>Ga0209541_10010880_pt1 | contig 14381 bp, 22 predicted proteins | sample RifCSPlowO2_01_FD_184027 | JGI IMG/M metagenome (GOLD analysis project Ga0209541, IMG submission 184027) | Groundwater microbial communities from Rifle, Colorado - Rifle CSP2_plank lowO2_0.1 (SPAdes) (version 2) | ecosystem: Environmental > Aquatic > Deep subsurface > Groundwater | place... | reverse complement strand
GTTTTGCGAAACTTTTACAAAAGTATTTTGGAAACCTTTTCGTTAAAAGGTTTATTTTTCGTTTTGGAAACCTTTTCGTTAAAAGGTTTATTTTTCGTTTTGGAAACCTTTTCGTTAAAAGGTTTAATCATGAGTATACCAAAATTCATACTCTTTTGATTTTTCATCAAAATGGTCAAATCTGCAAAAACCAAATCTTTCAAACTGAATTATTTCATTTTTTTTCAATTTTTTAATTCCTTCTTCTGAAATACCAAATGCATATGTTCCAGAAGGCATCATTATTCTAGTTTTCACTCCATTAGATACCCAGTGTATTTTAGGAATATTAGGTTTATTTTCTTGAGAGCTAAATCTAGCATTTTCGTTCAAATAAATATTAAATAAATGCATTAATCTTACTTCCTTACCTTTAAAAGAATTAAAATCTTTTAATGAAACAAAAAATTCTTTGCCGACATTTATTTTTTTTATTAAACTTTTTTCAGGATGAACTTTAATCCCTATAATATTAATATTAGGATGATTTGAAACAGATATTTCAACAGGGTTTTCTACAAAAAAATATCTATCTGCATTTAAATCCAATTTTCTCCTGTTAATTGCATATAGCTCATCAATTGGAACTGTAATTTCTTTCTGATTCAATCCAATTTTTTCAACAAATTCTCTCAGACTTTCAGCCAATATACCTCTTCTTTGCAGACTCTGAACACTCCAGGTTCTTGGATCATCCCAGCCTGTATAAGCTCCAGACTTGACTTCTTTTTGAGATTTGCTCTTGCTTAATTTTCCGCCAATACCTTCTATTTTAATCAAACCAGTATAAATTAATTCAGGATGCTTCCATGAAAAAATATCCCAAATATACTTCTGCATCTCGCCTTCTATCATTAGCTCCTTGCCCCGAATAATATGAGTTACCCTAAGAAAATGATCATCAATCGCCCATGAAAATTCCAGCATAGGCCAGACTTTAATTTTTTTTCCAATCTTAGGATGAACTCTGTCTGAAATTCTAAATAATACTCTGTCTCTAAAAGCAGGATTAGGATCTTGCATAGAAGTTTTTATTCTTAAAACATATTTTCCAGGTTTAGACTTAAACATTTCTCTCCATCTTTTCATCTGTTCTTTTGCAGGATACTGTCTGCACGAACATTCAATCTGTTTAGTTCTATTATCTCTTAATTTCTCTTGAGAACAAGAGCAAACATATGCTTTTTCTTTTTTAATTAGCTCTTCAGCATATTTATAATAAAGTTTTAATCTTGATGATTTAAATAAAATAGGTTTTCTGTATTTAATTTTTAAAAAATTAAATGATTCTGGAATTAATTTATATGCTTCAGGAACAATAGCTTTCTCTACACTCCCAATTGTGTCATCCATAATCAATAATATTTTTCCTTTATATTTCTCAGCATATAAAGCATTTAGCAAATAGGTTTTCATATTCCCTAAATGAAGAGGCCCGGATGGAAAAGGAGCCATTCTAAAAACCATTTTTTTAGAAATATTAGCTAAATCTTTAAGACCTTTTTCTTCTTTAGGTTTTTCTTTTAAATATTTAGAATAAACGTCAAATTCGTTATTTTTCTCACCATTTGATAATTTATTTACTTTAGAAACAACTTGATTAATTAAAGGCATTATGTCTTTTATCTCATCTTTATTCAAACCATGCTGGAATAACTTCGGTAAAACAGCACCTGGAATAGCCTTCTCATGCAAAATAGCATTTTCAAGTGCATATGCATATATTTCATTTAATAAATCCTTGACCATATTATAGTTTAGGTTATAAGATTAATAAATCTTGTTAATTAACTTGCCACAACAGAAATTGTTCTAGCTTCCTGGCCTAAACAGGATTTAACAAAACCGAGAAATAAAGGATTTGGATTTAATGGCCTTGAAGTAAATTCGGGGTGAGCTTGAGTAGCTATAAAGAATCTATGATTTGGAATCTCTAAAAATTCCATTAGAGAGTTATTTAAAGATTTGCCTGAAAATAACATCCCATTATCTTCAAAATTCTTAATATAATTAGCGTTGACTTCATATCTATGTCTATGTCTTTCAAATGCTTTATTTGAACCGTATAAGAAAGAAATTAAAGAATCTTCCATTAAATCTGCCTCATAAACTCCAAGCCTCATAGTCCCGCCTTTATCCTCAAGATTTTTTTGATCTTCTAATATATCAATAACTTTATGTTCGACTTCAGGTGCAAATTCTGATGAATTTGCTTTATTCAATAAACAAACATGCCTAGCATATTCAATAACAGCTAATTGAAAACCCAAGCATAGTCCTAAAAAAGGAATATTATTTTCTCTTGCATATTTAATAGCAGATATTTTCCCTTCAATTCCTCTTTTTCCAAAACCTCCAGGAACTAGTATTCCATCAACACCATTAAACAAAATTTTTAAATCAATCCCTTTCTCAATATCACTAGATTCTACTAATTTCATATTAATTTTACATCCTAAATTACCAGAAGCATGTACAAGTGATTCAATAACAGAAACATAAGAATCTTTTAAATGAGTATATTTTCCAATTAATGCTATATTCACAGATTTTGAAGGATTGTTCAGTTTTCTGACAAAATCTTTCCATTCAAATAAATTTTTTCTTCTTGGTTCTAATTTAAGATATGATAAAACTTTCTCAGCCACACACTGTTGATCTAAAACTAATGGAATTTCATATATATTATTTAAATCAGGCCCTGAAATTATTCTTTCTTCTGAAACATTGCAGAAAAGAGATATCTTATTTTTTATCTCCTCTTCAATAGGCTTTTCAGACCTGCAAAAAATCATATTAGGAATTATACCAATTTCTCTTAAAAGTCTAATATTTTGCTGTGTTGGTTTAGTTTTCTGTTCTCCAACAACACCCATTACAGGAACTAAAGTGCAATGAATAAACATAACCTCTTCCTCCAAAGAAAGCTCTCTTACAGATTCTAAAAATATCTGGTTTTCAATATCCCCTATTGTTCCGCCGATTTCTATTAAAACAACATCTGCACTATTATTATCATACAAATCTCTATATTCTTTTTTTAATTCACCTGTTACAAATGGAATTAACTGAACTGTCTTTCCCAGATAATCTCCCCTTCTTTCTTTTTCAATAACTTTCTTAAAAATTTTACCAGTTGTTATATTAGAATCTTTATTCAATTTAATATCTAAAAATCTTTCATAAGTTCCCAAATCCATATCAACTTCAGAACCGTCATCTAAAACAAAAACCTCTCCATGTTCAATAGGATTCATAGTTCCTGCATCAACATTAACATAAGGATCAATTTTTAATGGAACAACTTTATATCCCCTTGACTGAAGTAATTTACCTAAAGAGCTGACAAAAAGACCTTTTCCTAGTCCAGATAATACTCCTCCAGTTACTACAACAAATTTCCTCTTTTTCAACATCCTTCATTACAAAAAAATAGAGTATAAAAACTTTTATGCAAAAATTTATAGAATTCTTTCAAAGATGACTATTCAAGAGTAAAAAAAGAAATTAAGAGCTATAAACAAAAGAGCTTATTTCATCATGAAGTTTTCTAAATTTTTTATTAAGACTTAAAGAACAAAAAGTATAAAGTGGAAAGGCAGAATATCCTTTAGGCTTAAAATCTCTTTTCATCATTTTTAAATCACTTTCTGTAAGCTCCTTTATTACATTTCCAAACTCAGGGTCACACTCACCATCTAAAATATTTTGCATAACACTAAAATTATGAAATCTTTTTGTATAATCAAACCTTGGAACCATTTCTCGACTAATAATCCCTTCCATATGTTCATCATAAAAGCCAGTATCAAAAAGAACATAAGCACTACTCCTATCAAAAGACCACTTCAAAAATTCAAAAACTTCCATAAAATAAACCTGCTATTAGTATTAATAAATATTACTACATTAAATTACCCTCTTCTTTCAAGCCTTTCTAGCTTTCTTTCTAAAAGCTCTATTTTCTGAAGAAGCTTATACATTTCGTTAGAACTATCTTCCAGCTTCCTAGTCATTTCCCTTAATTTTATCTTCATCTCTGACATTTCTGAAACCTGAGCAACTGGATTTGTATCTTCAACTGAATTATTATCTGAAGCTGAAGAAGCCATAGTATTAAGAAAATCAAAGCCAGAAATTGAAGCTGTCTGAGTATTTCCTGAGCCTGAATTAGCCTGATTTTCAGCCCTTAAATCTATCATTCCTTCAGAATACTTAAAACTCGGTTTTTTAGGTGATATTTTATAACCCTGAGTAAAATCAACTGTATCAGCACCTTTTTTTCTAAATCCAAATATCCCCATGATTAAAATAAGAAGATAGTTTATTTAAATTTAATTGTTATAAAAAGTTTATCACACAATCCACATCTCCTATCTTAAAAAATCTTAATCAGCTTTTTCGTCAGAATTATCTTTGTCCAGCAATTTTTTAATTCTTTCAGAATGAAGGATTTTATCAAGGACTTTTATAAACTTATCCCCTAATGCTAATGGAAGAGTAATAGAGTGTTCATGAACCCACTCTCCATTAACCTTTTTCTTTTTTTGTATTAAAATATACTTTCCGAATTCACTTTCCAAAACATCAAACCAGATTGTTTTGTTGTTATAATCTAATTTTTCAAAGTCAAAGTGTCTTATCCTGTGATTTGGGTAGTAGACTTTTGTATTTCCGAATTGTTTCATATATATTTCATTTTCAAGAACAAGTATTTGAAGGTGTTTTTCAAGAGCCTTTCTTGAGAATCCTGTTTCTTTGACTAACTCGCTCATTGTCAGCCCCTTTGCATTTTTCTTAAGAAAATCATTAAGCTCACTATGTATTAGTTTTTCTTTTTCAACGGGATTCATATTCATATGAGAACCAAAAACTTTATATATTTATAGTTATTTAAATTGGTAACCAATAATGAGTATTAGATAAAAATGAGGGTAAAATTTAGCGGAATAGGGTGGAAAAGCAAAGTTTCACAAAAAAGAACTACTTTATCTATTTCAATAAATAAATTAATTGCTGAAGGATGTTTATTGGAAAAAGGCCAGGTTCTTTATTCCTATTTAGCAGAGGATGAAAAAGCAAGAAAGATTATTGTAACCTTTGTCGATGGACAAAAAAGGGAGAAAAAATAAGCTGTGTGAAATTCAGAAAGCTTTAAATATTCTTTTTCCTTATTTCTAATAAGGTAGTAAATAAGAACTTATCAAAAATGAAAAAAACAAATGGCTTTAGCCTAACCCCTAATCAAGGAAGATTACAGAGCATTTTAGAATATAAAAAATATAAATTAATTGAAAGAAATGATTTGATTAGCTTAATCTCTAAATACAAGATATCCAATAATCCAAAATATCTTATTAAATCAATGTTGCAGAAGAAAAGACTTGTTTCATTTAAAAGAGAGCATTACATTATAATCCCAGTTAGTTCTGTCGATAAAACTACAGGAATGGATGAATTTGAACTTAATGAATCTCTTTTAAAATCCAGTGAATATTACATTGGTTTGTATAATGCATTTAATTTGCATGGTTTTACTGAGCAGATTCCAAACAAAATGTTCGTATTTAACACAAAATATTCTGCAGATAAAAAAATCCTGCATTATAACTTTAAATTTTTTAAAATAAAAAAAGATAAATTATTTGGTATTCTTAAAAAATATAAGTATCCTTATTCGGATAAAGAAAGAACGATAATCGATGCTCTTGATTACCCCGAATATCTTGGAGGTTTAAATGAAGTTATAGAAAGAATTAAAATTTCAGAATATAATAAAACAAGATTAATTGATTATGCAATAAAATATGGTAGCATTAAAATAATAAAACTTGTTGGTTTGTTAACAAATAACAATAAATTACTAAATTTATTAAAAAATAAAAAAGCATTATCTTATTATACTACTATTAAAAAATCTGGAACTAAACTTTTGGATAAAAAATGGAAAATAAGATTGATTTAAAAGAAGAAGTTAAAAGATTAAGCACCAAAACACAGTTTTCCCCTAAATTATTGGAAAAAGATTACCATTTAACTAAAATTCTCCATGAAATAGCAAAAAAACAAATAAAAGACTTAGTTTTTAAGGGTGGAACTTGTTTAAATAAATGCTATTTGGGTTTTTACAGATTAAGTGAGGACTTGGACTTTGTACTAAATCAAGATGTTAAAAAATTAAGCAAAGGGCAAATCAAAAAAATACTAGATAAATTAAGAAGGGAATTAATTGAGGGTTTAAATACACTGGAATTTAAGACAAGTAAAGAATTAGGAAAAGGCTGGAAAATGTTGACTTCAAAAGAAGACCCAAAAATAGTGGGGCTTGAAATTATAACACATTATATATCTTTAATTGATGATTCTCTTCAGACAATTAAACTGGAAATCTCATTTAGGAAGAAATTAATAAAACCTACAAGAATGAAAACAATCAAGCATGAATTTATTGATGTTTTAGGGGAGCCCATATTAAAAAAAGGTGTTGAAATTGAAGTTATTGATTTATCTGAGAATTTTGCAGAAAAATTCAGGGCACTAGTAATGAGGAAGAACATTGCAATAAGAGATATCTATGACATTTACTTTATTCTGAAAAACAACATTCTAAAAATAAGCAATGAAGTTATAGATCTTATTCTTATAAAAATTAATGAAAGCAAAAAAGAGGAATTTTCAAAGGAGGATTTAATTAGTTTTATTGAAGGCTTAGATTCTAAGATCTCAGATTTAAATGAAAAAGAACTATTATCATTATTAAAATCTAGCGAAGAAATTAATATTAAGGAGATGGTTCAGATAATTGCTAAGGAATTTCAGAATAAAAAAAATGAATAAAAGATCTGAAATCATACTAAAGGTTCATCCTATAAAACTTTTTTAACTCTAAAGGGTATGTTTTTGCGCCCGCAAAAACTTACGTACAATATATTTAAACTATATTTTCCATTATTTTTTAGGAGATTAAAAATGAGTGAGAGCCAATCAAGATATAGTATTGTTGAAAGATTAACAAGAAAGAAACTAGAGATAATTAGTTCAAAAACAAAATTAGCAGAAGAAGTTGAAGATGCCAAATATAAAGCAGAAAAAATAAAGTCTGATTTAAAAAATTGGGAAATGAATATAAAACAGGATAATGAAAGAACAAAAAGAGAAAAAGAAATAAAGATTAGAGACGCTGAAAAGGATGCAGAAGATATTGAAAAAAGAAAATCTTCAATGGAAAATTCATTAAATGAACAAATCAAAACAATTGACGAGGCTTTAGATAAAATACAAAAAATAAGTGAGACAGCTCAAACAAATTAATAATCTTATATTACTTCGAGAAAACAAAAATTGCCATGTGCTTGAAGTTACAAAATGGTAGAAAATATGCAATGCCATGTGCTGCATCCTTGATTGTTTGATTAAAGGTTAAAACTTTTTAGGAATATAATTCCTGATTTATAATTCGCTGCCAGGAATGGCGGCACTTAATTTTTTACAATGAACAAAAAAACAAAACTTAAAAAAAGAACTTTTAAAATATTAGACACAGCAAATTTTTATTTCCCTGTTGTTGATAAAGGTAAAAAATTCGTAATATCGGATTCAATACATTTTGAAATTGATAAATCATATTTTAAAATACAAGATGTATTTTTAAAAAATAAAACAATTGAGCTTAGATTATATGCAGAACCGATCTGGAATGAAATTAAAAAATTTATTAAAGGAAAAAAAGAATATAAAAAATGCTGGTTTGTTCCAATAAGGATAGATTTTATAGGGGACAAAATCATAGCATATGTTGATATCTTAAAATGAATCAAAAAATAAAAGATATGTCAAAATTAGAATCTCCTTTTATTAGGAAACTTCTACCTAATGGAGATTATATAGTAACTCCTGAAATTAATCCGGGATATGAATGGGTGTTCAATGATGAAAGTGTAATAGCAATAGAAAAACTTCACGGAACAAATGTCTCAATTATTATTTATGAAGGACAAGTCATGGCTATATTAAATAGAACTGAAAGAATCCCTTTCATAAATAAAGGTAAGAAATATATTACAGAGGGAGTTCTTAACAGCTATGAAAGAGGCTATATAGATTTGCTTCCAGACGGCCAGCATTTTGGAGAATTAGTTGGGCCTAAAGTTAATGGAAATCCTTACAAATTAAAAGAGCACTTATGGATTCCATTTGAAACATTTTGCCAAAATCATTTAAAATATAAAAGCTGGGGGAAATACTCCAAAGATTTCAAGACAATTTCAGTATGGTTTGAAAAAGACTTGATTCCTCTTTATGCTTGTATGGTTCAGGGTGAAAAAGGAAGAAAAACCGGTTTTGTTGAAGGTGTAGTTTTTACACATCCAGATGGAAGAATGGCTAAATTAAGAAAAGATATGTTTGACTGGTTTAAAGGAGAAAGACATAATGATGGATACCAAAAACAAAAAGAAAAGTAATTTTTTAAAAGGAACGTGTTTCGAGAAGATGAGCAAAACAAGATTAATAATTAGCAAAGGAGAAGGAATAGAATTAAAAAAGGGTAAAAGATTTTTCTGCTTGGATCTTATTTATTGCGTCCTGCCAAATGGATATGAAGGTTATAGGCTTGAGTATATTTGTGACAATAAAGGTTTTACTTATTCAGAAGATATTGGAACTATAATTTTTGACGACAAAGAGAAAAAATGGAGAATAATCAATTGGTAAAATAATCCGCCTTACTAGATAATAAAATGTTAAGAAAAGATCTTAAAAATATGGAAAGGAATTAATTAATAAAAAAATTATTTAAGCATATTTCTCTAAAAACAATTCACGATTCTGTTAACTTAAAAGGTGATAAATTATAATTTGCAAATACTCATCTCCTTATAATTGCTTCAACCTCTTCCCATTTTATTTTTGAAGTTTCTTTAATGCCGTGTGGCATTAAATAATTGTAATTAATTACAAAGAATTCAATAAATAATATTGCTCTATCTAATCTCTTAAATCCTCTACAAACATGCAACCATAAAGCAGGAAATTCATTTACTCTTTCAGCACGATTATTGCTTAATTTCATTAATTTTTCATTATGAATTATTCCAACTGCTTCAAAATGGGCAATAACATGCCTTGTTTTTCTTCCAAAAACTTTTTTACATGCTCCTTTATAACCTTGCAAACCGTCGCTAACAATAATTTCAGGAAAAAAACCTGCTATTTCTTTTGCTTTTCGTAATACAATTTTTGCATTATTGCAGTCTCTTTCAAAACTTATATGGACTGCAATAATCTTGCTGTTTGAATCTGATACAATCCAAAGATAAGCATGAGAATCTTTACTTCCCCTAACATGAATAAATTTTTCATCAACATGCCAGACAGATGAAAAATTTATTGGCTTAATAAAAGAAATCTTCAGTAAATGTGGAACAAATTTAACAATCCAATTGTAAATTGAAACATGGCTTACTTTAACAAATTCAATTTTCTTCAAAATTCTTTTAACATTTCTCGTTGATAAAGTAAAAGACCTTAGAAAAACTGCATTAATTATAACTTCTTTAGGAAACCTATGCCTTGCAAATATTCCTTTTTCACAGAATCTTCTATGGCAATCGTTACATTTATATCTTTGAACTCCTTTCTTATCATGTCCGTTAAGGACGATGTAAGAAGAGGAGCAGTATATGCAAATCATTTCTCCTCTTCTTTTTATTTTACAATTATCAAATAAACTTTTTTCCCTATGTGTTCTTTAGGGCAGTCTACTTTGGCACTATTGCCAAAAGGAGTTACTTTTCTCTTGTAAAAACCTTCTATATCCTCTAAAATAAGTTTGTTTTTAGTTTCTATTTTTATTCTTTTCATAGGATATCCTAAGGATATCCTAATATTTAAATGTTTTTATAGCCTTATAGTTTTGATTTTATCACCCGTAGACTTTACAGAATCCCATAAAAACATTTATAAACTAATCAAATTAATTAAAATTATCAAACTACATCGCTTTCATCCATATTCTGGATGGTTAGCGCATAGGTAGTAAACCTTTGGGAAAGGTTTCCAAAATAACGAAATAAACTTTTTAGAAAAAAGTTTAAACAAAAATTGCTTTTGTAAAAGCAACAAAACAACCCTTTAGAAAAGGTTTCCAAATAAACCTTTTAGAAAAAGGTTTCCAAAAACGACGGAAAATAAAATGGCAATGAAATTAGAAAAAGCTATTGAAGAGCTTAGAAAAGATAAAACTAGAAAATTTGATGAAACTCTAGATTTAATTGTAAATCTTAGAAAGTTTGATATTAAAAGAAATAATATCAATGCTTTTATAACTATTCCCCATAAAATTAAAGATAAAAAAATATGTGGATTTATTGAATCTAAAAGCCAATTAATTGATACTATTCCTAAAGCAGCTTTTATAAAATATAAGGATAAAAAACCTATTAAGAATCTTGTTAAGCAGTATGATTTCTTTATATCTTCTGCTCCAAATATGCCTTCAGTTGCTACTACTTTTGGTAGAATTTTAGGTCCTGCTGGAAAAATGCCCTCGCCAAAATTAGGAATTATTATGAATGAATCTGAAAGCGAGATAAAAAAACTTGTAGATAAAATAAATTTAGTTATAAGAATACAAACAAAAGAGCCTTCAATAAAAATTCCAATTGCTAAATCTTCAATGAAAGATCCTGATATTATCGAAAATATTCATTCAGCATTTAATTCTATTTCAAATGAATTACCAAATAAAAAGGAAAATGTCAAGTCTGTTTTTATCAAATTCACAATGTCAAAACCAATTAAGGTGGAAATATAAAATGGCAGAATTAAAATTACATAAACCAAAGAATTTAGATGAACAAATAGACTGGGCTAGTGCACGGAACTTTTTATCTTTTGGAGTAGAAGAAATGGCAAAATGTATATTAAAGTATCTTGAAAAAGGAGAATCAATTTTAGTGGATACACTTGGGCAATATATATGTGATCCTAATGCTTTTGATATAACTATAAAAGAATTAAGGAAAAATGGAGTAGATAAAAATTATACTTTTTTTAGATATCCTGCTTCTCAAAATCCAGAAAAATTTAGAAGATTATATGCAAGGAAGGTAGCATAATGGCAGAAAGAAAAACAAAACACAAAGTTTCTGAAACTAAACTAAATGAAGTTCATGAGCTAGTGAAACTTATTGATTCTAGTAATACAGTCTTTATAGCTTCGATTAAAGGCCTTCCCACTAAACAATTCCAAAAAATTAAGAAAAGCCTTGGAGATAAAGTAATTATTAAAACAGTTAAGAAAAGAGCATTAATAAGGGCATTAGATAACTCTAAAAAAGAAAAAATTAAACTCCTTAAAGAGCAAATTATTGAAAATAATTCTGTATTATTCTCATCTTTAGATCCTTTTGAATTATCTGCTATCTTGTCTGAAAATAAAAGCCCTGTTAAAGCTAAAGCAGGGCAAGTTTCTAATATTGATATTGAAGTTGAAGCAGGACCTACAGATCTCCCTGCTGGACCTGCTGTAAGTGAATTAGGGGCATTAGGTCTCCAAGTAATGGTTAAAGACGGAAAAATAGAGATTAGAGCATCTAAAATAATTGTTAAACAGGGTGCTACAATATCTGAAAATGCAGCAAGTGTAATGGGAAAACTAAATATTATGCCATTCTCAGTTGGATTTATACCTTTAGCAGCTTATGATGATAAATCAGGGTCAATATTTACTGAGTTGAAGATAGATAAAGAAGAGACAATATCAAAGCTTAAAGAATTCTTTGCTAAAGCTAGGGCTTTTGCAGTTTCAATTGCCTTCCCATCAAAAGAGATTATTGGATTTATTCTTGCAAAAGCTTCTTCACATGAAAAAGCTTTAGAAACTATCATTAATAAAAATAATTCTCCAAAAACTGAAAATGTTGAGGAGGTAAATCCTGAAATATCAGGAGGAATTTAAATAAAATGGAATACATATACGCAGCTCTTTTGCTGCACAAGCTTGGAAAACCTGTAGATGAAGAACACCTGAAAAAAGTAGTTTCTGCTACTGGTAGTCATGTAGATGAAGGCAAGATTAAAGTTCTTGTTTCAAGTTTGAATGGTGTAGATATAGATAAGGAGCTTGAAAGTGCTACTTTAGTTAGTGCTGCAGCTTCAAGTGCATCAGGTGGAGCAAAAGAAGAGAAAAAGGAAGAAAAGAAAGAAGAAAAGGCTTCAGCAGCAGCTGAAGGTTTGTCATCTCTATTTGGTTAATTTATTTTTATTAAAATAGAAATTGCAAACCTTTGGTACTAATAGTAATTACGCTGAGGCTTTTCGAATCTTTAATTATGATTCTATGAAGAAGATTTATAATTTCTACAATAGAAATCTTTATATAGTATAATTATCTATATAATTATATGGAACAAACATTTAAGTCAGTAGCAAGAAAATGGGGAAATTCTCTTGGTGTTGTAATCCCCCTTAATGTAATTCTAAAAGAAAATCTAAAAGAAAATACTGAAGTCACTTTAAAGATTGTCAAGAAATCTCCATTTGAAGAATTATTTGGGAATGTTAAATTCAAAAGACCAGTCAAAGAAATAGTAAAAGAATTAAAAAAAGAGTGCAATATATAATTAAAATGGTTGATGAAACTTATTTTTTTGATAGTTATGCTGTCTTTGAAATGCTTGAAGGAAATCTAAATTATAAGAGATATAAGTCATCTTTAATAATTCTTACAAAATTAAATCTTTTTGAGATTCATTACGTAATTTTAAAGGAAAAGGGAAAAGAAAAAGCTAAAGAATTATTAGAAAAATTTTCTGAGCGTGTTATTGATTTTAATAATGAAGATATAATTAATGCTTCAGAAATTAAAAAACAAAATCCTAAAAGGTCAATGACAGATTGTATTGGTTATGTTGTTTCTTTAAGGCTGAATATAAAGTTTTTAACAGGCGATAAAGAATTTAAAGATTTAAATAATGTTGAGTTTGTAAAGTGAAACATATAAGATACTGTAAAGTTAAAGGGATATGGTAGGAAAATGATATCTGAAAGTAAAAATATAAATAAAACCATGGATAAAAAAGAAAAACTTGCTTTATTTCTTGGTATGTTATCTGGAGATGGTTGTTTAAATATTGGGCATAATGGGGAAGGTTATAGGGATTATCCTATTAGATTTTATAATACAAATAAGCAATTAGTTAATTTTTTTAATGAATTATTTTTTGAATTATTTAAAATAAATGGGAATATTTTATTTGACGATAGAGTTAATAAAAAAAGGTTATGGGTATTTTCTAAATATTCTAAGGAAATTTATAATAAATTAAAAGAAATTGGTTTTCCTGAGGGAAGAAAAAGAGATATTTTAAGAATACCCCATATTATAAGTGTTGGAACTAAAAATGAGAAAAGAGCTTTTTTTATTGGATTTTTAATAACAGATGGATGTTTAAGAAAAAGAGGAGATATACTATTCCATTCAGGAAGTAAGTTATTTTTAGAGGATTTATCTTTACTAATAAAAGAATTTACAGGTAATGTAAAACCAATTAAAGAATATACCCAAAGAGAAATTTATAAATCATATCAGTTAAGTTTAAATAAACCAGAAACAAAAATTTTATTAGGTAATATGCCGACGTGCGACAATGGTACTCGGTCCGCCTTGAGCGATTTTCTAAAAATAAAGTAAGATCATCTAAGAGAGCGGATTTCCTTCGGGATCTCCCGGTTCGATTCCGGGCGTCGGCGTGGGATATATATGTTATACTTAAGGAATTGCCTAAACAAATTCTATAAGAAAAGTTTTTAAGGATTAAAGTATTCTATTAGATAATGGGAAATAATTTATTTGGAAAGAAATCTCCAGAACTATGGGATAAGTCTCCTGAATTATGGGGACAGAAAAAAGAGAAAAGAAGTATTGGTAATAGAGATAAACATATTCTATATATTACAGCAAATAAAAGATGTGAAAATTGTGGTAAGCGACTTGCTGAACACGAAATGCAAGTAGGACATAAAAAAGCTTATTCTAAAAATGGAAAAACAAAATTAGCAAATAGCGTTGCTCTTTGTTATCCTTGTAATAATTTACAAGGGACTGATAGCTGGGAAACATTTAGAACAAAACTACATAAACCACTTATCCCAACTGCTATGAGCCATCTTGAAAGAAAAAGACAACCTTCCACAAAAAAGGCAAGTAAAAAGAAAAAAACTAATAAGTTAAGAAGTTTTGGAGATATACCAATAAAAAAATCAGAAAGGTGGATATTTAATTCTTAAGGATATTAATTGTATCTAAGTGTAATGTGTTTAATACCCGTCTGGCGTCGGCG
>Ga0209541_10010877_pt1 | contig 14384 bp, 18 predicted proteins | sample RifCSPlowO2_01_FD_184027 | JGI IMG/M metagenome (GOLD analysis project Ga0209541, IMG submission 184027) | Groundwater microbial communities from Rifle, Colorado - Rifle CSP2_plank lowO2_0.1 (SPAdes) (version 2) | ecosystem: Environmental > Aquatic > Deep subsurface > Groundwater | place... | reverse complement strand
ATATTATTGAAATAGAATATCCTTACAAATTAGGAAAAATGATAAAGATTCCAGAAGTTGATAAAGCTCAGTTTTTTAAGTTAGATATTGCAAAAGAGAAAATTAATCCTGCTCAAAAAGAATTTATAGAGATGCTGGAAGAGAAATTAAAGAGGTAGATAATTTCAAAATGTATAAACAATATTTGAATGACTTGGATGTTCTCTTGAATACTTTTCAACTTCCTGAAACCACGCGATATACTCTGGAACATCATTATTTGTAAAATGTATTTTAACTGTTGTTGAAGGAAAACCGTTTCTTTCAAGTTCATCACATAATCTTTCACTTAATCCAGATAAATCATCATCTTCACTCATAATTGAACTAAAGAAATAGGATTTATATGTTTTGTGTAATTTAAAAAATCAGTAATTTTTGGTATGTTTTTTATCTTTATACTTTATCACAACAAAAGTTATAAATAAAGAATAAACTTTGTTTTTATGCCATACGCAGTTATTGAACAAGAAGACAGAACAACTTATATGATACTTTATGTAGATAAAAAGGAACTTAATAATTTAGCAAGCAAATATCATGGCCAGATTACATATGATTTATCAGAAAAAGATGCTAATGATAGGTGTGAACCAGGCAAAGTGGATCAGTCAAGGCGAATTATGATAACTGTACATGAACTTGAAAAAATTTTATCTGAATCATCTGATCCTTCAAAAAAAATTATGAATGTTAAAGATAATCTTGCTCAAGAAAATCCACATTTAAGAGAATCTCCTCAAGGGACTAAAGAACCGAGTTTTGAGTAAACTTATTTAGTAAAAGTATCTTTTATTTGACTTCCACAGAAGATTCAATCTCTTTTTCTTTTGACTGTTCTTTTTCAGGCGATTCTTTGGCCTTTTGTCTTTTTAATTTTCTATTTTGTCTTTTTTCTTTTTCTTTTGCCTGGTCAGAAAAAACTTCCTCTAACTTTTTAGAACCTTCTTTAAGAATTTTAAGATTAATCTGGGTTACATTGGATGAAAGAGTATTTCCCCTTACAGTTTTTCTTAATCTAAGGCCTTTTGGCTTATTTTTACTTCTGGTTCTTTTACCTTCATGTTTAGGGCGTTTTTTCATTCCTTTTTCATAACTTAATAACTGGCTTGATAATCCAATTCCTTCAACACTTTCAACAAGAGGAAATCCTGCTTTATCACTTGCTCCTGTAATTTCAAATTCATAGCCACTTAAATCCGGCAGAACTTCATTTCCCTGAAGTTTATCATGCAGTTTCATTCCATCAAAGCTTTCGCTTTCCAATTCCATCTTGTAAGTTTTTCCATCTTTTGATGCAATGTTTATTTTGAAAACCATAATTATATGATAAAGAAATGGGTTTAAAAGGGTTTTGGAAAGAGTTTTGAAAGAACTAATCTAAATAAATATTGTATAGAAAAGCAACTAACCATCAATACTTTTTATTTTTCTTTCAAATTATAGAATATTTATAAAAAGGTTATATAAAAATTTACCCAAATCCTAAGCCAGATAGATATAATCACGGCCTGACTAAAACACCTACAATAAGAAGCAATATAGCAATAATAAATTCAATCATTCCTAATCTTCTCATTGTTTTTGGATTTTTCATTAAAGAAGAAATTGTTTTTTTTGTCCAGCCTGGAAATAATAAAATTAAAGTTCCTTCTATTAAAGATAATATTCCTATAGTAATAAATACCATGCTTAAATCACTCATTTTTATAATCACCCATCTAAATTAGGTGACGTTATTTTTTAAATGTATTTGTTGAAGAGAAATATTAGTTAATATAATTAATATACAAATTTTTATAAATCCTGAGAACATGGGAATAAAATGGCAGAAGCAATATCTGTATTGAAACAACCAAGTAAGATTAAGGATCTAATATTATCTATTCCATTTTTTATTCCAGGAGTAATTCAAACTCAAGAAAAATATTTTCGTGATTTAAATAGAATTGTAGATGAATCAGTTAATCGTATTAAAATGGTTGGATATGATCAACCTTATATAGATAGTGAATTAACACAAAAAGCATTTACAAAAGCAAATGAAAGAGGAGTTAAATTAGAAGCAATTATTCCGGAAGAAGTTGAAACATATTTAGGTAACTTAAAGCATAGGGAAAATGTAAATATAATGAGGCATCCAAATCAAATGATTAACGGATTTATAATATTTGATTATGGTCATATTGCATTTTGGGATTCAACTCGTAAAACAGTAAATCCGCTTGAAAGAAATAAAGGTGTTTATCGAAGGACTTGTATATATGAACACTCTTTGGGGTTTTTAACAGCTGAAAAAGCAGAAAGATATTTTGATAGATTAAAAAAAGAGTTTAGTGATAAATGTATTTAATCTCAAACTCCCCATCCCTCATTGGTTTTTCTTTTTATTTCAAATATTTCCTGAAGAGTTTTAATTTCATTTTGAGTTAAAAGGTCTTTATTTTTCTTGAACTTCTTGAATTGTGATTCACTTATATCAGTATATAACCTTTCTATTTCATTAAGTCTTCTTTCAAAGTTTATTCCTGGAAGAGAAATTGCAATTTCCATACCTTCTTTTGCTTCTTCTACTTTTTTGTTTTCACTCTGAATGTTTTTTACACGAGCAACTTTTTCACCTTTTGAATCTATTAAAGGAAGATTTGGTTTTAGTTTTCCTGCTTCAATTCTTACTCCAAAAATTGCCGGATTTGAGTTTCTGAATACATATTTATGAAGAATTGTTAATTTACATATAGTTGCTAATTCCATAAGTCTTCGTTTTTCTATTTCAGATGCTTTTTCATTTCTCCATTTTTCAAGATTTTCTATTAACTTGTAAATTACTTCATCTGTTAAAATTTTTATTTCTTTTTTTACATTTTCTTTTTGAAGCAATTCTTTGGCATCTTCTTCTACATTTACATTAAATCCAACAACAACTGCATCAATCTCATTTAAATCCAGATTTGCTTTAGCAGAAATTATATCTGACTTGTTTATATTGCCAATTCCTACTTTAACTACAGGAATATGGCTTTGCTGCAGCATAACAAGCAATGCTTCTAAACTTCCTAATGAATCCGCTTTTGCAATAATTCCCTGCTTGCCTGTTTTTATGTTTTCAGAAACTTGTTTTTTGAATTCTTCTTCAAGTTCTTTTTTATTATTTTTAAATACCTGAAACGGCATTCCAGGAAGAATATCAAAATGCTCTATTAATTGCAGCCTTAATCCTGTTGAAGCGATAACTTTTTCTTTTGGCTTAAACTTTGAAGATAAGGGCTGTATTTCTTCAAGAATTCTTATTTTAGATATTATTGGATTGCCTTGAAAATCTGCAATTGCTATTTGATCATCTTTTGATAATTCCCCGTCATATAGGATCGCTTCTGCATAATTGATAGATTTTTCCTTTTTTACTTCTAAAATAATCCCTTTTACTTCTTTATTGAGCTTTAGTTTTTCAGACAAGTATTTCTGGCTTAATCCGCATAACATCATAGTTAATTCAGACAATCCTTGTTTTGTTCGTGCAGAACATGGTATAATTGCAACTTTTTTTGTGAAGTCATTAATATTATAAAATAAATCAGTTTCAAATCCATAACTATGCAAAGCACCTTCTAAGGTGAATAATCTTTCATTAAATGTTTGCTGGACATTTTGATTTTGAGATTCAATTGATTCTTTTAACGGCATTTCTTTTTTTGGGGTCTGCCAGCCGGAAATGTTATCTATTTTATTCAGTGCTATTAAAAAGGGAGTTTTATTGTGCTTTAAAATCTGAATAACTTCAGCTGTCTGGGGCTTTATCCCTTCATTAATATCAATCACTAAAACAGCCAAGTCAGCTAATGAACCTCCTCTTTTTCTTAAGTTGGTAAATGCAGCATGTCCAGGGGTATCAATAAATAAAAATCCAGGTATATCTAATTTTATTCCAGAATTTTCGATTAAAGGGCATGATTTTTTTAATTGTTCAGAAGGATATAAAGTAAATGAAATTTTTTGAGTGATGCCTCCTGCTTCTCCTTCCTGAACATAAGTTTCTCTTAGACTATCAAGTAGAGATGTATTGTGAACAAGTGTTCTTTCTGCAATAAAATTATGAGTTTCGGGTACTGTGAAATCATAAACATATTCTTCCTTATTTTTTATTTTCCTTTTTGATATAACTTTTACATAATTAGTATCACTTTTGAGTATATTATTTATTAGGTTATATTCAACATTTTTTTCTTTTACATTCTCTAAAACTTTTAATAAGAAACTTTCTGTTAAATTTTGGCTTTTTATATATTTGTTAAAATAAGGTATACTTTTGTTTATCTTGCTTGGTAAGGCTAATTTTTTTAATTCTTCTTTAGGTATGGGAAAAATATCAAAAACTCTGCTTGATTGTGACTTTTCTGATGCAGTAATTACTCTTTTTAATTTTCTTTTTAGTCTTAATTCAAAATTCTCTAAAAATTTGTTTATATACTTTTTATTTGCTATTCTTAATACATAAAACCCCTTTTTCTCAAAAATTACTGATTGTATTCCAAAATTTAATAAAAGAATAGAACATTGATTAATTAATTGCTTGCTCTTGCTTGTTAATTCAATAGAGTAATTTAAATGAGATACATATCCATCAGTATCTATAAGTCCTGCAAAAAAACCCCTAAAAACTTCTTTGTTAGTTTGGGCTACTTTTGGCACCTTTATATTGCCTGATTTTTGTATATCTGGAAACCCTATTATTTCTTTTACAAATTTTTTAAAAGTTAACCCTCCTTTATTAATAACAGTTTGGCATGTATGATTTTGCTTAACAAAAGAATCTAAATTAAATATATCCCTTAGATATTCTGAATATTTTTCTTGAATTTCCTTGTCATTATTATCTAAAAGAATTTGTGTTTTGCTTAAATGACCATCTCCTGCAATACATCCTAAAACATATCCAAGTTTTTCTGGTTCATGCAAATTAGGCAACTTTATTGTTTTACTAGTATGTCCTGCTCTTTGTTTATTTGTAGAATTTTTAATTGAATCAATCATATCATACAATTGTTTATCAGATACTTGAAAATGTTTTCCTATTTTAAATAAATCTTGAATCCTAATTCTTGATTTCTTTAATGAATCTCCTAGATTCTTTATGGATAATTCTTCACTTATTTTTTTAATTTCTTGGTTTTTTATTTTTTGATGTAACTCTTTAAAATTTGAGTTAAGAAAACATAGAAAATCTGATTTTTTTAGTTCATCAATTAGTATTTGCTTAATATCTGAATCATTTGTTTTAATCTGTTTGGGTATTTGTATATAATCACCGGATTTAATATCTTCTGCTTTTACAGTTGTTTCACTTTCCATTGAAAAAACAAAATAGGGGTGTTCAGGTGTTGTTTTAATTATATCACCATGGGCAGTTTTTATTTCAATTAATTCTCTTTTTTTTCTTTTCCAAATATGGGAAACTTTTGTTGGCAGGATGACTTTTCCATGTTTACTAAAAAGAATAATATTATTTGTTTCTTGAATAATATCTTCACCATTTTTCGTAAATTTAAATTTGTCAAAATTTTTGTCAAATAATTCTTTTGCTGTTATTAAAGTTCCATCTACAAGAGGAATAATTGTATCTCCTGATACACATTTTCCATGATCTACATGTCCACATACAGTCACAATTGGCTGTCGTATTTTAGTGTTTTGTGTCATAGGAAGACTAAACTTTACTTACTTTAAAAAGTTATCAAATAGTGCTTGGGAGATTCTCAATGTAACTATTACGTAACAACAATATTTAAATAGTATATTCTAATGAAAAATATATGAATACAAAAACAGCTCAAGGAAGAGTAACTTATGAATCTAGAGAAGATAGTTATAACTTAGATTCATCTAGAGTTTTTGAAGTTGTATCAGACTTGAATACATATTTGCATTTTGCAGAGATGGAGGCTAAGAAAGCTAATCATCCTAAAACATTAACACCCAGTTCAAATTTAAGAGGAAAAGGTAGAGAGTTAGCATTATCTACTGAAGTGGTAAATACGCCTGGTTTTCTTACCAGTTTTGACTTGGCTAATTTAGTCTTAAGTGAAGATGCTAAAAGCTTAAAACTAAAAGTGCATGCTCATCCTAGAGTTGCAATCAATCCTATAGAATTGTATGCTATTGCTGACAGATATAAGGTAAAATAAAAATCTATAAATACTTCTTTAGTCTCATTAATCAAAGCTAGAGTTCGTGACTAACGTAACTAATGTAGATTACAATTGGCTGTCTTATTTTTTGGGTTGTCATATATTTTATATTGTAATAGTGTTTTTAAAGGTTAATTTAGGGTAAATTATATGATTATAAACTATTTAGATGGAACTTCAGAAGATGTTGATATTAGCTGAGTTAGGGGATATGAGTTTTTTTATCGTGATAATGATGAGCATACTAATCCCAATGTAAGGCCTTTTGTAAGTGTGGTAGGTCCTGATTATATAATTGAATCAATATATGCTAAAAGACCAATAGTAATTTTAAGAGAACCCAATAAAAAATCCAATATAGAAAAGATAATTCCTATAGAGAGTATTAAAACTGTAGAGTTTAAATAAAACTGTTTTTTGAGATTAACCTCTCTTTCACAAATTAGTTAAATGTTAGACACATTTGTATTATATGGGTTATTATATTGTTAGTTATGTTGTTGAAGGCACAGCAGAAACAGACACTTTTTCTAAAGAAGAATTTGATGAAAAAGTGAAAGAATTAACTGAAACAGGAAAATTACATTATGAGAAAAATGAATCAGATTTTGGAAGGTTTAAAGTTTATTTAACACCTACTAGCCAAATTATTCATGAAACAGATGAAGAAAATCCAAGGTTAACTATTTTTTCAAATCAAAAACCAGAAGTATATGGTTTAGAAGGAAGAATTAAAAGCATTTCTGAACCAGATTTTCAGAAGGTTGAACAAACATTAAGAAGAATGTATGGATCTCCTTTACCTAAAAGTAATGGTTATTTTGGATCTTATTATCTTTGGGAAAATATAGGTGACGCAGCAAAATGTATCCTAGAATATAAAAAAATTGGGAGAATAAACATTCATGCTCGAGATAAAAATAATTTTAGAGATATTGCCTCAAGATTACATCTTAATTAATTATAATCTTTCTTAACTACACTACTTCTTAAAAATACTTTCTAATTGCTTACTGCTACAAATAGACCTTTCTTTTAATTAATTCAACAATCCCATCGAGCTTTCAAGATTTATAACTTACTACTTAAAACTCACAATCCCTAACCTTTTTTCAAGATTATATTAATAATGAAATTGCCTAAAATTTCGCTATCTCCGCAGCAAGCTACGAAGTATTCACTGCGAAATTTTTCGCTTTCAGCGACCAGCAATTTCAGTCTTTCAAAATCTGCCACAGCAAGCTGTGAGGTATTAAACCCAGATTTAGAAATAAAATAAATACAAAAATCTAATTTTATCAATGATAAAATTGCTAATTATTGCTTAGAAATTGATTAAAATTAAATAAATTCAATTAGGTGGGGAGTATTATGATTTAGTGTAATTAACAATTAATTTATATATTGATTGTAGTTACTCATACAAATTAAAATGTTACCTGAAAGAGTTGGAGCAGTAATTATCCAAGACAATAGAATTTTATTGGTTACTGGTTATGAAGAATTATTTTATTGGACTCCTGGAGGAAAAATTGAAAATGGAGAAACTCATCAAGTTTGTTTGGGAAGAGAACTTGAGTCTGAATTAGGAGGGAGATTAACCTCATTAAAATATTATACAAGTTATAAATTGATAAATGAGGCTGAACAAAAAACACAAATGAACTATTATTATTTTGTTGAATTTAATGGTGTTTTAGTTCCGCAAGAAGAAATCACAAAAACTTTTTGGTATTCTCAACAGAATTTTTTGAATAGATGTCCTAAAATATCTAAAGGATTAGAAGAGGAATTAATTCCCAGGTTAATTCAAGATAGGATTTTGAGTTAAAAGAATAATAAGTTATTATAAATGAGATAAATTCACTTCGTATCTCAAAGCTACTTGGGTGGATATTATTTTTAATAATAATCTGCTAATGTGATGAGTCACTAATTATGATTTACTAATTAATCTTATATGAGATAAATTAAATGAGAATAGATATACTTTAAATCCAGCCCATTAACAAAGACAATCCTACTAAAAATAATAATATTCCTGCTGCAAGATGAAGTCTTTTTATGTTTCTTTCTTTCCAGCCGGAAACATCTTCAACAGTTGTATAACCTACATAAACTGCAATAGTAATTCCAATCATAGGAAGAACAAATAAAATATTATAATAAAGCAGCCAATAAAATACTTGAATAAAAGATAGTTTAGAGAGTTCGCCAGAAGCAATTATTAATGGACCTATGGTGCATGGAAGTAAGAATAGAGTTACAAATATTCCGATAAAAAAAGCTCCTTTAGGCGACATCATTTTCTTAATGAACATTTTTGCCCTTGGCCTTAAAGATAATGGCATTTCAGTGGCAAAACTCCCGGGTTTATACATAAAATAATCTTTGATATTTAATGCTCCAAGAATCATTGCAAAAACAGCTAAGCCATTATAAAGATAATAAGGAAATGAGCTACTTTTTATTGCTGAATCTATTGTCTTGAAGAACTGGATTATAATCAAACCGTATAAAAAATATCCTATAAAAACAGCAGTTGTAAATGCTAATCCTGCATATAAAACTCTTTGTCTTTTTTCAGGATTCTGAGTCATTATCGTTATTAAAACCATTGCAAGAACTGCTAATGCACAAGGATTAACTGCATCAGCCAGAGCCAAAGAAGTAATCCTCATTAAACTTATTTCTACCATATTATTTACAACCTGTAAGTTGCTTTAATTTTTCAATACTTTGAACACCTTCATATTTATTGTTGTTTATAACCCACGTAGGTGTTGATGTTATTCCTAATTCACCTAATGCATCCCATGTGTCAAAATTTCTAATGCTTAAATATTGATAAGTTTCACCGAATTTTTCTTTTTGTTTTTCACATGCAAAACATCCTGTTTTAGTATAAAGAAGGGCTTTTTGTCCGATGCATTTTGCAGTTTCTTCAGTAATGTTTTCACTTTTATTATTTAAAACATACCATGAAAATGCAATTATCACTATAATTATTGCTAAAGTTATAAGAGTATTTTTTTTCATCTTATTTATTAGAAAAAATATCTTTTAAATGTTTTTGTGGCTAATTTTGAATTAAAATTGCTAATATAAGGGTATAAGTTTTGATTTTAGAGATTAATTTAGATGTAGTAACTTTATATTAAACAACTTTAAATGTATAATCTTATTTTTTATTACAGTTTTAGTTTCAGTAATCATCAACTTCTGTTTGTTCACTCGGCTGTTTTTTAGATTTCAAACTTGTTTTTGAGTTAGTTGATTTATCTGGTTTATCAGTCTGTTCAACTTCTTTCATATCTTCTAAGTCAATAGAAGTTATCATTTCTCTAAAATTTAAGAATTCAGAAGAAGGTATTCTTACTCCTGCTTTTGTAAATCCTGTATATTTATCGCTTGTTACAAACTCTCTTATTGTTAAACCCTTTCTGCCTCCAAAATCATCAATTCGTATAATTATATCTGATTGGTCATTTTTCTTTATTTTACCTATATCTTTTTCCATATATTAAGCAAGAAAGCCAGTTATTTAAATTTTGTTGTTTTGTAAAGTCAATGTAGTTTACTGAAATTATTGCACTCCTCCTTAAAAATCTAAAGATTTTTTGTGAGTCGTCGTGTTATTAACATCTATTATTAATCTGCGAAGAATTGTAACTTAAACAACAATGTTAAGTTTTACACTTTACTTAATATTTTTTTAACAAGTAATAAGCTAAAAGGAGTATTAAAATAAAAAAGAAAAAATAAGCAAGATTAGTATTCGTCTTCGTCAAAATCTTGGGGTTCGTCATCTTCTTCATCAGTATCTTCTTCTATATCCTCATCTTCTTCCATTTTTAACCTCCATTTAATTTAAATTGATGTATCAGCATTGTTTTTAAATCTTTCTCATTGAATGTCATCTTTAGATTATGATAAAGTTTTGAAAGGAAAGATTTATGACAACTGATAGGGTATATACATTGTAAATTAAGAGTCAGATTATTAAACATTCTGCATCACAAGAAAACTTATATATCCTAATAATTATTAAATAACATGGATATAACTGATTTAAACCTGCCTCCACCAAAAAAAATAGAGGAAAAATGCCCTAAATGTAATGGTACAGGAATAATCAAAGAAAAGAATGGCAGTGTTCATGTTTGCTTTGATTGCTTAAACGAAGGAAGATTAGATGTTCATAATAAAAACATAAAGACTTCTGGAGTTAAGATTTGATGTTTTCTATAAAGTTTTAGAAATAATTATTTTTTAGCAACAAGAACATCCATTGTTGAGGTAACCCTTACATATTCTTTTGGAATAGAGGGATCATGATAATGAATAGTATTCCCTTTGTACATTGAATATTCATAGACATTATGCCCCCCATAATTTTTATCTATAGCGAATTTATGCAAACCTATCCTCATAAAATCTCTTCTTTTTTGAAGAGCAGTGTTTGTTATTTCTTCATTTAATAAAACAGTTAAACCTAATTTTGTAGCTGTATGTGCTAGGTGATTTGAAAGATATCTTCCTACAGGAATTATTGAATTATCTTCATCAGTTGATTCTAAACTCATTAAGTGATCTTCTTGGAAAGTAAACCATGGCACTGGTTGGGTTGTAACACGCTCATATTCTGTTTCAAATTCTAAAGTAAGTCCTTTTTCTTTTCTTTTTATGTATTCTGCATTAAGTAAATAAACTTCTGGTGGAAGCAAGTCTTGGAAATGAATGAAGAGCCCATTTGGTTTAAGACACCGAGATACTTCCTGCATTGCTTTATCTGAATGAGTAACAGAATCCCATGCAGATAACCCTGTGATTAAATCAAGAGATGAATTATCAAAAGGCATATCATAAATATTTCCTTCATAAACTTTAGTTCTCCAATCAAATAATGAAAAATGAGTGAATCTTTTATTAGACTTAACAAATTGAGGGTTTATATCATACTGCCTCCATTTTCTTTTAAATCTTCTAGGAATTAATATGTTATAAAGACAACCATAAGCTCCACAACCAAATTCAGCAGATTCAATATTTTTATGGTCTAAAAATCTATTAAAAACTTGGTCAACAATATTTTTTTGAGCTGCTCTAGAATAAGCTCTAAGCATATGATATCTTTCATGATCTTTTACAGGACGAGTATTAAAGAATTTAACTTCTTTTTCAGGACTTTTAATACATTCTATATTAGTAAGATTTTCTGGAGAAAACTTGCGTTTAACTAATCCCATTTTAAAGGAGATTATTTATAGCTTTTTAAGTTTTTGTATAATTTAATAACAATATTAAAATTCTATATTTAATAATAAAGAGTTCAATTAAGAATAAATAATAATTAACTAATCTTTCATTTCAATTTTTATATTTACAGACTTTGGGATTTTAAGCCTCATTATGTGATGGAGGACTTTTTCATTAGCAGGAAGATCAATAAGCCTTTTATGTATTCTCATTTCAAATCTGTCAAATGTTGCTGTTCCATCTCCACAGGGAGATTTCCTTGTTGTTATTTTTAATTTTTTAGTTGGAAGAGGAACGGGGCCACGTGGAATAATACCTGATTTTTTTGCCACATCTATTATAGAATTGCAAATATCATTGAGCATTTCTATATCTACACTATTTAATTTTATTCTTACAGTTGGCATCGTAACAATATCATAATAATACTAATTCTGATAAAGTATGGATTTAAAATCAGTTTAAAAACCTTACTGAAGATTTTATTAAAGTTGAATATACATAATCTTTTAATCTTTTTTAATTAACTTAAAGAATGGCTTTACTAGATTCTTGGAGAATTGATTTAGATACTCTTAATTGGGAGCAATTAAGCAGCAGATTTAAAGATATAAAGTTTAGAAGAAGGCGTGATGATTTTTTAGAGAGAACATTTAGTTTTATGGAGACAAATCAATTTAATTCTGCATTTATTCAGGAATTGAAAGATAAAGGAGCTAAAATTAAATTTGAGTATTGGATTAAAGAGCCTTCTGTAGGATATGCTAATTTTGAATATAGAAATTCTATTTTACGGTGGCATTTTCCACCACATGTAAAGTTGTCTACAAGAGCACGAGGTTATGTTAGAGATAAAGTTCTTTTTCATGAACTTGCTCATTTATGGTTTGGTAATATTTGGAATGGAGAGAATGTTTGTGCCTTAAATGATTTAGAAGTAATTTGTGAATATATAGGAAGAGATAATAGAACTAATCCAGAACTTTTGGGGGAAGTATTAAGGGCATTTAATTTAAGGCATTATATTTATGATATTCCAAGTCTAGATGCTTTATCTCCCCCAGCATTTTCAGAATTCAGGGATTATTTTATCAAAAAAGGATACACAATACTTAAAGATTAATTAAACCATTTTTTGAGGTTACAGAAAGAATTAAAAACTTTAATTTTAAGTTTAAGATATGGATAAGAAAATAAGAGGCGGACAAACTAGAATTAAACCTGTTTATTTAATAAATCAAGAAGGTTTAATTGATTTAGAGAAACAGGCAGTGTTAGATGGAGTTTCTGAATTAATTAGATTAGCAGATGTAAGTAATGTTGAATTAGTTGATTTTGGAGTTTGGAGAAATAAAGACTATAAAAATCTAGATGACTCTTTAAGAGAATATCAAAGTGTTGATTGGTATATAGAAGAAGGAAAAAGGACAAGTATGGATCGTAGACAAGTAAATGCTGAAGCAATACTTTTTACTTTTCATGGAGAACCTTGGAGATATCCTGAAAATGGAGGAAATGATCATTATGACCTTCTTGTTGTTCATGAAGACATTTATGCAGGTGATAATGACTTCATTATTGGGCTTGGAATAGAGGGAATAGGAACAGTAATATCAACACGTAGATTTTTTGGAGTAAATAATAAAGCAAGATATGAATGTATTAAAACTGAAACAATGCATGAAATGGGGCATGTATTTGGGTTACTTCCAGAAGAAAGAACAGAAAATGTAAAAAATCTTTTAGGAAAACATTGTGCTAATAAGTGTGTTATGAGGCAAGGATTACAAGTACCAGATGACTGGATACTTATGTCTCATCATCGAATACAGCATGGTGCATTATGTTCTACTTGTAGAGATGATTTAAGAGAATATTTTAGATAAATCTTAGAATTTATGATGAGTTAATCTCCTCTCTTTAATTTTTCCAATTCTTTTCTATCTTGTTCTAATTTTTGTTCAATTTCTTTGATTTTATCTTTGTTTTTTAATCTGTTAAGCTCTGTTTGAGCTGTTTTGAATTTTTTTTCTGCTTCAAGAAGTTCTTTGCTCATTGAATGCAAGTCATGTTTTTTATTGATTAAATCAGACATTTTTCTGACTTTTATCCCACTTTCTTCGCTATATTCAGATGCATGTTTATTTTTGTTTCTTTTTAAGATTCCTTTAACTAAAAAAAGAACAATTATTCCTGCTAAGAATAATCCTCCAATAATATAATAAACCTTTGAAGGAATAGAAAATCTTTTAATATTTTTTGTTACTAATCCTGTTAAAGATGATTCATTTTTAGTTGTGTTTGTTATAATATTTTTTTCAGTTGTTTTGTTTTCGTCAATTGTTTTGTTTTCTGCTGCCGCAGTTGCAGGAGCTTCTGTTTGGACAACAGGAGGCTGGTAATTTTCCGGATAAACATCAAATACTAATGCACTTCCTACATTAACATCATCAAAGTTTTGGGTTATAACTTTTTTCCCAAATTTAGATATGAATACAATTATTCTTACATTGTTATTATCAGAACTATTATAAACAGTATAAAAAGTTCCATTTTCTCCAGCAGATCCTTTATATCTTGCAGCTAAATCACTTCCTCCAACTCTATAAATTGAAATAGTAACATCATGATTTACAGCTGTTTTTACAGTAATAGGAGTATTTGTAGCAATTATTCCCGGAATAAAAAATAATACAAATAAAAATATAACAATTAAGCCCTTTTCTTTCATAAGTTTTAATAGTATTCTATATTTTTAAAGTTTGTTATATCTCGATATACACAACTAATCGTCTCTCAAATTTTTAGCAACTAATTTTATTAATTCTAAAAGTTTCATCTTTCCCAATCTCAGTTTTATCTCTGCTTTTTCTGCGGGCGTTTTTCCTTTTAATTGCTGAT
>Ga0209541_10010876_pt1 | contig 14384 bp, 14 predicted proteins | sample RifCSPlowO2_01_FD_184027 | JGI IMG/M metagenome (GOLD analysis project Ga0209541, IMG submission 184027) | Groundwater microbial communities from Rifle, Colorado - Rifle CSP2_plank lowO2_0.1 (SPAdes) (version 2) | ecosystem: Environmental > Aquatic > Deep subsurface > Groundwater | place... | reverse complement strand
CTTCCTGCTGCCAGCGATTTGCATGATGATGAAACAGTGAAAATTATATTTGCCGGGCTCCTTAATGAACACTGCGCCAGCCCGTATTTAGCAGAAGGATTATCTGCTGTGACATTTATTTCCTGCAGTGCTCCAAGCAATAAGCTGTTTTTCATTGAAACTAATTTTATTGCCATCGGCGGCAGGGGCGATACAGTGAATATGCCTATGTTGGTTTTCGTGTCTTCCATAGCTGACGATGAGCATGCTGCCTGAGTAGATGAGTTAATATAGCATGACTCAACTGTCCACTGACCGAGCATGTTTGCATTAGCTTGAACAATGAATGATTGCCTGCCTGAAATAAGCCTGCATGGCGATGACGCAGAAATCGTATCGCCGTCCGGATTGCTTAACAAACAGTAAGCTAAAGCGTACTTGCTCTTCGGGCTGCTCGCTGTGACATTGATTTCCTGCTTGCTGTTCAAAAGAATATTTTCCTTTATGAAAACATTTTCTATTGAAACGGGAGGCTGCTCCACAACTATTATTGTGCCGATGTCGGCTTCCGTATTTTCTATCGCTATTGATGTGCATGTTGGCTGTGAAGAGTAGACGGAACAGGAAATGACTGTCCATACCCCTGTTTTATCTGCCAAAAATGATATTGTCTGCCTTGCTTCTGAATTTGGCGGCGTCTGCGTGCACTGCGAATTTCTTGTTGTCGTCTCTCCTGCCGGGTTTGTTATTATGCACGATGTTTTTGCGTACCTCGTTGAAGCTGACGGGTTTGACACAGAGATATCAATAGCTGCCTGAGAGTTCACTAAAAGCGTTTCATTTCTTATTGTTGTTTTCAGCGTCAGAGGCTCTACATAAGATGTCGGCGGCGTAATGTTTTGCTGCGGTGTTGGCGGTGTAATATTCTGCGCAGTCGGCGTGATGTTTTGTATTGTCGTTATGTTTTGTGTTGTTAATGGCTGGGTTATGTTTTGTATTGTCGTTATGTTTTGCTGCGGCGTTGGTGTATTGACAGTGAATGTGCCCACATTGATCTTGGAGTTTTCTAGTATAGGGTTTGCACAACTGGATGATGAAGACGAATAAACAGAGCAGGAGCTGACTGTCCAAGTGCCGGGCTCATCTGCGGTTTCTGATGTTATGAATAACCTCTGGGAGTTTGCTGAAACCAGCGAGCAGGCAGATGTTTTTGTTATTATCGAGCCGCCTGGCTTTGTGAATGAGCATGTTGAAATTGAATATTTGCCTAATGATGATGGGTTTGAAACAGACAAATCAATGTTCTGCAGCGAGTTCAGAAGCAATGTATTGTAGCGTATTGATGTTGTTAATGTCAGATGCTGTGGCGGAGCAGTTGGCGGCGTGACATTCTGCTGTGGTGCTGGCGTTGGTGAAGGTATAGGTATGGGTGCAGGCGGTGTGATTGGTGTGTTCACGCTGAATGTACCCACGCTTGTCTTTGAGCTTTCCAGTAAAGGGTTGATGCAAGAAGAGGATAAAGACGAATAGACAGAACATGAATTAACTGTCCATGTGCCTGACTCATCTGCTGTTGCTGACGCTGTGAACGTTTGCTGTGAATTTGTTGCTATCAGGGAACAGGCAGATGTTTTTGTGATCATTCTTCCTGAAGGTTTTTCAAACGAACATGTAACTATGCCGTATTTTGCTGCTGAAGGATTTTTCACGGTCATATCTATATCCTGCACTGAATTGAGAAGTATTATTTTATCGCGCACTGTACCGTCTATTGTCATAAGTGCTTTTGGAGCTTCTTCTGGAATCGACACTGTGAATGTGCCGACATTTGTTTTTGTATTATCAATGATGGATGAAGCGCAGGCATTGTTTGATGAATTCACGCTGCATGAGTTCACTGTCCATTTTCCTGGCTCATCGGCACCAACAGAAACAACAAACGGATGCGCTGAAATATTGTAAATAATCGTGCATGGTGTTTTGGATGTTTTTGCCTTTCCTGAAGGGCTTTTGAAAGAGCAGTAAGCGAACGCGTATTTGTTTTTGTTTCCTGCATTGCTGACTGTTACATCTATGTCTTCCTGGGAATCCAAAATAACAGAAGCCCTGTTTATTTTTGCGGATGAAATCTTCAGCTTTGTCTCTGTTGTTGGCAAAGTTGTAGTTGGCTTTATTTCTGCCTCGCACGAGCAGTCATCCCATCCGCAGTTTGTATTGCACGCCTGCAAACAGCTGCATCTGCCAGAAGGCGTTGTTTTATTTATCAATCTTGTTTCGCCGTCAGAGCAGTTGGCGCCGCATTTTGCAAACCCCGATGAAGGGCCCACGCAGCTGTAAGAGAAAGGCGTGTACTGGCACTGGCAGTTTGACAGGCAGAGCGTGTTTGTTTCTCTCTCGCCGAACCTGTTGCCGAAGCATTCCCATGACGGCTGGACGCAATAGTTATTGGCTGCTGAGTTGGGCGGCTCGCACTGCTCGCCAGAATCTTTTATATTGTCGCCGCAGCCCGCGCACCTCACTGTTATTGTTTTTTGATTGGGCTCGATTGGATTGCATTCATTGCCGGGAAATACATAGCCTGTAATATTATAATATCCAATCGTCCTTCTTGAACAGACAAACTTGTACTCATTGCTGTTTTTTTCTTTCAGCGAGCAGTCGGCATTACCAAGCCTGCATCCTGCGCAGCTGCCTACTGAAGAGGAAGCCTTCACAGTGCATTCTATCTGCCCGTCTTGGCAGGAAGAAGAGACGCTTGACACATAAATGTTTTTTGAATAGACATTATACTTGAATGTCTCTGACACATCATGCAGCTCTGGCAGAGAACAGTCTGTTTTCAATGAGCCGTAAATGCTGCACCTGCCTGACCAGTCGCCGAGAACAGAAGCCCCCACAGACACATCAAATGCCTTTGTCGTGCCTGCGGGCACTGCATCGCACAGCGATTTTATTTTTTCCGTCTTCTTAGCAGGGCTTGTGAATTCGCACTCGGCATAGCCGTAATAATCTATGTCGCCTATGTTGCTTGCCGTGATTGCTGTCGTTGTGTCTGCCTTTTCCTCTGCTTTTCCCGGCGGCTCCACATAATCTATGACAATAAGCCCCTTTGCGCCGCGGCAGTGCGTGTTGTAAAGGTCGTCCACGCTTTTCTGCACTTTCTTTATCCTTGCCTTCGCGTCTGTCACAGTGCTTATGGAAGGGCTTTCTATCACACTGCCAGAAAGGTTTATCTCTTCGCTGAGCATGCTGATTATGGAACCGAGCGCGTCATAGCATGGCTGGATATCTGCCTTTTCATCGTCTGTCACTGCCTTGTTCAATCCCTCTTTCTTCGTGCTCTTTGCCATCTCGTAGTTTTCCTTTGACTCATCTAAATCAAGCTTTGAGCTTATCAGCCCCTGCAGGTTTACATAAGGGCATACATATGAATAGTTCCCACTGGTGAATTTGTTTCCCTTCGTATCTTCTCCGTACATGTAATACGCGCCGTCAGTGTCAACGCAGCTGAAAGAGCATTTTGCCGTTGAAGTGTGCGAGCCGCACAGGCATGGTTTTCCATAGCCGCAATTGCCTTCAGAATATGCCGATTCACAGTTATCTGCTGAAGAATTAAAGCTGCACACTATTGTTTTTATTGAATTGAACCTCGCCGATGCTGTTATGCTTATGCCAGAGTCTGTAGATTTCTCGCACCTGCCCTTGCAGGCAAAATTAGAGCTCGGGCAATCAGAAGAACAAGATGTCTCTTCTCCTGGCTGGCAGATGCGGTCGCCGCAGTATGTTGCCCTGTATTCTATTTCCTCTGTTAGGGAAACAAAATTTGTTGAGATATTCACCGGTATGGTGTTTGCCAGGGCAGGCGTTGAATTCGAAGTCACTTTCAAAGAAAATGTTTTTGTCTCCTGCGGCTTTATTGTCTGGCTTTTTGGCTTTATGTCATAGCTCCAGGCATAAGGCACCTTCGCGCTCACGGCAAATGAAGAAGCATCAAAACCTGAGGGATCATTGTTCCTCACGCTGACTGTGTATTCTAATGTCGTCCCGCGCACGCCAAGTTGCGATGTCGGCTCTATCATAATCGTTGGCAGCTGCGACACTGAAACCATGTAGCTGAGCGGGAATTTGTCCTGTATTTTTAATTCGTCATTGTAGATTGTCAGCTCAAAAGGATAGATGCCCTGGTCTGAAGACTCATTGGATGTCATCTTCAGGACAAAATTCTTTGACTCGCCTTTTTTCATGTCCAGTATTTTCGGGTACTCGGCTGCCCAGCCTTCTGGCAGGGAAAGAAAAACAAGCACCTGAAGGTCTATGGGATTAAGATTTCTGACTGTCACCTTGTAAGAAAGCGTTTCGCCTGCCTTTGCTGCCTGCGTGGCAGGGGAAATGGTCACCGCAAAATTCTTCTTCGTGAACACCTCGAAGTAGAGCAGCAGCGTGGGCTCTTCAAAATTCAGCTCTTCGCAGTTAGGCTCGCAGTCGATACATTTCGCGGCTTCGCCTTCCGGCTTCTCGCATGTGTTTGTGCACGTTGCTTTTCCTATCTTGCACTGATTGGTTGTCACACCGCACGAATCGCAAACAGAATCAAGCACAGTGCAGTCTAAACTTCCTGAAACAAGCCCGCAGCATTTCCTGACATTGCACAGCGAATTGCCCTGGCATTCTGTATCAGAAAGCAGTATCGTTCCAACAGAGCATTCTTCTTCGGCAAGAGCGGGGAGAGCTGCCATGCTAAGCAGCACAAGTGCCATTCCCACCGTCAGCAGAATTTTTTCATTCATTCAATCGCTTCCATTTTTTTCACGATATAATCACCATATCTTTTTTTATTCTGTCAATCAGATAGGGGCTTATTGACTTTTCTGTCAGCAAATCCACGTTTATGCCGATTTTTTCTTCCAATTCCAGCTCTATGCCGACAATATCAAGCAGGCTTTTCCCTTCATAGAATTCAACAATAATGTCTATGTCGCTGTTCTTTTTTTGTTCACCCCTCGCATAAGAGCCGAACACCGCGATTTTTTTTGCCCCGTGTTTTGACAGCACTTTATCTATTCTTTTGTATAATTCCTTTGCTGAATTTTTCTTTTTGCCTGATTTATTTTTTGCATTCAAAGCTCTTCACCATTTATTCTTGTTTTTCCTGATATATAATTCTTCATCATATCACACTTCTATTCCTCTTTTCTTTGCCTCGCTGACTATTCCTATTTCTTTGCTTTTTCTTCTATTTTGATTTCTTTTATCAAAGCGTTTTTCTTATCCATTCCAACACCTTTTCCGCATCTGCCTGTTCAATCCATCTTTTTATTTCTTTCATCATTTCACCATCTCATCGTCTTTAAATATTATTTCTGACAGATAATTATTGTGAGTGATATGAAAAGAGTAACAAAAGTTCTTGGCGGAAAGCGAGTTGTTGTCGAAGTGCCTAGCAAAAGAAAGGTCGAATTCAAGGAACTGAAGCCTATTTTCGAGAAGATTGCTAAGAAACATGAATCTTCCTCCTGAGCTCTATATAGCTTATTATTTTGCTGTAAGCGGGCTTGCATTTGTCAATTATTTCCTTATCGCCTGTAAGGAACCATAAGTCATATTGCTTTGCAATAATAAGATGCATTATGTTTGAAATTCTTTTTTTAAGCGGAATTTGCGTTGCTATATAGCTTATTTCTTCGGTTATGACAGCGGTCGTTATAATTTCAATTTTTATATATTCAGCGAATTTTTTCCATGCTTCATTCACTTCTTCTGCATTGCAGTTCCATTCTGTTCTCATCCTTCGGGCAATCTCAGCCTTCACAAGAACAGAAGTATATAATTCTAATCCTGACTCCTTTAGGAATTTCAATACAGCAGGCTCTCTGAACTCTTCACCCTTCCTTATTTCTCTAAGCACATTCTTGAAAAAGCCGTAAATTATGTTCGCATCAAGATAAATTTTCAAAATTCATCACCTTCCCGGTATTTTTGTCGTTTCTGCCGCGCCAGGCTTGTAATATGCATCCGTGCCTGTGCCTTTATTTTTGCTTTTGTCTGTTGTGCTCTTGTCATCCAATACATCAATCACGTCTTTCTTGAATCCCGGCACGCTCACCTTTACTGAAAATGTGTCGTCATAGCTGGGCGCGGTGAATGTGTACTTGAACTCGCCCTTAGCGTCCGTGATGACAGTGTCTTCCAAGACAAATTCCCCTTCTGAATTGAAAACCATGAGGACGATCTCCCTGCTTTCCCATCCGCCGCATGAGCCTGGATTGCACTGGTACTGGCAATCCGTTGATTTTATCGCGCATCCCCCGCGGTTGCATGTCGGGCCTGCACTGCATGCCTGCTGGCCTAAATCATAATCATACTTGCATATGGAGTGGCAGTTCGCCGCGGCAGCCGCAATCTCGGCATTCATGCTCTGCTTTGCATAGGCGCTCGCCATGCTGAGCGCGCCCGCAGCATAGCTGATGCCCTGCTGCCACTTCGCTGCCGTGCGCTCCTCTTCTTCTTTGGACGGCAGGAGATTGACATCATTGGCGCTCATTGTAATGATATCATCGCTGCTGCCGCTTTTTGCGTATATTATTCCATTTGCTTTATCCACGCCTTGTACGATATATTCTTTGTCATTGCCCCTGTTAAGAACCCTGCTTCCCTTTGCAACATCTGAGATTGTTGCTGGTTTGTCTTCGCTGCCCCAAAGTTTATCCCGAAAGCCTTCTTTTTTCCCGCTGCCGGCTGCTGCTGTTTCCAAAACGCAGCAATTAATTTGGCTCGGGCATGAACCCGTAGACGGATTTTCTCCACTTTGGCATGTTCCCCTGCATGTCCCGGATTTTCCTTCGGACGTAATACAGGTAATTGTACTGGTTGCGGCTATAGCTATCGGTGTCGGCTGCGTTGCTGCACTTCCATCATTAGGCTTGCAGCAAGCGCCACTATTAACATATCCTTTTTTAACATCTGTAAAATATTTACATGTTCCTGTAGATACTTGTACATTGGTACAACCATTTGGTTGGCAATTGCTGCCTTCACTACAGCTAAATTCTGGTATATTTAATGTTTGCGGCGCGTCTGGAGAAATTAGTGTTTTTACTTCTGATTGTGTTGATGCTTCTGCTGCTTGTGCTGCTGCTGGTGCTGCTTTCGCAACTCCATTTGCCAATGTTTTCAAACTTCCGTCTGCATTCAAGCAATCCGCCCAAGCTTTGTATTTCGGATATGCTGTGCCTTGTGGAGTATCTTCTGCATAATTTTCGTCGCCCTTTCCACATTCACTAAACCAACCATTATAATATCTCAATATTGCCTGCACGCCTGTGTAAGTTTTTTGTTTGCATTTATAAAGTTTATTTTTATCATAGCTGTTTGAGCTTGCTATAGAACTCAAAAATTTGACGCCGCAATCTATATTTTTAGAAGCATCATAAACATCATTATTATTAAGTCCGCATTCTGGATGTTTTTCTAAATTTATCTGCATTATACCTAGAGAATTGCCGCCATCGCCATTCGCATTAGGTTTCCAGCTGCTTTCCTGTTCTATTACAGCAGCCACAAGGGCGTAAGGATTCATTTCCGTATATTGTAAATTGTATTTTACTATAGCCGATTTAATTGTTGAATAGTATTGATTATATTTATCAATATACTGCAGATGATTGCAGGCAAGCGCTGTCTTTCCAACTCCCCCCATCATCGGCACAGCCACGATTATCAAAATAGCTATCGCTATGCCAATCTTCGCCGTGCCTGTCTTATTATTTTTCATAATTCTATTCCTCTTTTCTTTGCCTCGCTGACAATGCCAATTTCCCTGATTTTTTTCCTATATTCCTCTGGCGTATAGCAGAAAAAATCAACAGGATATTTTATTTTCCAGTAGTTGTAAAGCCTTACTGGTCTTTTCCTGAACTTCTGGTTTTTGAATTTCTTTGAAACAACTATCAGGTCAATGTCGCTGTGTTTTTTTCCCTTTCCCTCAGCCCTTGAGCCGAAAAACACTACTTTTTCTATTGGTATTTCCCTCGATGTTTCTTCCTTGAATTTTTTGATTTCTTTTATCAAAGCATTCTTCTTATCCATTCCAACACCTTTTTTGATGTAAAGCGACTTCAATGCCTTTTCAACTGCCTGATGACATAAAAATGAAACTAAATAATAATCTCTCGACTTGAAGGAATTTTTAGCGCTTTTGAAGTCCCTTTCTGCCTGTGTAAGCCATTTTTTTGGTTCACCTTTCATTCAATCGCCCCGATTTCTTTTTTCATTTTCAAAACACCATTTTTCTTTTTCAAGACATATATCTTGACATATGCAAGACACTTGTCTTGCATCATTTTTCGCCGCGCCTGTTTTGTTTTTTGGTTTCATTTTAAACACCATAATATTTGCATTTTATGCCTTAGCGTGTTTGAAAGAACGCTATTTTGATTTATCCGATAGTTCATTCCGAATACACCTCCAATGCCCTGGCATCAGCGCCGTATTTTTTTATGAATTTTATCATCTCATTGCCTTTAAATATTATTTCGAGCAGATAATTATTGTGAGTGTTATGAAAAGGAAAACAAAAATTGAGGTTTTGGGCGGAAAGAGGGTGAGAGTAGAAGTGCCTAGCGGAAGAAAGGTTAGGCTTGAAGATTTCGAGCCGATTATAAAAAGAATTGTCAAGAGACATGAATCTTCCTCCTGAGCTCTATATAGCTTATTATTTTATCGAATGCAGGCTTGCATTTCTCTATGATTTCCTTGTCGCCTGTAAGGAACCATAAGTCATACTGCTTTGCTATCAGAAGATGCATCATATTTGATATTCTTTTTTTCATGGGTATTTTTGTTGCTATATCGACTATCTGCGAATCTATAATAGCGGTTTCAATCATTTTTGAATTCAAATAATCCTCGAAAGAATTCCATAATTCAATTACTTCTTCAGCGCTACAGCCCCATTCAGTCCTCAATCTTCGCGCTATTTCCGCCTTCACAAGAACAGATGTATATAGCTCTAATTCAGACTCTTTCAAGAACTTCAGAATAGAAGGATCAGTAAACTTCTTCCCCTTTCTTTCTTCATTGATTATGTTCTTGAAAAAGCCGTAAATTATGTTCGCATCAAGATAGATTTTCATCTAAATCACTCTCCATTTTCAAAATACATCACCATTATCCATTTTGAAAAGAACGCGTTTGCCAAAGCAAACAAGTTCATTTTTCGCCGCGCCCGTCTTGTTTTTTGGTTTCATTTTTTATCTCTTTCCATTTTTTTCCATTATCTATTTTCTGTAAATCCAATGCCTTGAGGTGTTATAGTCAAAATTCCTTTTTCTGTTTTATAGGTAGCCGTTGCGCCTATAACATTTCCTTCGGTTTTTTCAATAACTTTTCCTGCATGTTCCCATCCTTCTATTATATCCCCATTTCTTATTTCACTAATACCTGCTGCTGCCCCTCCCATATCTGCACTACCTATTGATGTTCCTTCAATACTACTATATGGCGAAATTACTCTTTGGTTATTTATTGTTCCTGTCTTTGTCGCCCCAGCTTTTGCAAGTGGCGTTCCTTTGTCTGCAGCATAACCTGGCTCAAAAAAACCGCCCCAGCAACCGTCACAAATCAGCCCTGTCACGGCGCCGGCTGCCTGTCCTAAATATCCACCCGCTAGCGCGCCTTTCGTGCCGTCAACTGCGCCGCCGATGCCAATGCCCGCGCCTGTCATGGCAACGCCGCCCCAGCCGCCTGATGTATATGAAAGCAGAAGCATCTTCACTGACTCAAGTATTGCGTACCACTCTATTTCCTTTGTATCGCCGATGCATTCCAGCTTCTTGAAGCCGCTCGTGCACGGGTTGCATTTTAACTTCATCGTGAAGAAGCCCTCATCTGTGGAGCAGCCCGCATCAGCAACCTGCCTACAGCCGTAAGTAACTCCTTCGCATATGTCTGATATTTTTTCCACGCTGCCCTTTATAGTCACCTTGCCGCCTGCCTTCACGAATTCCGGGTCTATTGTAGCTTCAAGCGTGACATCCGTTATCTTTGCGCAGTTCAGCTGGTTCGATGCCTTTCTCGGCGCAGGATCCAATCTGTTCTTGTCCTGCCAATAAGTTCCGAGAGTGCAGTCCGTTCCTGCTATCGTGGGCGAGCTTGTTATAGAAATCCCCGAAGACAGTGTGTTGAATGTGCTTTCCAGTGATGACACGCCTGACTGCATGTTGAAGCCCATGCACCAGCATGTCTCGTCAAGCGCACAGGGTTGATATTGTCCAGGCTGACCTAACTTTTTATTGTTTAACGGAACGCCATATTGAGAATACTGCGAATAATAGTTCGTGCCAAACGGTGAGTTGACGCTGGAATATTGATTTATTGTCAGTGGGTCTGTTACTCTGCACTCGCCTTTGTACACAGTCGGATAGAAGCCCAATTTCTCGCACTCGTTCTCGCACGTGCGGGCGGCTATTTTGTCAAGTGTGGCGCACTGGCTGATATATATCACGCTGCCTGAGCAATATTCATTCATTTTTATGCAATAGCCTGCGCCAGAGCTTCCAAAACCGCCATAGTTGCGGTTAAAGCAGTATCTGTATTGGCCTTTATATTTAGGATTTTGGTAGCACTCCGCGCACGCCGCGGATTCGCTGCCGCCGATTAAATTTGATAATGGTGCGCCGGGTTGGGATTGTTGAGATTGAACTTTGGAATCATAATCGCTTATAATTTTTGCCGAAGATGCTGGAATCCAACCTTCTGCATATATTTCTTGATAATCAAAAGTATTGTCGCTGTTTTTTGTAAAGAACTCAACATACCACCACTCTTTATCATTTATTTTTTTAATTTGAGAAAATTTCCCTCTATCCCTGTATATAACTTTGTTTGTCATTTGACCTATGTCAGTAGAACCTGCCCGTCCCATAACATCTGCATTTGGAATTCTTATTTCTATAATTTTTGGATTATCTATATTAACTTCAGGAGAATCTTGTTGTTGTGCATCTGATGCTGCTCTGCTTCCGCCACAAGTCTCTGAAATGGCGCATTGTAAATTGTTCTGATGAATCCAACCTTTTCTTTCATTGCCAAAAACAACCTGATACCAAACAATTGAATTTGTCATATCTACATAGAAGTCCGTTATTGTTCCAATTTCGTCTTTATTTAGATTTGTAACGGTCGCAAATCTTTTTGTTTCATCAAACTCATGATTATTCCATAATACGTCTCCATTTTGATTTACTATTTTTACTTTATCATTTTTATAAAAATTAGTACCTAATGGTGCTACTAAACTGTCAGTAACAGAATCTTTTGTTTTGGTAACAAGTAATAAAACGTCTGTACTTGATTCACTTCCAATATTTCTTAAATTATAACATTCGGTTTTACTTTTATCAGTACATGAACCAATTTTTTTCCATATAGTTTTAAATGGTGAAAAAAATTCTGGTGATGAAGTGCATTTCAAACAATTATTGCCCTTATTACATACTATTTCATTGGCATTATTGCAATCTTGACCGTCACTAAAACTATATCCATATATTTCAGCTTTCCCAACCCCCCCGAACATCGGCACGGCCATCGTGATTATCATCACTGCCATGGCGAGCGCCGCGGATTTCTTCAGGAACTTGGTTTTGCTTTTCATAGCTTCACCTCTTTCATGAAGGCATCGGTCCTGATTTCATCGAGGCGGATGTCCTGGAAGTTTTTTTCTTCTCTGGTAACTTCCATCATTTTTGTGCTGACATCGTGCTTTCTCGCCAGCTCGATGAATTTTTCTTTATGCTGCGCCGGAATTATTACGCAGCTTTTTCCAAGCCGCCTGCCGTTCATTTCTTTCAGCAATCCGTCATATTTTTTGCCTTTTGATTTGAAGCCATATAATTTGTTGAGAAATGCCCCGCGGTTCTTTTTTATGGAGTCCCAAAAGAAGATTATGTATGTATTTTCATTGTTGTATTCAGCCTTCTCATCGCTCATTAAGTCACCTGTCTTAAAAAATACTTTTATATTAAGACATCTGTCTTTGATTTATTTGTTTTGGGTGGTATAAATAATTTTTTGAAGAAAATTTTTGATTACCGTAACAGCCATTTCCATAGCGGAATAAACCTGATTTTTTTCCCTTTATGAGTCTCTTCCGCTTCATAATTTCCTGTTATGACAAGCAAATTCCTGCACTTTAGCTCTTTGCTTGCCTTTATTAAAGCCCTTAGCTCCCGTTTTTTTGTATCAATATCATCAATCTTATAACAGACCTGTATAAGCTTTTTTACTTTGCCTTCTTTTACGACAAAATCAACCTCTTCTTTCTGCTGGTTTTTCCAGTAAGAAATCTCAGTTATTGGCCCGCTTCTTCTTTTCAGCTCCAAAAAGACGATATTTTCTATTTTATTTCCCTTGTCTTTTGTTATTTCAACAAGCTTAGAAAAGCCTATATCGCATAAATATGCCTTGTTAATTGAAAATTCTTTTTTTCTTATGGAATATTCAAATTTTGGCACAAAAAATGCAAAAAATGATTCTTCAAGAATAGACAAATAAGAATATAGCGTGTTTTTGCTTATTTTTATTCCTTTTGATTTTAATGTCAGATATATCTTATGAACGCTGAATTCCTTAGAAAAAGAAGTTGCCAGCAATTTTATAAGCCATTTAATTAATTGTGTGTTTTTTATTTTATGCCTTTCTACAATATCCTTGTAAACAATTGAATTAAAATATTCATTCAATATTTTTAATTTATTTTCTTCTTTATTTTCAATAATAATCTCAGGAAAACCGCCATATTCTATATATTCATCAAGTAAATTAAATAGAATTGATTTTTCTTTTGAATCAAGCCTTGGTATATTAAAAGCATGGCCCTTAATTTTTATAAATTCCCTAAAGGAAAAAGGCAGAAGATTATAGGAAAGTGTCCTGCCGCGCAACGATGTAACTATCTCTTTGCTAAGCAGCTTGGAGCTTGAACCGCTTAAAAAAATATCATATCCCTCGTCATTTAATGCCCTTACCGCTATTTCCCAGTTTTTTATGTTTTGCGGCTCGTCAATAAAAATATGCAGGGTATTTTTTGTCGATGAAGGATACAGTTGCCAGTTGAGCCTTACAATATCCCTTATTTCTTTGAAATTAATATCTATCAAACGCGGATCCTCGAAATTAATATATAAAATATTTTCTTTTTTGACGCCATATTTTATGAGTTCCTTTATTTTTTGGTACATAAAATAAGTTTTTCCAGCGCGGCGCGGACCTATTATTGACTTTATTTTTTTAGACTCGGATATTTTTAATTCCCTTTCTGTCAGTTGAGGCGTATCTTTTTTTTGAAAATCTAAGATATATTCCTTTACTTCTTCGCTATTCATGCATTATATACAGGGAAATAAATATATAAATCTTTCCCTGTATGTTTATTTTCGAATTCCTCAGAAAATCAGCACCTTATCGGTATTTGAAATACCGATAAAGCCATTCATGGCTTTATCATTTCCAGCAGCTCTTTTTTAGTCATGCGCTGCCTGTGCTCCTGATCTTCCCATAGCTTCCTGAAGAAAAAGAAATACTCATACATTTCGTACTTATCGCGAGAAAATATTATTTTATGGTTTTCTATCACGCTCATTTTTATATAGAGCGGCAGGCTCTCAAAAATATGCATATCGTAATTCTCAGCATTTATTTTTCTTAGAACATCTTTTAACATGGCTTTTGGGTTTTCATTGGGCGCAACTATGCAAATATCAATATCGCTTCTTTTATGGGCCTCTTTTGAAGCCTGCGAGCCAAACAAAAGCACAGCCAGGATTTTTTTGTTCTTTTTCAGGAATTCAAAATCCTTTTCTATTTTGCCAGCCATTTTTTCACCCTTTTGATAATTTTATAAATATCATCAATCAAATCTTTTATGGAATCCAGGGCAATTGCATCGCTTATTCCATTATATTCATGAACAAGGCGGTTCCTAAGGCCATTGGCTTCTGTTATGGAAGACTTAAGGCTGCTGTCAAGAATTTTCAATTTTCTTATTTCCTCGAAATTCATGTAATCATCCTTGACAATCCTTTTTTCGTCTTTCAGTATCATGGAAAAAACATCTGTTATGCCTTCAACAGCCTCCTGAAAGCACTTGTAAACAGCAAATTTTGATTTTTCGTCATCCGCCGCATCTTTTAGCCAGATTTCGACATTTTTCAGCCTGTCCTCTATAAATTGTATTTTTTCCGAATACCTCTGAAATCGTGAGCTTTTCATAATTATCCATAGCTTAGGCAAAATATAAAAGCAATTTATTTGCCTTCTTCCACGCTCAGCTTTGCCGTGAATGTATCCGAGTAATTAGGAGCCTTGAAGGTGTAATCAAAATATCCCTCTGCGTCTGTTGTGGCGCT
>Ga0209541_10010874_pt1 | contig 14385 bp, 16 predicted proteins | sample RifCSPlowO2_01_FD_184027 | JGI IMG/M metagenome (GOLD analysis project Ga0209541, IMG submission 184027) | Groundwater microbial communities from Rifle, Colorado - Rifle CSP2_plank lowO2_0.1 (SPAdes) (version 2) | ecosystem: Environmental > Aquatic > Deep subsurface > Groundwater | place... | reverse complement strand
AAGATAAGTTTCAAAGAAAGTTTTATGATGTTAAAAAATAGCGGGGATTGGAGTTTCCCTTACGATTTGAACCAATGACCATACCGAAAAAAGACTTTTAATTCTTTCTTTTCCGGGTGTCTGAAGCATCGTGCCTTATGAGCCTTCCGCTTTCATTAAAGTTCTTAATGAAATCGACGGGCACTCCTAGCTTAGGGGACTTAGTCTTTTTCTTACTAAATCGTGCCCCACCCCGCTATAATATTTTAACAATAAAGATTACTTTTAAACCTTTCTATAGAATAAAATTATTAAACAATTAGAACACTTAAATTTGCAATACGTTCAAAATATGTTTTAAATATAGTTTGTTGTTCTTCTCTAATCCCATCTCTATCCCAAAAAGTTCTAAAACAACTTTTATCATATGTGGTTCCATGATATCTAGCTAATTGTTCTGGTCCAAGTACTGGTTGATTACATTCAAAACACTTCGGAGTTTTGCCATTCTTCCACCAACCATCTCCATCACGATATTCTTGCATCCCAAGTAAATTAAAAAATGCAAAATCCTTGTCATTCAAAGCAAGAATTTTTCTAATATCAAATCGCATCGGCATAAGCATATGTGCTCTTTCTTCTTTAGGTATTTCAAAATCTTCTAATCTAACTTCAGCCATAATAAATGGATATAGATAAATTTTATAAATCTTTGGTTCAATTTTTTGTAAGCTATAGAAACCTTTAAATTACATTACATGAGATTAATTTTATGCCAAGGTCGCCTAATCTGGTATGGCACAGCACTGCTAATGCTGCGTCCGCAAGGACTTGTGGGTTCAAAATGGCTTTAGGAAACTATTGCCTTGAAACTCCCATCCTTGGCGTTCTTTATTTTTCTAGTAAATGTAACAGTCCTTCAGAATTCCTTTGAAAATAAGTAGATACTTTTTCCTCAACATTAAAAATCTGTCCTTTGCTTAACATTGGTTGTTTCCCAGAAATCGTACGTTGAAAACTTCTCCGAGTAATTTCTAATACCTCAAATTTATACTTTATGACATCAGAACCGGAATTATTCTCCAGCATCCTTACCTTATAACTTTCTCCATTTGAATGATAATAAACTTCTTGTCCGGGTTTATAACTTCTTTCTTCCATGTTTATCTGTATAATATCCCTGTAAAGAAATTGATTTGGTCTAGCCTATAAAGGACATACATAAAAACAATAAGTAAAATAAACATGATTCCTGCCAAAGCTAATTTACCATAAAAGTTCCACATCAACCATCTCTTATTTTCCCTAGCAGCTTTTAAGTTTTTTAATTGTAATTCCTCACTAAAAGAAATCCTGTACTTCTCACCATCATTGTCTACCTTATACAATTTCCCTTTTTCTTCAAAGTATCTTACGTCACCCATGTCATATAGTAAGAGCAAAATATTTATAAAGATTGTTATTCCAAAATGGTTAATATAAATGACAACTTTTTTATAAGGTTTAAGTTAAAATTTAAACATGATTAATGAAATAATCAGCTTTCTCGGGTTACTTGTAGGATATTTTTTAGCAACAAAAACGAAAGAAGAACTAAAAGATGGAGAAAAATACTTTAAATTTGTAGTATATTTAACTCTATTAACATTAATTATATCCTTACTCATGGAATTAAATTATGTTAATGTAGAATTTTTTATAGTCTTGCTTATTGGAATAGTATTAAATTACTTTATTAAGAGAACATATCTATTTTTGGGGTTGAGTTTAGCAATATTAGATAACATTCTTTTAAGCATGATAATTTTTATCTTTGGTTTAGCCCAAGGCAGCTTAGATTATATTAAATTTAAAAAAGTTAATTATCAAGACATTATAATAAACCTTATAATATTTATTATCCCAGTAATCTTACTTTTTAACAAGTTTACAATGATTTTTGATACTGTTTTAATTGGATTTGCATTAGGGGGAATTATAAGTGGAGTATACAGAATTAATACAAGATTTAAAGAGAAAAAAAGAACTAAAAGATCTGGATGATAATTTCATTAAGGAAAGAATTAATGAGTATTTGAAAGATAAAAAACTTCCAGATAATAAAAGAAGCAAAGAATACAGAGAAATATTCAAAGATTTACGCAAACAATTAAGAAAAGTTTATGGTGTTTTTAGGCAAGTAGAAGAAGGTAGAAATCCTGAATTTTATAAGTTGATTTTTGACAAGATAAATCCTAAAAAGATACTTGAGTTTGGATGTGGTCTAGATCCGTTAAATTATTCTAGTTTCATAAAAGCGGAGATTTATGCTACAGATATAAGTGAAAGTATAATTAATAAAATAAAAGAGCATTTCAAAGAAAACAAAATTAAAGGAAAAGCATTTATATTTAATTTAATTGATGATGATTTAGATAAACTTCCTAAAGTAGATTTATGCTTAATGTTAAGGTTGCTTGATTCCTTAGAGTATTTTAAAAGAGATATAAGCAAAGAGATATTAAAAAATGTTAAAGCAGAGAATATCGTGGTTAGTTTTCCAATAAAATCTTTAAGCGGGAAAAAAGAGATTAAGGTAAAAGTAAGAAAATGGTTCATCAAAATGCTAAAAGAACTGGAATATAAATATGAGATATTTAATTATGAGAATGAGGTAATTTTTTTAATAAGAAAGTAAAAAGATTAATACATTATAATGAAATACTAGAACGGATGATAAAAAAAGATTTAGAACTAAATGAAAAGATTAAGAAAGAGATAGAAGAAGCAAAAAAAAGAGTAAGGTCTGGAAAATTCTTAACGCACGACCAAGTTAAAGAAAAGCTTGGGTTATATCTTTTAATTTTTTAAGATTATAACATTATTTAAATTTCTAAAGTCGTTATCTAAAGTTATAAGTTCAGAGTTGTTTTTCGAAGAAGAGGTATAAATTAATGAGTCTATTATTGGTAATTTATGTTTCGTTGCAACCTCAACAGCTTCCTCGGCAATTTCAGCTCCAATATCTATAATCAAACTTCTTTTTTTAATAAAATCAATTGAATTTTGTGTTTTAATTTTCTCTGTTTTATCTTTAATAAGTTTATTTTTTACTTCGAATAGAGATATTAAAGATGTTAATAAAATTGTATTAGACTCAACAATAGATTTTATTTCATTATTTTCAGCATAAAAATAAGCTAACCAAGCAGAAGAATCAAGAAATTTAGAACCTGTCACTTTTATCCCTCAATTCCTTTAATATAAACTTTCTATTTCTTTTGCCCAAGTAACCAAAAAGAGATTCTTTATTTAAGTTTTTTATGATAATCTTGTTTATTACTTCATCATAAGAGTTAGAACTAGTATCATCTTTAACTTTCTTAAGCAATTCAAGGGTATTTTGGTTTATTTGTATTGTTGTTTTCATATAATTATATAGTATATAGTTATATATAAACTTTTTGGTTTCAACATAACAATAAGCTTTTATTCAGCTAATTTTTAATAAGTCTATGTTATATTTAATTGGCCTAGGTCTAGAACTAGAGGACATAAACCTAAAAACCCTAGATGCCATAAAGAAATGTAAAAAGCTGTATTTAGAGAGTTATACTTCAACTGGCGCTAAAATAAATGAACTTAAAAAATTATTAAAAAAGAACTTAATTATAGCTGAAAGAGAGTTAATTGAAGATAAATCTTCTAAGATATTAAAAGAAGCTAAAAAAGAGAATGTAGCCATATTAGTTTATGGAGATCCTTTAATAGCTACAACACATATAAACTATCCAATAGAAGCCAAAAAACTTAAAATAAAGGTTAAGATAATACATAATGTTTCTGTATTAAATATGGTTGCAGAAACTGGTTTAATGCCTTATAATTTTGGCAAGACAACTAGCATTCCTTTTAACTATGATAATATTAACACCCCTTTAGAGGTTATTAAAAACAATTTAAAGATTGGATTACATAGCTTGGTTTTACTTGATTTAGATCCAAAAAATAATAAATATTTAACAATTAATCAAGCCTTAATATATTTAAATAAAAATGGCATTAAAGGAAATACGGTTGCTTGTGCTTCTTTAGGAACGAGTAAACAAAGAATAAAATATGGCAAAATAGAAGAGGTATTAAAATTAAAGTTTAATTCATTTCCACAGTGTTTAGTTATACCAGGAAAACTGCATTTTAGAGAAGAAGAGGCCTTAGAGTTATGGAAATAAGCATTAAAGTTAAAACAAATAAAGACAAACATGGAATTAGTTAAACTTTTTTCTAAAGAGCTTAGGTTAAAAGTTAGAATTAAAAAAGGTTTAAGGAATAATAAAAAAATATTACAGGTAGTGTAACCAAAAGTTATTTAAGTAAGCTTTACACTACATTATCAAGTAAAATGTATGTACGAAAAGTAAAAAAAGGTGGGAAGACATATTTATATTATTATAAGAGCCAAAGAAAAGGCAACAAAGTTAAATCTATTTATGTTGGAAAGGCTTTAGAAAAACCTTCTGATAAAATTCTTAAAAAAGAGAGAGCATATCAAAAAATTAGTAAAAATAATGAGATGGTTAATAGTTTACTAGAATTTGATACTTTATTATTTGATATTAATAAGATGCTTATGCTAAAAGATATTAAAGGAAGCATTGAGATGTATAATAGAATGCTTGAAATATATTCCAATTTAGAAATTCAAAAAGAAGATAAGGAAAAATTATTTAATAAATTAAGTTCTTTATATGAAGATCTTGTTAATCTTGGAAGAGAAAATAAAATAGAACTTCTCGAGTAGGGTAATCAATTAAAGAAAAGTTTATATATGATTTGCACCACCAAATAATTAGTGCACTATGGAAAAAGAGGGTTTTAGGTGTTCTAAGATAGTTTTAACTAGTTTTATTAATCAAATTTCTCTAAAAAGTTTATTTTTAAAAGAGGTTTAGAAGGTGTATACAAAAAAGATAAAGAGAGGAAAGAAAATATATAGTTATTATTATCACAATGTAAAAGAAGGTGGTAGGGTAAAGAATATTTTCTTGGGTAATAATAAAGAAGATTCAATTAAAAAATTAAACGAAATAAAAGAAGATAAAGTTCATAAATCTCTTTTAGATAGTGCACCTTCTCCAATAAAGGAAAAACAAGATTATAAAATAACAGAAATTGTGTTTCTGCTAGCTGTTTTTTCTCTTGGACTTGGAATTTTTTATTTCATTAATAATGTAACAACATATGCTACTTTTGAACCAAACCCCACATTCGACCCTTCAATAAACACAACAGATGTTAATGTAAATAATACAAATGTTAATTTAAGTTTAGATTGGTTAAGTAATTCTGCAGGTGGAATTTTTAATATAACTGGAACTTGGTATGAAAATAACGCTTCAATTTTATTATTAAATATGCCTTTTGATGCAAACTCAAGCGATATTAAGGATTATAGCACATTAAATAATAATGGAACTATTTTTACTCCAAATACAAACGTTACATGGAACACAACAGGATGCAAGATAAACGGTTGTTATAATTTTAATGGTTTTAATAGTTTAGTTAATATAACAAATTTAGTTAATTTAGGATTAACACAAGAATTATGGGTTAGAAATAGCACAAGTTCTACATTTACTCATTTAGTTAATAATTCAGGACAATTATATGCAAATGGTGCTTTAGTAGATAATGCTAGTCATAAACTGCCCATATCAAATAAAACAAATAGTGTAAGAATTGGGGTATTTAACAATGAAGAATATTTTAATGGAACAATTGATGAAGTTAGAATTTGGAATAAAACCTTAAGCCAAAATCAGATATTACAAAATTATAATGATGGAATTGCTAACTTTTCAATAAAAACCTTAACGAACTCAGAAACAACAAGATTAAGAACATATAAAGCTTCTTTAGTTGTAGCAAATCGTACAAGTCTAGGTAATTTTACAAATACCTCTGAAGTTTTAATAAGAAACTCCATTCCAAGTATTCCTTTAATAAATCTTCCATTAAATAGTACATGGATTCCAAATAATTCATTTTTTGAAATAAACAACTCAGATGAAGTAGATGATGATCAGATTTATTATATTTTAGAGGTAGATGATGCATTTGCATTTTCGAGTATTAACTTTTATAATGGAACTTTAAGAAAATCTTCTAATTCAAGTAATTCATTTAATTTTAGTTTAGGATTAAGCGATGGAGTATATTACTTTAGGGCTAAAGCAACTGATTTAAATGATAATTCAAGTTATTCTGAAATAAGGAATTTTACCCTAGATGCCACTTTTCCTTATAACTTAACATTAATAAGCCCTGCAAACAGCACGGAGAGCGGCAATAGAACTCCTTTATTAATATGGAATAGCACAATTGAAGCAAACTTTGATAATTACACCATACAAATAGATGACGATCGTGATTTTAGCTCAGTTCAATTTACATATAATATTACAAACGATATTAATAGAACAACATTGCAAATTACAAATCCGTTAAATGATAACACAGTATATTATTGGAAAGTAATTGCTGTAGATCTTGCAAATAATCAAAATTCAAGCACATTTATTTACACAACTTTGACTAGTGGCGGACCTGGAATCAGCGGAACTAGTGGTTCGAGCGGAGCTGGTGGGGGGGGTGGAGGAGGAAGAACACTATTAGCAGATGTTGAGATAATAGACCCTGGATTATTAACAATGTATTCAGAAGACACAATATTAGCACCGATTTTTATTAGAAATAATGGGGTAATTGTCTTAAATGGAATAAGTTTAGAAGCAACAACAAATAGCAGTGATTTGAGTTTTGAGTTCGATAGAACATTTATCCCTATTGTTTTACCAAACAATGAGGAAAAAGTATTATTAAAAATAATAAGCCATACTGACCCTGGACAATATGAGGTTACAATAAAAGCAACAATAACAAATCCTCCAATAACAGATACATCAAAAATAATTATAAGTTTGTTAGAGAGTGAGTCTGGAGAAAAAGGAAGCGCTCAAAAACAATTAGAGTTTTCTAAGAGACTATTTGAAGAAAATCCAGATTGTTTTGGGTTAAATGATTTATTGATACAGGCAGAAGACGCAATCAATAAAGAACAGTATGAAAAAGCATTAAGTCTAGCAGACTCTGCAATACAAAGTTGTAAAGAATTAGTTACAGCTAAAGGCAAAGAATTAAAAAACGTAGAAACTCCAAAAGCAAACCAGATAGCAACCCTAGTTGTAGAATTACTTGCAGCTGGTTTTATTGGCTATGGGATATATTATTATTATAAAAGGAGAAGGATTGTTTATTTTTAAAAGAGGTTTAGAAAGTGTATACAAAAAAAATAAAGAGAGGAAAGAAAATATATAGTTATTATTATCACAATGTAAAAGAAGGTGGTAGGGTAAAGAATATTTTCTTGGGTAAAAATAAGGAAGATTCAATAAGAAAATTAAATGAGATAAAAGAAGATAAAGTTCATAAATCTCTCTTAGAAAGTGCATCTTCTTCAATAAAAGAAAAACCAAGTTATTTAGCTTATCTTACTTTATTAATTATATTTTCAATTGGATTAAGTTTATTTTATTTTATAACACAGACAACTGGTTTTGTTAGCTATGATCCAGGAATCGTAAATTTAGATGTAAATAACAATATTAGTAAAAACGCGAGTTTATTTGTAAACGTCCTAAGTCTAGAGAGTAGTAAACCAATAACTGAATTTTTGAGTATTGGGGAAGATAAAATATTTGTTGCAAATTTGGAAATTGAGCTAAATAATTTTGATTTAAGCCTTGACTCTGGAAACTATACTTTTGTAATTAGTTTAATTGATGATAATGAATTATTAGCAATTACAAGCAAGGAAGTTGTTGTTAAAAATGGGGTAATAACTAGTAATGAAACTGTTGAAGAAGTTGTAGTTCCAGAACCAGTTGAAGAGGCCATTGTTTCAGAAACGATTTCTGAAGTTGAAGTTGATGCTGAAATAGAACAAGAATTATTAACCAAAGAGAAGGTTAGGGTAATAATAAAGAAAAAACAAGAAATAGAAAAAATTAATATTGATAACCTAATTAATTTAAGCAAAAGTAATAGAACAGAGAGAGTACAATTTATTAATGATGCTAGATTTAATAGATTTAAAGAACAGATTAATGAGGATAAGTTAAGGGGGGAAGAATTAGCTGAATTTAATGAAATTTTAAGAGATAATAATATTAATCCAAGCGAGTTTAATAATGTAAGAAGCAACTTTGAGAATTTAATTAAAAACAATGCAATTTTAGATGTTGAACAAAGTGTAGATGATTTAGAAGCTGTTGAGGTTACACTAGAAGAGTTGAATTTGTTAAAACAAAGTAATGAGATTACCGAGATCATGTTAGATAAAGAAGTTAGTTTATTTGTTGAAGAAAGCATTAATTTAACAGAAATAGATAAAGTACAAGAACAGGGTTATTCGGGAAATGAAAAAAGTGTTTGTATTTTAGATACAGGAATTAATTATAATTTATTTGGATTAACTCCGGGAATAAGTGTATTTGGTTATGATTTTGTTAATAATGATGATGATCCGCTAGATGACAATGGACATGGTACAAGTGTAAGCAATATTTTATTAAAAACAGCACCAAATGCAAAGATTTATGCTGTTAAAGTTATTAATAACCAAGGAGTTGGTTATGAATCAGATGTTTTAGCAGGATTACAATATTGCATGGCTAATAATGTTGACGTAATAAGTTTTTCAATAGGAAGTGGGTTAAGCTCTGGATATTGTGATAGCGATTTAGTTGCTAACAAAAGTAATTCAGCTGTTGATTCTGGAATTTATGTTGTAGCTGCTACTGGAAATGATGCAAGTTCTACTGAAATAAGAGCACCTTCATGCGGGAGCAAAGTTACAAGAGTAAGTTCTAGTACAAAACAAGACGAAATTGCAAGTTTTGCAAATACAAATAATTTAATTGATTTACTTGCACCTGGAAAAGACATTAATACTTTAAGTTTAAATGGAAACCAAGTAACATTAAGTGGAACTAGTTTCTCTGTTCCTTTAGTTGCAGGTGGTGCAACACTAATCTTAGAGAATAGAACGTTATTGCCTAATGATTTAACATATCTATTAAGAGGTACTTCTGAAATTATTAATTACAATAACATTGCATATAATAGATTAAATTTATGGAATGCTTTAATTAATAATAAAACAAATGAGCCTTATAATTATAAAGGAAGCCAAACTCAAACAAGAGATTTTAATTTTTCTTTGCTCTTAAGTTCCGGTCCTAATAATCCCGGAACTACCGCTACAAGTGATTGCGGGGCGCTATGTAATGTTGATTGGACAACTGCTAGTAATGTTGTTTCTAGCAACGATGCTTATGCAACTGCAAGTGTTTCTTGTACAATAGATAAAACATTTGATTTAGTAACAACAAATTATGGGTTTGCCTTGCCTACAAATACTGATTCAATTGATGGTATTGTTGTAGAAGTTGAAAAAAATGATGGGAGTTCAAATATTCTTGTATCTGCTTCAGACTATAGAGTTAGAATTGTAAAAGGTGGTGTGATTGGGAGTACAGATAACTCAATCAGTGGAAGCTGGCCCCTTAGTGATGCTTATAGTGCTTATGGTAACAGCACATATCTATGGGGAGAAACTTTTACAAAAGATGATATAAATGATGCAAATTTTGGATTTTCTATTGCTGCTGCCCTTCAAGAGGATGATTGTGGAGACGCTTTAATTGCTTCTATAGATCATATTAGAATTACAGTTTATTATACCGAGTCTTCAAATCCAACCCTTACTAGTGCATTAATAACTCCAACAAATGAGAACAATTATACAAACGCAAATTTAACAATAGATTGGATTAATCCAAACGACCCCCAAGGAAACAATTCAATTTATAACATTACAAGTAACTGGTTTGAAAGTAACAGAAGTTTATTAGTTGTTAATCTTCCTTTTGAAAGAAATACAAGTACACAAGTAATAGATTATTCTGGATTAAAAAATCATGGAACAATTTATGGGGATGTTCTTTGTAGCAATGCTAACGGATTTTCTGGAATGGGGTGCTCTTTTGATGGTAATGGAGATGAAATAAAAATTCCGCCAAGTCAAACGCATAATTTTACAACAGAACTTACAATAGAGGCTTGGGTATATGCTACTGCATTAAATGATGCGATAATTGTAAAAGATCCTGGTGTAGCAACAGAATCGATAATCTTTGACACTGCGGGGCCAGGTAGTAATAAACTTAGATTTTGGCTTAATAATGTCTCGGCAGTATCTCCAAATATTAATGACGCAGCAGTTTTCCCAACGAACACGTGGCAGTATGTTGCTGCAACAATGAGAGTAGATTCATCAAAAAATCTTGAAATGAATCTTTATAGAAATGGCATAAACGTATCAACAGGCACTGCATCGGGATTTGTGTTAAGACAACAAGATACAAATTTAACAATAGGGTGTAATCATCCGTGTACAACAGCATCATTTAATGGAAAGATAGATAATGTTAGATTATGGAATAGAACTTTAACTCCAGAACAAATTTATCAAAATTATATAAACGATATTAATAATAAAAGTTTAACAACGTGGATGTTTACTGAAACAAATATAAATGATACATATAAAGCACAGCTAGTTGTTACAGATTCAGATCAAGAATCACCTTACAGAAATACAACTGAATTATTAATAAGACACTCATGCATTTATAGTTCTGGAAATTGGGATATTCTTTGTGAAGAAAGATGTTTGATTGATAGAAATATAAATATGAATAGAAATAACATAACCTTACATGGAAATGGTTTATTCCAAATGAGATGGGGTAATCTATCAAACTGGGATAAATTTAACATTGCAGGACAAGATTCTGATAATATTTGTACATTTAAGAGGCCAATAATAGTTCCTGGCGGAGGAATTGAGTAATGATAAACAAAATGGAGGTAAAAAATGCAAAACACCAAAATGGATTTTGTAAAAGTTAAGAACTTAATTAACGATTATTCACTTGATTTAAGTTTATTTGATATTTGCTTTGTTGATATCCCTAATTTAATCTCAAAAAATATGTTTTCATATGTCCAAACTAGACAATTTAATTTTAATGCCAATGCAACAGACTCTACATCTTTAATGTGTTCCCTCAATAATTGTTTGGCTTCAGAAATAAATCCTTTGTATTCGCTCAATGAGACCACGTTTATAAATCCAAATAGTAATGATACTAATTCATCAAATTCCGTTTCAGACAGTTTAGATTTCGAAAGTATTTCTTCTTTATTATTAACAAATTCCTCTTTTAATTTTTCTGGTGCGAACAGTTCAAGATTCTTATCAAATATTAAGTTTACAATTGTTCCTTGTGAAATTAAGGTTTTAAATAATACATTAGAATCAATAACAACTCTCAATTATATCAGCCCAGATTCTTTTAATTTCTTATGCATAGACTCTTTAACTTTTTTAGAAAGTAAATCAGCATCTTTTTCGGTAAATTTAGATTTAGATACAATCTCTTTAAATCTCTTTAACATTTCAACTCGTTTAATTTCTTTAACTAACTCTTCACTTGTCAGTTCAGACCAATTTGCCCAAGATAATTTTTTCATCTCAGATTTAATTTCATCCGGTATTGCAAATGTTAACGATACCATTTATATCTCACCCCTTTCAACTAGTCTTTCAAACTCTTTTAATTGTTTAACCCTGCGTATTACTATTCTTCTTAATATTTCAGACCATTTCACATCTGGAAACTCATCCATTCGCTTCTTTAATTCTCCTGATATTGAGAGTGTTATGGTTGCCATCTTACTTAATTACGTTTATATACGTAAATACGTTCAGTATTTAAAACTTTCGAAAAATCAAAAGGAGGTAAAAAATGCAAAACACCAAAATGGATTTTGTAAAAGTTAAGAAACTTGCAAAGGTGATCTTAACAAGTTCATTAAAGTTAATAGGTGTTTTTGCCATTTATTTAATCAATCTAGCGAGAGCTATATTAAATAGAACTTCTGAATATTTTACCTCTTTTATAAGCAATCAGTTTACATTGTCAATATCATTAAAAAACAAGAACTCAGAAATAGTTTTAAATAAAAAAGCAAGTATCTCTTCAATAAGCAAATATTTAGTGATGTTTGGATTAATTTTTGTTTTGGTAGCTGCGATGTTTAGTGTTGCAATAAACGCCGCTGATCCTGGACATGGGGCAAGTGTAATTGGTTCAGGTGTCTTCGAATCTGGAACATACACTTTCCCATTAAATTTAATTATAAATAGTAATTTGAGTATAGGGGTAAGAAGTTTATTTGTAAACAGTAATTTAACAAGAATTGGAATAGGAACAAATGAACCAAGTAATACTTTAGATGTAAGGGGGGCAATAAACGCATCTGGAGAAATTTATGTAAATAATCAAACTGCCTTAAGCACTTTTGCTTACAATGAAAGCAGTTCATATCAACAATTCTGGTATAACCAATCTGACAATTCTCAGTTATTATACAATTACAACCAAACTTGGAATAATGAAAGTAGTAAATACCTACAGATTAATTCAAGTACTGCAACTTTATTAAATAATGAAAGTGGTAGTTATACTCCAATTACTTGGGCTTACAATCAATCAGATAACTCTCAATTACTTTTCAACTATAATCAATCAGCTGGAAGCTTTAACCAATATGGAATATACTGGTACAACCAATCTGATAATTCATTGTTGTTGTTTAATTACAATCAATCTTCTGCAAGTGAAACACAATTTGGCAAGTTCTGGTATAACATGAGTGATGGTTCTGGAGTTTCTCCATGGCAATTTGGGACAGATACAATTTACAATGACACAACAAACATCAAGGTTGGAATTGGAACATCAACACCATCAAGAACTTTAGATGTTAGGGGGATTGGTAACTTCTCTGGAGATTTATATGTGGCAAATCAAACCCTAGCAAATACATGGCTGTTTAACCAAACTGCGAACTATTTACAGATTAATTCAAGTACAGCGGCATTATTGACTAATGAAAGTATAAAATACTTACAAATAAATTCAAGTACTAAAGCTGGACTAGAACTTGTTACTAATGAATCTTCTAAATATCTACAGTTAAATGTTTCAACTTACGCTGGAATAACAAATGAGTCTGGAAGTTATGCTCCAATCAAGTGGGCTTACAATCAATCAGATAACTCTCAATTACTTTTCAACTACAACCAAACTTGGAATAATGAAAGTAGTAAATACCTACAAATTAACTCATCGACAAGAAATGGTTTAAATAATGAAAGTGCAAGTTATGCCGGTGTACGTTGGAATTATAACCAAACAACCCCAATATTATCAATGAGTAATATTTGGTTAGTTCCTCAAAACTTTACGCCAAGTGCTGCAACAAGTGTATGGACTTATAATTCAAATGTAACAATGAACGCTAACATTACTTTTAACAGTAAAAACAATGGGGTAACATTTAATGCAGCTTCAAGAATTTACGACAATGGAAGCTGTTTAATTATAAGGGGGAGGACAAGTGTAATAGAGGTTTGTTAAGAACAAAAGAAAGTGAAAAATAAAGATAAGCTAATAAGATATTTAAAAATATTTGTAATTGTTTTAATTAGTTTTATCTATCTTAAATTAGTTATAGCTGATCTAACTTGTAGTATTTCTAATACAAATTCTTGTTCTGGCGATAAAGTTGCATTGTTAAGATTACAAAATGATTCTGGGGGGTATGAAAACTCACATGCTCAATTAGCAAATTACTCTGGAACCCTTTATGGAAACACATTATGTTGTAATTCGACAGATAATTCAAATTTAAACAGTTTATGTGGAACTCCTTTTATAAAATTGAGTAACCAGACTAATGCGCATGTGCAGAATGTAAGCAAAGTAGATTATAGTTTTAGTGCTTGTGTTTATTCTGGTTCTTCTCCATTATGCGGAGTTTATCAAAATAGTTGTCCTTCCAAGTACACATGTTTATTTTCCATTGCCTCTAGCGAAGGAGATAATTATACTAATTCTCATTTAGCAAGCTGTAATAAATATCAGTTACAAGTTTGTTGCAAAGTAAATAGCCCTCCGACAGCCCCAAATTTAATGTCTCCACTAAACAGCACATTCTTGCCAGATAATTCATTTTTTGAAATAAACAACTCAGATGAAGTAGATGATGATCAGATTTATTATATTTTAGAGGTAGATGATGCATTTGCATTCTCAAGCATTAATTTTTATAATGGAACTTTAAGAAAATCTTCTAATTCAAGTAATTCATTTAATTTTAGTTTAGGATTAAGCGATGGAGTATATTACTTTAGGGCTAAAGCAACTGATTTAAATGATAATTCAAGTTATT
>Ga0209541_10010870_pt1 | contig 14386 bp, 9 predicted proteins | sample RifCSPlowO2_01_FD_184027 | JGI IMG/M metagenome (GOLD analysis project Ga0209541, IMG submission 184027) | Groundwater microbial communities from Rifle, Colorado - Rifle CSP2_plank lowO2_0.1 (SPAdes) (version 2) | ecosystem: Environmental > Aquatic > Deep subsurface > Groundwater | place: Rifle... | reverse complement strand
CATTCCAGGTTAAGTAGAGTTTATTGCTTGAGTAGGAGGCTGAGAAGGTGTCTGGTGCGGTTGGTGGTGTGTTTGGAGTGGAGATGTTGTTGGTGTAGACAGAAGCGTTTGCGTCCAGAATAGCTTTATCGTAACCAATTAAGATTAGGTCTAAATCGCCATCCCTATCCAAATCTCCAAAAGTAGCTGATGGTCCAAATTCAGTATTAAATATGTTTGTTTCTGGGTCATCATTGTAATGGGTGAAGGAAGAACCATTATAGATATACAATGTAGAATATTGTTCTTCGCCTGAGGTAAATAAATCTAAATCACCATCATTATCGTAATCACCAAAAGAGTGGGTTCCTTGAAAGATACCTATTAAGTTACCAGTAGGATCTTCTGCTTCAGATTGAGTAAATGTAGTTCCAGTATTGTTGTAGATTCTATGTCTATCTGAACTTATATGTCCTATTAAAGACAAATCTAAATCACCATCATTATCGTAATCTCCTAAAACTATAGAGCTTTGGTCAACATTCAAAAGATTGGAAGACCAACTTGAATTAGCTACTAATTGAGTTCCGTTATTAATATAAATTTCTGTAAACTGGTTTCCTCCTCCTGATGCGTTTCTACCTGCAATAATTAAGTCCAGCTTAGTATCATTATTTATATCCCCTAATACAATTGCTCCAAAGAAAATGCCAGTCAAATCTGATTGCCAAGTAGAATTCTCTGCGAACCCAGTACCGTTGTTGATATACACTTTAGAAACAATAGCAGTATCCGTCTGCCCTGTTAAAGCCAAATCTAATTTACCATCATCGTTAATATCTCCAAAGGCGATAGAGCTCTTCCACACATCGGTTATATCCCCCTTCCACGTTGAATCTTCTACCAAAGAAGTTCCATTATTTATATAGATAAATGAAGCAGGAGTATTACAAGATGCAGTATTTCCGCCGCCGTTACTACATCCTGTTAAAGCTAAATCCAGGTCTCCGTCATTATCCACATCTGCCCAAGCTATTGAACCATAATTAACTGCTGTGAGGTTTTCCTCCCACGTTGAATTTTCTGAAAGATTGACTCCATTGTTAACATAGATTTTAGATAGATAACCATTACAGGCAGAACCTGAAGTGCTGGTACATCCAATTTGAGCTAAGTCTAGGTCTCCATCATTATCAGCATCCCCCAGGGCAATAGAAGCCCAAAAAGAGCCGGTTAATTCTGCGCTCCAAGTTGAGTTTTCAGTCAGGTAAGTATTTGCTTCAACAAAGTGAGTACTAGAGGTTAGGATAAACATTAGGAGGATTGTTCTTAAGATTACTTCTTTCATAAGTATATTAACTTATATAATTAGGTATTTATAAACCTTTCTGTTTTTCTTTTGGAAAATATATTTGTAGAAACACTTTATTTTTTCAAGGATGCGTTAGAAGTCTATCACTCCAAGCGTAAGTAGGATGGTGATAACAATAAAGATTATAAGTATAACTACAAGCACATCCAAGAATTCAATCTTTGTTTTTGATTCTCTTGATAACATCTGTTAATGTGGTGATGGTTTCTGTCAACCTATTAATGTCTCTCCTTAAGGCATTGCGTTCACGAGTGTGTTTTCTCCATAAGAGGATCATAATTGTAACACTTATGCCTCCGAACCCCATCAATAAAGCAAGTATTCTATTCTTATCTGAAACAAGCCCTGCTATTGCCAGGATGATGCTGCCCAATGCCAGAGTATAATGAAAATACTCTTTTTCATCCATAGGGTCTCTATGGAGGATGCTATATTTAATACCTATGCCTTCTGTAGTACTTGTACCCCGTCAATCCTATTAAGACTATACTGAGTATGATTATTGTTCCGATTATGGGAGATGCTTTAGCTACCTCTACTATAACTGCTCCGGTAATCCCTGTCAGAAGTTTCTCTTCTGGTTTTGTTCCTTCTTGGGAAGATTTGCTTTCCTCAGATTTCTCTTTATTTTCTTCCTTGATTATGTTTGTGATATTATAGATATTAATGATGTTTGTAATTGACGAACTTCCTCCGCCTCCACCGCCCCCAGAAGTTCCAGTATTCGTCTGCTGAGAGGTGGTTGTAATTGGCATACTCTCTCCTGTTTTATCCAGATCAACACCACCACTAAGATAAGTCATGTCTTCTGTAACTGTTACAGTACCAATAACTTCTTGGCCATATCCATTCCAGAGATTGTTTGGGTCTATTTCTATGGTACGTTTAATATTATAAGTGCCAAATGTTAGGTTAGGTTGTAGGTCAACCTGGAAGTTCACAGAACCTCCCATTGGACCTATTGTTTCAACCATAAGCGGATTACAGAAAGGCTTGATTAAGGAAACTCCATCAGGCAAGGTTCCCTGGCTATGGCAACTCTCATTTGTTTCGTTGAGGAACCAGAAACCAACTCGTACTGGAAGGTATGCTCCTAAACTATATCCTGCTTTTATTGGAATATCTATTGCGTATTGGTAAGTAATGTTGGATGTTGAGTTGTAGGTGTTGCTTACTTGAGTTTCAGATGTTATGACTGCTTCGTCTGTTGGTTTTATGTTCTGCCAGGTGTTGGTTACTGTCTGATTGATGTCTAATAATAAATCATAGAGATCACAGTCTTTGAGGATGATGCAGTTGTAAAGGGCTTCGAGCCAGGTGTGTTCTTGATCAGTTAATTGCCCTGCCAATGACATTACAACATTTACTACTTTATCTTCATGAACAGTAAATGTTTGGGTTTTATCATAATATAATGTCTTTTCAAAAGTACACTCCCAAGTCCCATTAGGGAATCCGTAAGGACCATAAGGATTGCTGGCATCACTTCCCTGATTAAATCGTGTATAATTACAACTACTGATGTTTACATTAGTTAAATCATCAATATCAAACTCTCCACTCGTCACATTAAACGTAATATTCCACTGCGAATAATTAAACACATTAGTTGTAAGACTAGTAGTATTATCAATCCTATCAGTAGCAATAACCCTCCAGAAATACTTGTTGGTTTCTGTGGAGATTAATTCGACGTTTTGGTCGCTTGTTACCGATAATATGTTTGTGTAATTCAATACGCTGAAGGATTCATCTGTTGATATTTGAAGAGTATAGCTAACTGAATCTTCAGGATCAGCATCTGTTGAAGCAGTCCAATTGAATTCGGGTAAGGCTCCTAAGATGGAGGCGTTTGTTGGATTCAATAGATCAAATGAGGTTGGCGGCTGATTTCTTATTATTAATGACGTTGAATTTAAGGTTGTTCCATCTTCTTCTCCGTCGTTTGGGGTTATGGAGCAGATATAGCTTTCTGTTCTTGTTGTTTCGTTTGAGATTATTGTATTATAATTTAATAAATAATTGTTGTTGATCTGTTCTGGGGTTAAGGAATAATTATAAATCCTGAATTCGTCCAAAGTTCCATCGAAGTATGTTGTGCCTTGGTAATTCCTTCCTACATATAAATCATTATCTATGAATCCTGAGGTATTATGATCTGTCTTTGAGTTATTTAAGACTCCGTCAATGTACATATTGAAGTTATTAGCAGCAGTATCATTATCAAACGTAACAGCAACATAATGGAAGTTATTGTCTGTTATTGGCGCTGCTGAGCTTAAACTCGTCTCTGCAACGCCTTCTGTTACTGTGTAGCCAACTGTCGTATTAAACAGCTTTGGGGTATAGGTAGCGTTGTCTGTCTCAAAAGCGAATTTATATTGGAAATACTGATTGTCAGTTATTGCCAAATCCTGTGGGGAAATATCTGTAATATCAGCAAACTGTTCTGTATCGCAACTGGAATCATCACAGCTCCTCACGCTTAGATTCAACCTTAAAGCTCCTCTCTTATAAATATCCAGGATTTCGCCTGCAGTTAAACTTCTGTTCCATACCGCCACCTCATCCATCGTGCCGTTCCAGAACGCTACTGCGCTCTGAGGATACCTTCCAATATACACGTCATTAGAGCTTCCTGTAATCGAGCCAGTATATGAGCCAGAGCCTTGCTGTATCCCATCTATATAAATCTTGACAGTATTGGCAGCATCATCAAATGTAAAGGCTGCATGATGCCATTCATTCAAAGACAATGAGCCTGAAGGAGTTGATGCTCTCTCTCCATTCTCAATCCATACTGACAGCCTTGTTGCATCATCTGGCCTTAATGAAAACATATAAGATGTTTGGTATGATTTTTCAAGTATTCTAGGATAATAAATATCAGGCGGATCAGAAGGACCTTTCCACTTGAGCCATGCTGAAACAGTCAAATCAGAGGTTATATCCAGCTCATCTCCTGAGCTGGAAGGTATCTGGATGGAATCGTCTGCTCCATCAAAACCAATAGAAGTGCTGAGTTTTCCGTTTTGACTCAATAATGCCCCATTATAGGTTCCATTATTTCCACTTCCAGAGGAATCAACAATAGTTGTTCCAGATGCTTCATTCATATGCATCAAAAGAACATTTCCTGACATGCTTGTCTTATTCATATACTCTCCTTCATCCGTGCCTTTATCATCAGGCAGCTCTTCTCCATACGGCAATTCTTCTGTCCATGAAATATTATTCCACGCAGATACTGCGCCTGCATCAGCTATATTAGATGAGTAATTTCCTGTTGATTTTGAGAAGGATAATTGCACAGCATTGCTTGTTGTGTTAAATTCAGTATCATCATATGTTCCTTCATCAAAGCCTGTTTTTGCGAGGGTTTCAAAAATAGCATTCCCTGCTGCAACGCCTGAGATGGAATATGTAAATATAAGGTTATTGCTGCTATCAAGATAAAGCTTATAGTTTGTTAGATTATCATTGGAGTTTGTTTTATCAAAAACAGTCTCTTCACCCAGGGCGTCTCTCTTAAACCAGATCTCCCATGATTTCTTGTTTGTAAAGTCTAATGAAGCATCATCCGAGATATTGATGAATTCATTGGCTCCATTGAATTGTAATCCTTTTCCAAGAACTCCATTTACAAACTCCCCTCCGCTTTGCACTCCGTTATTTGCATTGCCTGAGAAATCGTTTATGTTTATCTCAAATGGCAAATAGAGATCATTCAAAGGAAGATTATTCTTATACCATGCATAGATATTTGCCACATTATCATTATCTGCATCAAATGTTGATTGATTATGGCAGGTCAGATTCTCATTCGTGAAGTTTGTTCCAGATGAGGAATTTAAGAGTGGAAAGGTTTGGTTAGGTATTGCATTCTGTATTGTGATATTTGCAACAGGGCCTTCTGCACTAAAATCAAAACCATCAGAAGCTTTTGCATGACAGGATATTGTATCTCCTTTATCGCATCCTGGAGTTGCGCAATCAAATGTGCTTAGATTTGAGAAATTTTGCAATATTGCGGAGTCGCCAGTATCCCTAAATTCATAATTGAAGGTGATGGTTTCGTTGTCTGCATCTGTTGAGCCAGAAGCATTACAGACTAACAATGAATCAGAAAATGCAGTCACAGGAGATACATATTCTACCAGGGTTGGAGCGGAGGGAATGGTATTTGCGACAGTAAAAGTAGCTAATGGGGTATTATTCACATTGCCTGCTGTGTCATTTGCAAAGAACTGCCAGCTCACTACTTGATTATGGGCGGCAGTTATAGTCTTGCTAACCGTGAAATTCTGTCCGGAAGTATAATTTCCAAGGGATTCGTTAGTACACGCCACACCATCACCAAAGCAGAAGATAACCTCTCCAGGATTTGAATCAGACCACGTTACATTAAAATGCACATCTTCTCCTGTCTTTGTCAGATCTGTTCCGTTTGCCGCATTATTTACGTAGCCTGGGGGTGTTGTTTCAAAGGTATAATTTGCATGTTCTTCTTTGATATTCAACCCACCTATTGAATTAAAGTCAAGCTTGGTTTTTGAGGTTGTAATGGCTATTTCATAGAGGTTGTCATTAATCTTTGTAATATCATAGATGGCATCTCCATCATTGAGATCAAAGTCAATCCAGTTTCTGTTTGATATAAAGTGGGAATTATACTGGGAATTTGGAAGGTAGATCAAAGGATGCTGCGCTGCTAAGACAAAGACAAAGGTTCTCTTTGTTGCATCTTCCAGAGTTGATGAGAAATCATAACTGAATGTGTACCTGTCTGTTAACTTTGTCGTACTGAAATCATCTATGCCGACAGCAGATGTCTTCAAAGAGATGCTAATAAGATTATCTCCTGTATCGTAGCTTAATTTATCGTTCGCAATATCCTTCTCAGTGTTATAATCAGGAATAATCTTGGCTGTATGCTGGTCAGAACAAGTTACATTTACCCTGTATGTATCTTCAATTGTTAAGGTGACTGTGTCAGTTACTGTTAATATTGTTTCTGTTGTTGTGTTCAAGAATGTTGAGAAGATTGAATCATCTGAACTGTTCGTTACATCTACGGCCATCTCAAATAAATTCACGTCAGAGCATTCAATATCCAAGGATAGGTTTTTGTTGGAAATGGTTGTGTTATCTGCTGACGGATAATTCCAATGTATGATGGGGTTCGTAGTATCTAATGTAAATATTCTAGGGGTTGAGTTTAGGCCATACCCTTCTCCGTCAAATGTTCCTGCTATATATTTATAATCAGTATCATTTGCGAAGTTTGCAGTCCAGTTTGAGTCTACTGAATCAGAAACAATCTCCGGCCCTGATGTTGAAAGGTTGATATAGAATTGGTAAGTTACAGAGTCTCCATCTATATCAGTAACATCTGACCAGTTGAAGGTGATGTTATAATTATCATGGTCAAAATCAGTTTCAGGGAAAACCCACCCTGTAACCTGCGGGGGAGGGGCGTTTGCAACAGTAAACTGCGAGAATCCCGACTGGTTTGTAACTCCATCAGAATTATTGGCATAGAAGAGCGCATAGATTTCTGCTCCCTTAGTTGCTGTAATGCTTTTTGTGACTGTAACTGTTCCATTGGAGTTTAAAGGAACAAAACTATCATTCTCAAAAACTCCAGTATCGTTCCAACTGAGTATATAGCCTGTTGCATTTTGAATATCTATTGTAAACTCTACCGAATCACCATTATGAGATACTGTTGATGCGTTGTTTGTGAAGGAAGAGAACGCGGCATGGGGCGATTGCACAGTGGATTCCCTAACAAGAAATAATTCTGCAGGATTAGTAAAATCAGTATTGTTAACCAACCTGTTTATAACACTTTGAGGGATTGTTCCATTCCATACAATCACATAAGATATAAGTCCATCAAAAGTGTAATCTCCCCCAGGGGCTACCTCTCCTTTAAATTGATTGGTGTTTCCTATCTCGAAGGGAATGTCATTTATCACAGGATCTCCCACTGAAGAAAATTCATATTCCTTTGTCCTATTAATGTAGATAGAATTCTTTGAGTTTAGGTTATCATGGATAAATGTCCAGAGATTCCAACTGTTTATGGTGGTAGTTGTGGTTGTGTCATTTTGGTAATGAGTTACTGTATCTCCATTATAAAGAAAATCAACCCCCATGTTGGTTGTATCCTCCCTAGAATAAACCCCAACATACCACCCGAGATTATCTCCAGTACATCCCCCCCTATTAGAGTCACACGAGCTTGATGCAAGAATAGATAGATCTGTGAGGGTTGGAGTTGCTGTAACATTAGCTAAAACGAGTACGGAAAAATCAGTCATGGTTTTAATGTTTGAAGAGTCAGAGATGTTCATATGATATTTAGTGCTATATCCCTGTGGATTTGTTGCGTTGCTATCAAACAAACCCCGTTTTGAAGGTATACTTGCTGGACTGTTCCCTGAATATTCTGAGAAATTCTGACAGATTATAGTATCCTCCATGCTATGGTGGGTCATGTTGTATCTTGCATACACCATCAGAGATTCATTCCAACAATTGAAAGAGATTTCTCCTCCACACCGAGGGTAACAACTTGCAGCAGTATATTGAGAACTAATCAAAAAAATTAATCCGAAGATGAATAGCAGTATGTTTTTTTTCATATAAGTTTGCCTAGTATCTTTCTATTTAATGCACTTATGGATCAAGGAACGAGAGATAGATAATAACCACGAAATGCCCAACTACCCCTCTTTTCTAGCAATTTAACCCCCAAACCATGCTTAAGAGCACAGGAGTATATAATCTTTTATTACGACTTTAGAAAGGTAACCTGCAGAGCATTACTTCATCCCTGCCTCTTTTGATTAGTCAAATATTTTCAAGCTTTAAAAAATATTCCCTGCCCAGTATAATCAGTCTTTGAGAGGGCTCTAAGAGGGAGGTTATAGCGGGTTCTTTGATTCTTAAAACCTCTTTAAACTGCTTTTCATTGAATACTAGGGGGTTTATCTCCTTGCCCAATAAAGTGGATAAGTGGGAACATTTCTTTAATAATCCTTTATCTTTTCTCTTTACAACAAACAGCAGATCAATATCAGAGCTTTCTTTAACTGCTTCTCTTGCATAGCTGCCAAATACTAAGCAGCTTAATACATTTTTATCTTTAGAAAAAAGTTCCTGCAAATTCCTGAGCAACAGGTTTAAAATCTTATCTTTTGTCTTTAGTTTATAGTCTTCTATTGTCGATAATAGATCAGGATAATCAGGTTGTTTCTTGTCTAAGCTTAAAAGTATGGTTTTACCTGCTTTCCTTTCTTCTAAGACAAGTTTAAGTGATTTAATTGTTTTCTGCAATGAATATGGGTGTATCTTAAGATTTTTGGATATTTCCTGCAGATGGGTTTCCTTTTTTTCATAAATATACAGCAAGATTCTTAATTTGTTCTCTGTCAAAGGCAAAAGCTTTCTTATCATTCTATCTCACCCAGAATCCTCATAATTTCCTTGACTTCTTTCACCCTTTCTTTCGGAGATTCTTTTAATTTCCTTTGCGTCTTTGGCAAATAGAGGTATCTATTTCTTGTAATCCTTATTTTACTCATTTCTTCAAAGAAGCCGTCTTTTAATTCTATTTCAGTAAGGGCTTTCTTTTTCTCCTCAAGCAGGTTATGGATCTTTTCCCGTGTTTCTTTCGGCACTATATTGTTTTTGAGCAGACCAATGATTACGCACCCATGGTCTTTTGAATAAAAACCAGCCTTTCTTACCAATAAGCCGTTGCAATATAGGAATAATGCCTGGTAAGCTTTGGCTATTGCCCATTTATCGTTCTCTTCCTTATCTGCTGAATCCAGATCAGAATACGCCTCTTCAAGATAGTCTTTATAAGATTCTTTACCTATAGTAATAAAACTCTTTTGGCATCTTTTGTATTCTTTTTCCAGAGCTATACTGTTTTTAGGTAACATATTTAGTTGTATATATGTACAACTTAAGTTGTATATAAAGCTTATGGTTTTGGATGCTGCATTGCGTTCGGATAAACCTTAAAAGGCATAGACTATATTGCTATAGCGGCTGGCAGATTATGCTCAGATATTTTGGTCAGCCCACTATATTTGAAATCTGGATTATTCCAGCTGAATCTGAATGGATGGTTAATAGAACTAAACACAAAGCAAGGAAGCTTTAAAATTATTTCTTCATCTCTGCCAAACAATCGTTAAATGCCTTCTCCCCCATTGCGAGGAGCTTGTCAGCATAGAGCTTTGATTTTGCATCGGTGATAATCCTGAAAACATTCCCTTCAGTCTTCGATTGCCTGTACCAGATCCAGCCCGGGCCCTCCTTGGTGGGCTTGCGGATAATCTTCAAGCCCCCTGTTTCGTCTCCGGTCTTTCGGATTTCCTGGATGTGCTCCTGGGCCTTCCAATACCCCTCCAGCTTTTTTCGCAGCTTTACGGGATCGGCAGCGCAGGCAATGTTGAGCCTTGAGGTTGTATATGAGGGAAGCTCCCCCAGGATTTCACCGAGAGGCTTCTTCCTTTTGGCTATGATTTTCAATATTAAGAGGAGAGCGAGGAGGCCGTCTCTGCAGCGGGACGGAGGGACAATAGGTCCTGAGCTGGAGCCTTCCCCCCCTAGAGGGGCGCCCAGTTCATCCATCTTTTCCACAATATTTGTTTCTCCAACTTCTGTCTCAACAATCGTGGCCCCATACTTTTCAGCGATCTCCGCAATCAGGCCGGAGGTAGCATCATTGACTACGACAATCTTACGGGATCCCTTGTAATCTGAAAGGAAATCATCGACAATAATGGCAAGGATGTATTGGCCTGAGATGATCTTTCCGTGCTGCTGCGTGAATGCTGAGCTGTTCGGCAGAACGATCTCTACCCGGTCTCCGTCACAGTCCCATCCTGCGCCAAGGTCTGCATTGAGATCTTCGACATAAAAGGTAAGATAGGCGAGGGAGAGCGCGTTGGGCTCGATGAGCCGATTGAAGACGCCTAAATCCATATTCTTGTACACGGGTTGGATGCCGATTTTGGAAAAGAGGTCGCGCAAAAGGACGGTTGCTGCGCCGCCGTTCGGGTCAAGGACCAGTTTTGAGCCTGCTTTTCTGATCCTATCGACTGCGTCCTGGCCAATCGTATTGAGCAGAAAGGTTATGTAGTCGTCACGCAGCTCCTTGGACTTATCAACACTTGAGCCTTGCTTTGCCTCTGCACTGCCCTGGAGAGGATTGCGCCGCATCCGGATAATCTGATCCATATCTTTTTTGGGAAGGATTGCGCCTGTCGGCGAAAGGAGTTTCCATCCATTCCATTCCGGCTCATTGTGGGAGGCGCTTATAATGATGCCTCCGTCTGCTTTACAGATTCTCACGCCATGCTGGATCGCCGGAGTTGTATTGAAACCTGCATCGATGACGCCAATGCCTGATGCCAGAAGGGCAGATTTCATCTGGCTGTGGATGGCGCCAGAGGAGGGGCGTGTATCCATCCCTATGACAACCTGCGGTGATTTGCGGTGTCTAGCCAAGAATCTGGCATATGCAGATGCATAGCTTCGGATGACCTCTTTGGAGAGATCTTCCTTGTACAGCCCGCGCACTCCGGAAAAAGATTCTACAAGCATTTTTCTTCCTGCAGCCTTCGGATGAAGGCTTCTGCGAATTTTACCTGCTCAGGATTCCCGATATCAATGAAGTAATCCTTGAGCTCAACCACTGCGACCTCAGTTTTCTTCGCGAGCTGGTTGATTGCGTCTGTCAGCTCAATTTCGCCTCTTGGCGATGGAGCGAGCCTTTTGAGATAAGGAAATATTTTTTCTGTCATGGAATATAATCCTGTGTTGATCTTATTTCCGATAAATTTCTGAGGCTTTTCAACGATTTCCTTAAGAGTTCCCCTTTGCTCTTTGATGACGCCGAAGTGCTGCGGCTCCTCATGCTGCACAACGCCAACTGCATTGCGGAATGATGAGATTCTTTTTAGGTCTCTTCCGGAATACAGATTGTCTCCGCTCACAACCAGGAATGGCCTGCGGCCAACAAATTCCTCTGCTGAGGCAACTGCCGCTCCTGTGCCCTTAGTGCCCGGCTGACGAATGAGGGTAGCCGGTATTTTGGCTGAGGCCAGGAATTCTGCAATCTTTTCTTTTTGGTAGTTTACGATAATACCGATATCAGTGATGCCTGCTGCATGGAGGTTATTGAAGAGGTATTTGAGAAACGGCACATTGTTAAGCGGGATGAGCGCCTTTGGAAGGTCTCCAAAAACTCCCCTCATGCGGGTTCCCCTTCCGGCTGCTAAGATCACAGCTTTCATGAAGTGATCACCTTTATGGCGTGCCCTCTTTCCCGGGCTTCCTGGAGGCATACCTCAAAGATCTCTGCTTCAAGGTTTTCCCTTATTTTTCTTTTGGAATATCCCTTTTTTTGAAGCCTTCTCACCAGCGTTTTTAGGCTGCAACGCATGACGATGCACTGGCTGACAAGTTTTTTTGGGAGATGATGGGAGAGATGTGAGTCAATAACAATTCCTTTTATATCCTTTTTGATACGCTTGATCTGCCTGATGCTCATGCCGATTGCCTTTACAAAGCCTTCAATGTTAATGATAGAGCACCTGCGCTTTCGGTCATAGCCTGCCGCAAGCTTGAAGTTTTTGATGAGCGAGGGAACATCGAGCAGGAGGTAGCCTTGGCTTTTGAGCTTGTTGGCAAGGGTCGTCTTTCCTGTCCCTGGAGTTCCGGTTATTGCAATCACCTTGAAGGGCATAGGCTGTGGAAACTGGATGTGTTTATAAAACCTTACGGAAAATAGAAGGAGGATTGGTCAATGTTGTACTCTGGATCTGTTACCTAATAGGGTTGTCAAAGAGTGTAGACGTTGCCCAGTAGAAAGTATTTATGCTCAAAATAAAAAGGATTATTGATTCGTTACGTCAATCGTTGTCTTTACACTTGTATTCACAGCAGCAAATGTCTGTCCTTGGAACTCAGCTGCATACACAGCTGGTGTAAGGTTAAACAAGTTGCTGATGAAAGACTCTGCAGAGCTGAGATAATTGAAGAGCCATCTCTGGCTGCCGTCAGCAGCCACCTTGTCCCAGGTTGCCAGGATTTGAGTGTTGTCTGCCCGGAGAAGATATATCTGTTGGGATTCATAGACTGCAGCTCCGGATATCACACTTACATCAATGCCTGCCTGGATTGCAGCATCACCAATGGCATCAAGGTTTGAGGAGCTGAGGCTCATCTGGAGCGCTCCTGAAGAGCCTGTCTGGTTTCCTGCTTGGCAGGATATGTAAAGGTAATCGGTCTCATTGATAAGCAAGGCATCTGAAGCCAGCAGGGAGCAGGTATGGTCTGTGCTTCCTGTGCAGTTTCTTAATGCAGTCCCGCCGAAGGCTGGCTCTGTCATGGCAGTGTAGTTGATGTTAACATCTGCAATTGCACAGCTTGCTGGGATACCTGTAGTGAGATTAAAGGCCGGAGTAGTGGTATTTGCTTCATACGGAGCTGTTCCAGGGCTTGGATCATAGCCCTGGCATGATAAACAGAAGAGGTTGCTCAGTGCAAGGCCTTGGGCTGAAACATAAAAGAGATCTCCAAGCGAGGTAAATCCATGCTCTGTGTTTGTTGCAAGCTTCTGCATCATCTCTACAGGCAAGGAGCCGTTCCAGAGAAAGGCCATATCAGCTATAAAGTCTGGTTTATAATTGTCTTCTATTCCTATACCTGCATAGGCGGAATCTTGGCCTATTGAAATCGCTATGTCTGTCTGATTATTTGTGTTAGCCGAACATCCTGACTGGCCCACCTGAGTCCCGTTAATAAACAAGGATAGCGCTGTTGCATTTTTCCTTCCGCAGATCAGATTCCAGGAATTTGTCTGCACTGATATTGAGGTCGATGAGATCTCGCAGGCAAAATTATTGGATAGCCCATTCCAGACAGAAAACAGCAATTGACCTGTGTTGTGCTCAGCTAATCTCCATGCTTTTTGACTGGCAGGACAGCCTGGATTTCCTGTGTAGCATGTTCTCGACCAGAGAACATTCTGAAACCCGTCAATACTTGTAAAATTCACCAGCATGCAAACGGTAAAATTGTCAAATGCTTTAATGTCCTGATGGGCTGATGCATTGAGGTATTGCTGCCCTCCGCTATCCTCATGCCAGGATCCATTGCCAAAAATAGCTTGCTTTGAGTTTACATTATTCTGTGAAACAAACGTATGGTTTATGATTTCGTCCATTCTGTTGCCTTTTGACTCATTTAAGTCAAGAAAAAGGAGCAAAGACCGGTTCCAGCACCCTGATGCAGAATCATCTGCGCATCTGGCTGCTGAGGCAAGGTTTGCCATAGTTAAGAGTATCAGAGAGATTACTGCAAGTCTCATTAAGATCTTTCTCATTGTTCATCCAATAGTATAAGCACTCCTCGTCTCCCAATCAAACCCAATCTCATCAATCGTGCATTCATGCTCATCCTCTCCGCATACAAGATTGGCGTCAAGGAAGCTAAACTTCTCATTTTTCTCATAGCATTGCCTGTGCCACCAGTTTCCTGAATCAGGATCTACTTTCTCTATAACACTTGCGTAGTTTCCTGCATCTTCATGAATATATTCAACAATAAAAGAACCATCATCTGCTGTAGTGCATTCTGCTACAAAGGGATCAGTAGTTCTTTTCAGAACTGGAGAGTTTGCCTTTAAAGAGCCATAAGCAAGCTCTCCGGTCACATTAGCATTTCCATTCACATGCAATTTGGCCGTAGGTGTAGCTAGTCCCATAGCTATCTTTCCATTTACGATCCTGAACTCATTAGAGCCTCCTGAGGACATTTCTACGTAATTTGTCCTATTAATCCAGAGGAAATTTGAGCCTGCTGTGAAGTAGAGAGACCTTTCACCATAGGCAGCTATGTTTCCATAGGAAGTAGAGCCTGAGAGTGTTACATAGGGATTATAGATGGTTCCTGTGAGATTAACATCTCCATTGACATGGAGCTTCTTTGTAGGAGTTGTTATTC
>Ga0209541_10010869_pt1 | contig 14386 bp, 16 predicted proteins | sample RifCSPlowO2_01_FD_184027 | JGI IMG/M metagenome (GOLD analysis project Ga0209541, IMG submission 184027) | Groundwater microbial communities from Rifle, Colorado - Rifle CSP2_plank lowO2_0.1 (SPAdes) (version 2) | ecosystem: Environmental > Aquatic > Deep subsurface > Groundwater | place... | reverse complement strand
GGTCTGATTGGTTTTCCTTCATCTCTTTATTTGTAAAGAATTGAGCATCTATCTTTTTGTTTTCCTTTTTTGATATCTGTTCTATTCTATTTATTATTCCTTTTTTTACTTTATCGTTTATCTTTTCTGAAGAGATTATTGCTATGTCTATATCCGATCTATCTGTATGTATTAATTTAGCATAACTTCCGAATAAAATGATGTTTTGTATTTGTCTATATTTTGATATTTTATCCATTATTTCCAATAATATAATGAATATTTCGTATGAAACATTGTATTTATTATATTCTGACTTTATTAATTCTATAATCTTTTTTGTTTGTTCATGTTCTAAATTTAAAGAATATAAATTCCTTTCTTTTTTTATTATCTGCAAAAGAATTAATCTTGAGATTGATTCATCTAAAGGTAGGTTGTTTAATTTGGTTTTTTCTTTGATTTCTTTTCTAGTATATCTACTGCCTTGGCTAATTGCTAAATAAGATATTATTTTTGTGCTGTTTTTATTTAATAGGTTTGTTATCATTTTTTATCCATTAATTTTTTTATCTTTTCTATATATTGAGATACTGTTTTAGTTAAAAATATATTTGCTTCTTCTTTATATTTTTCTTTCATAAATTCTGTGCCTGTATAATATTGTGCTTTCATTCTTTCTTCTTTTGCTTCTGCTAAATCATTAGCAATTTTTATAAATTCCTCATAACCTGTTTCTAAAAGATGTAATATTTCTTTATCTTCTACTATTTCTTTTAGCAAATTTATTGCTGTTTTGTGAACTTTAAGGTCTATTTTAATTTTGAATTCTTTTACTAAAAATAACTTTGTGATATCATGCATTGCATAATATCCTGAGATAATGCTCCATCTAGGAAAGTTGCTTTTAACAAATTCGGCATGCTGGATATTTTCTTTATAAGAATTTTCAAAGAAATTAATATATCTTTGCATTTCAGTTTCAATTATCAGGCTAATAACATTGTTTTTTATGTAATTGTTTATATTCATATTAATACCCTATTATTGGTATTTATATATTTTTCTACTATAATAAATCCCTGTTATTTGGTATAATTTATACCATATTTTAGGTTTTAATTGATTATCCGAGGATTTTTATATATTCATTTGTGCTAATAATAATGGTTGAACTTAATTTTAAACCAGGCGATAGGGTTAAACTCAGACTTGCTCGTGAGGAAGTTGAAGGTATTATTCTTGAAAGTTATGACAAAGATGTTGTTTTGTTTAAGTTGAAATCTGGTTATAACATCGGAATTCTCAAAGAGAATATACTTGATTCTCAAATTATTGAAAAATTCAAAAAGATTTCTAAAAAAGTTGATGTGCCTGTTTCAAAGGGTAAGCCCTCAATAGGTCTTGTTATCACAGGAGGAACTATTGCCGCTAAACTTGACTCTCGAACAGGAGGAGTTTCATGGTTAACAGACACTGGTGAGTTTGCTAAATTTTATCCCAAAGTTTTTGAGAAAGCTAATGTAAGAAAAATTTCTGTTCCTTTTATGACTGCTTCTGAAAATATGAACTCAGAACATTGGATAACTATTGCAGAACATGTTAAGGAAATGTTAAATGACTCTGAAATAAAAGGAGTTATAGTTACGCATGGAACAGATACACTACATTATACTTCTTCTGCTTTGAATTTTCTTTTAAAAGATTTAAAGAAACCTGTTGTTTTGACTTTTTCACAGAGAAGTATTGATAGGGCTTCAAGTGATGCTGACCTTAATTTAGAATGCGCGGTTCAAATGGCTCTCTCTGATTGTGCTGAAGTTATGATTGTTGGACATGCTACACAAAATGATGATTATTGTTATGCCTTGCGTGGAAATAAGGTGCGTAAATTTCATACTTCTCGAAGAGATACATTTAAAGCTGTAAATTGTAGCCCTCTCGCTAAAGTTTGGGCAGATAAGATTGAGTTTTTATCTAGTTATCATGTAAGGGATAATGGTTTGACTAAAATAGATGCTTCTTTTGAGAATAAAGTTGCTTTAGTTTATTATTACCCTGGGCAGGATCCTTCTATACTAGATTATTATTTGGTTCAGGGATATAAGGGAATTGTAATTGCTGCTACTGGTTTTGGACATGTGGCAACTGGAGAAGTAAAACACTCTTGGGAATCAACACTAAAGAGATTGATTAAACAAGGAGTTGTTATTTGTTTTGCTCCTCAGACATTTTATGGTCGTTTGAATTCAAAAGTTTATTCTCCTGGAAGAGACCTTGAAGCACTTGGTGTTATTTATCTTGAGGATATTTTGCTAGAGACAGCATTTGTTAAATTAGGTTATGTATTAGGTCATAAACAATGGAAAAATCTTATTAGAGAGAAGATGCTTGAGAACATTTCTGGTGAGTTTAATGATATGCTTACAGAATAGTTGTAATCTCAAGGATTGACAAACTTTAATAATACCTTTCTTATTTTAAATTAATGGCATATGATTATTCTAAACTTGGATTTAAGGCTGGTTTAGAGGTTCATCAACAGATAGATATTGGGAGTAAACTTTTTTGTCATTGTCCAGCCTTCCTTAGAAATGATTCTCCAGATAAAGTCATTTTTAGAAAGCTCCATTCTGTTGCAGGCGAGACTGGAGTAATTGATGAAGCTGTATCTTATGAGTCCAATTTAGATAAGAATTTCTTTTATGAAGGATATAAAGATAATAGCTGCTTAGTAGAATATGATGATTCTCCGCCTTATGAAATTGACAATCTTGCTTTGAATGAGGCGCTTACTGTGGCTTTGCTTTTAAATTGTGAGATTTATCCTGTTACTCAAGTTATGCGTAAGACTGTAATTGACGGGTCAAACACCTCTGGATTTCAGAGAACTGTTTTAATTGCACACGATGGTTTTATTGAGACTTCACTTGGAAAAGTTAGAATTGCTACGATTTGTTTAGAAGAAGATTCTGCTCGAGTTATTACTCGTGAAAAAAATAAAGTAGTTTATCGGCTTGATAGGCTTGGAATACCTCTTGTTGAAATTGCAACTTATCCAGATATTGTTAATGCAGAACAAGTTAAGGAATGTGCTTTAAAACTAGGAGAGATTTTACGTGCATGTAAGGTTAAAAGAGGAATAGGCACTATACGCCAAGATGTTAATATTTCTATTAAAGGGCATGATCGAGTTGAGATAAAAGGATTTCAAGATCCTAAAATGATGGTCAAAACTGTTGATTTTGAAATTGAGAGACAAGTTGATGATTTAAAGAATGGAAAGAAGGAGGGTGGGGTGAGAAATGCTCTTCCTGATGGGGCGAGCGAGTTTTTACGTCCGATGCCTGGAGCAGATAGAATGTATCCTGAAACTGATTTGGCTTTACTTAGAATTGGTAAACATAGAATTGATTTTTTGAAGAAGAATTTGCCTAGGCTCAAAACAGATATTAGAGATGAACTTCGTAAGAAAGGAGTTAGTGGGGATTTGATTGAACTAGTTCTCGATTCTTCAGAAATACTCGATGAATTTCAAACTTTAATTAAAGTATATTCAATAGATGCAAATCTTATTGCTAAAATGGTTACTTTATGGAGACAAGAACTTGCGTCTAAACTGAAGAGGTCTTTTTTTGAGGTTAAAAATGTTTTAAGTGAAAGAGTTTATGAACAGGTTTTGAAATCTTTGCTTGAGGGTAAGATCTCTGCTTTGGATATCAAACCTATTCTTATTAAAATTCTTGATGGTGTGAAAGTTTCTGATGCTTTGAAGATTGAGAAGGTCGATGATGATGAAATTGAGAATGAAGTAAGAAAATTGATTAAAGAAAAACCAGGTATGCGTGCGAATGCATATATGGGGATGCTTATGGCTAAGTTTAAGGGAAAACTAGATACTAAAAAAGCAATGGAATTGATTAATAGGGTTTTGAGTTAGTTTTTAAGAAAAGAATTAAAAGCCTAATTTGTTAATTAGTTTAATGAAAAAAGAGAGGTTGAAGAGGGAGCTTGGGCTTTTTTCAGTTACTGTTGCAGGGATTGGAATTATATTAGGGGCAGGGATTTATGCATTAATAGGGCTTGCTGCGGGAGAGACTGGAAATACTCTTTGGATTAGTTTTTTAATTTCAGCAATAGTTGCCGCTTTTACAGGATTAAGTTATGCTGAATTAAGTTCAATTTTTAAAGGAGATGCTGGAGAATATGATTATATCAATGCAGGATTTGGCAGAAAACTTGCTGGTTTTGTTTCCTTATTGGTGATTTTTACAGGTATCGTTAGTGCTGCTACCGTTGCTTTAGGTTTTGCGGGATATTTGTCTTCTTTAATTTCAATTAAATATTTGTTTGCAGGCATTGGAATAATTGTTTTAATGACCTTTCTGAATTTTTTCGGGATTAAAGAAAGTAATAAATTTAATTTAATTGCGACATCTATAGAATTTTTGGGATTGTTAATAATTATATTTTTGGGATTCGGTAATTTTGGGAAGGTTGATTTGTTTGAGATGCCTAATGGTTTTTATGGAGTGTTTAAGGCAGGAGCTTTAGTCTTTTTCGCGTATATGGGTTTTGAAACTATTATTAAATTAAGTGACGAAGTAAAAGATCCCCAGAAGACAATACCTAAAGCCATAATCTGGTCTGTTGTTATTACAACTGTGGTTTATATATTAGTTTCAATTGCGGCTGTAAGTATTATGCCTGCGGACCAAATTGCTGGAAGTAATAGTCCATTGGCTGATGTTGCTGCTTCTGTTTTTGGGAGTCCTGCTTTCATTATTTTGGGAATTATTGCATTATTTTCTACTTCAAACACTATTTTGATTACATTATTAACTACTTCTAGAATGATTTATGGTATGTCTGAAAGAAAGTTTTTACCCCTTATTTTTTCTAAGGTGCATAAAAAAAGAAGAACTCCTTACCTCGCTGTTTTTGTTACAGGATTAATAGCCCTATTCTTTACTTTTTTTGAAGATATTGGTTTTATTGCGGATTTGACGACTGTGTTAATGTTTGCTACTTTTGCTTTGGTAAACCTGGCAGCCATTACTTTAAGATATAAGGTGAAAAAGAAAAGAAAGTTTAGGATGCCATTGAATATAGGTAATTTCCCTGTTATTGCTTTATTAGGAGTTCTTGTATCTTTGGCAATGCTGGTCTTCAGTTTGATTAACTTATTTTAGACTATAATCTTGTTTTTAAATAAAGGTTTATGAGGTTTGGATATGAGTCTTGAGCATTTAGAGATTGTTGGAACTGGAAGTTACTTGCCTTGTGAGGTTGTTGGGACAGATGAATTTGTTGGAAGGGAAATGTGGGCTTATGATATTGATGAAAATAGAGTAGGAGGTCCTAGAACTTTTACTGCACAAGAAATTGTTGATGTAACTGGTATTTATGAGAGGAGACGGTCTAGTGCTGATGAATGGCCTTCAGATATGGGCTATGTTGCTTCTCAAAGGGCCTTGGAAAGAGCAGGAGTTTCTCCCAAGGATCTTGTTGGAATTATTGTTGCGACTGTAAGCGAAAGGATTAATTTTCCTTCTGCGGCAGTGAAGATACAGCTGAGATTGGGTGCCGAAAATGTTTGTATTGCATATGATTTGCAGAACGCTTGTGCCGGTTATCCAGTTGCTTTAATGACTGCAAATGCATTATCTAGGGATTTTCCAGGCTATTGGTTAGCTGTTGCTTCAGAAGTTTTGACTAAAATTAACGATCCTACAGATATTAATTCTCATCTTTTTGGAGATGGAGCTGGTGCTGCTGTTCTCCATTCCACAAGAGAAAATAAGGGAATTTTGAAATGTTATTCCGAAAGCAAACCTTTTGAAGGAATGTCTGAAATGATTTTCAGAGGTCAAAATCCTGATTGTATTCGTATGCCTAATGGTAGGGCTGTTTTTAAAAAAGCGGTTGGATCCCTGGTAGGATCTGTCATGTCATTAAAAAAAGATCTTAAATGGGAAAGGGCGGACGTTTATATTCCTCATCAAGCAAATGAGCGAATAATTGCAGAGGTTGAAAGAAGATTGAGTGAGGATGGTGCTATAGTTTACAGAAATGTTGCTAAATATGGAAATATGTCTGCGGCTACTTGTGCTGTTGCTCTTGATGAAGCTATTCGTGACGGGACAATTGGAGAAGGAAATAGAGTCATATTAACTTCTTTTGGGGCAGGTTTGGTTACTAGTGCTGTTGCTCTCCAATTTTGAGAGGCATAAAGGTTAAAACTACAACTTTTAGAAAAGGTTCTAGGAGTCCAAATCCTTAAAAATAGTCATTCTTTTGAGGATATATGGATTATTGGAAGCTTCTTGCAGATAGAAAGATGATTAATACTTTGGATTCTGGAGAAGTTGTTGTTGCTGGATGGGTTTATGATCAGCGTGACTTGGGAAAAGTTAGGTTTCTTGTTTTACGAGATTTTTCAGGAGAGATACAAGTAACTGCTCACAAAGATAAATCTTCTAAAGAAATTTTTGATTTGATGCAGAAAGTTTCTCGTGAAAGTGTTATTTTAATTTCAGGGAAGATTCAGAAAAGTGATAGGGCTCCGGGAGGGAAGGAGCTTGTGCCTGAATATTTTGAGATATTAGCTGTTGCTGAAAGTCCATTACCTGTCGACGTTTCTGATTTTTCTAAGACTGAATTGCCTAAGAGACTAGATTATAGATTTTTAGATATGCATAGAAGACGAACACAGGCAATTTTCAAGATTCAGCATACACTTTCAACTTCCTTTAAGGATTTTTTTGTATCAAAAAATTTTATTGAGATGCAACCTCCTTGTTTAATTGGTGTTGCTTCTGAAGGGGGAGCAGATGTTTTCAAAGTGAAATATTTTGATAAAGAAGCTTGCCTTGCTCAGAGTCCTCAATTGTATAAGGAAATGGTTGCTTGTTCAATGGAAAAAACATTTATGATAACTCCTGTTTGGAGAGCTGAGAAACATAATACTGTTAGACACATTAATGAAATAAGGCAGTTAGATATTGAATGTGCTTTTATGTCTCAGATGGACGTTATGAAATTAGAGGAAGAAGCTGTTAAGCATATGATTTCTGAAGTAGTTAAAAAAAATAAATCTGAGATTGAATTACTTGGTTTAAAGATTAAAGTTCCTACTGCTAAATATATCTCTTATGATGAGACTATTACAGTTTTAAAGAAAGCTGGAATTAAGATTGCTAAAGGGGATGACTTTAATCCTGAGGCTGAGAAAAAATTAGGGGAACTTTATCCTGACACTCTTGTCTTTGTTCATTCATGGCCTGCTTCTTTGAAACCTTTTTATATAATGCCTAAAGATGGAGATTCTAAGGCAGAATATTCAGAGAGTTTTGATTGCATATATAATGGAATGGAGATTACTTCAGGTGGACAACGTATTCATTTACCTGAACTTTTAATTGCTAAAATAAAACAAAAAGGTTTGAAGATTGAAGGTTTGAAAGATTATATTGATAGTTTTAGATACGGTGCTCCGCCACATTCTGGTTGGTCGATAGGACTTGAAAGATTAACTATGATTGTGACAGGACAGGATAATATTAGAGAAGCAACTATGTTTCCAAGAGATAGAGATAGATTAACTCCTTAATTTGGAATGTTTTATAAACGCTATTTACTCTTTTATTTTATGAAGAAGCAGGATTCTAAGACTCTTTTCATTTATATTGTTATTTCTCTTTTAAGTGTAGCATTTCTTATTTTATTTTTTAGCTCTTTGAAACCTTCTGCTTTATTATCTGCACCTTTAGAAGGTGGCGGAAATTCTGAATGTTTGGAATGGTCTGTTAACTGCATAATTAGTGCTCATGCATTATCTGATACATTTGATACACCTACTGGAGATGCAGATGCTATGGTCAATGCTTTAGCAAAATGTGAGGCTGCTAAGAAAAATATTGGACGTTCTATGCAAGGTTGTGTGGATGGATATCAATCTAGTTGTATAGGCCCTTGTCAGCTAAGTTCTAAGGAGTTAGAGAATACTGTTGATCAAACTGCTTGCGAAATAAAATATTGCACACATGTTTTACCTCCTCCCGGGCCTACTGAAGACGATCTTAAAGAATATTGTAGTTATACTTATGTTGATGGAAAATTAGAGCTTACAAGTTGTATTAAGATTCATCCACGAAATAGAGCTGGATTCCCTATTGGATGGTCATGTGAGGCAGAAGATGGTATGTTAAAATACATGGTTGAATGTAAATTACCCTAATTTATGTCAAAGTGTTTCCCTAAAACCACATTCTTTAGAATGTGGTCAACACTTTGAGCATCCAAAAATCGAGCACCTTTTCAAACCACGACTTTTAAGTCGTGGTGGTGCATCGATTTTTTGATTTAGATAGATATTTTTAATAACTCTCTTTATGTTGTTTTATAATGGATTTGAACAAGGTTAGAAGTAATGCTAATGAATTGCTTAATAAGTTTGGAAAAGATTTAGAGAAAGTTAAGATTGATTCGATATCTGTTAAATCTTCTAGTGTTTTAAGAAAAGAGGAAAAAGGAGAATCTTGCGATGAAGACTTTAAGACAATAATGTTTAAAAATGCACCTCACAAAGATGAAATGTCTCTTTTGCTGGAAAAGGGTTCTTGGAATTAATAAAATGCAACAAAACTTGGATAACGACCTTAATGTTGGAACTTTAGTAGGTAAGAAGGCACCTGACTTTATAGCACCTATTTTTTATCAAGATAAATTCAAAAATATAAAACTAAGCAGTTTGAAAGGAAAATGGATTATAATTGCATTTTATCCAGGAGATTTTACTTTTATATGTCCTACTGAACTTTCTAGATTTGCTGATTTTTATAAAGATTTTAAGAGCGCAGGTGCTGAAATACTAAGCATAAGTACTGACAGCGAGCATGTTCATAAAGCTTGGTGGGATCAATCACCATCAATTAAGAAAATAAAATATCCTATGGTTGCAGATACTGCGGGGAAAATAAGTAAACTATATGGGGTTTATATTAATGAAGGGATTGATGAAGGGCGTGCTTTACGGGCTACATTTATTATTGATCCAGATGGAATTGTTAGGAGTGCGGATATTCATGACAATTCTATTGGTAGAAGTGTTAAAGAGGTCTTGAGGAAATTACAAGCTGCAAAGTATGTTCGAGAACATGGCGGGGAAGTTTGCCCTGTTGAATGGGAATCTGGGAATAAAACATTGAAACCTGGAATTGGTTTGGTTGGTAAAATATAGTTGCCTCTTTATAAGAGTAACTAAGCAAAGATTTAAATACCTTAATTTAGTATGAAAATTATGGAAACAAGACCGGAAAATGATTTTGAATATACTCCACCATCGGTTGGAACTATAAAAACTGCTGGAAGAGTTTATACAGATTCCCCAATAAGAGGAAACTTTAATCAATTAAGGCAAGCAGATTATGGCAAAGGTTTTAGACAACCTACTTTTGGAGAATTGTTAGATTTAACAATTTCATCTTATCTTAATCAAGGAAATAATGGTGCAGATAAAGTTGTCCAAACAGCAAAACAATTTTTCTTATCAGGAAATACAGCAATTCTTTACACTCCTCAACTAGTTATTGTTCAAGACATGCCAAGAGTAGAAAATGGGAGAATTGTTATGGATAAAGATAATCTGGTTTCAAAATTAGGTTTAAGGGAAGAAAATGGAGTTAGGTTTAGCGATGATGGAACAATAAGATCAATTAATTATGGATTTGAAACTGAATGGCAAACTTCTGAACAAATGAGAAATAATCCTTTTTCAATAGCTCTAACTGGGGATATTTTAGCACCAGAAAAATTAGCAGAGATTCAAGAAAAAATAGGTATGAAGGCATATGTTTGGGCGTTGGATAAAGGTACAAATAATGTAATCAGAGTTCCTGGTTTGAGTGAGATCGACGGCAGGTTGGTCCTTGGCGGCGACGACTGGTACGGGTTGCTTGGCGATAGGTGCTCGTTTGGGGTACAGCAAATTGATGCTGCGGCATAAATGTTCTTGAAATTTTTTAGGTTAAAGTTTATTCAAAATATTGAATCAATGAGAACTTTTATTAACTAAAAATTGAATTCTTATAGTTATGAAAAAAGTTTTAATTGTGGGCTTAACTGGGAGGAGAGCAGTTAGTATAGGTCCTAGTTTTTTACAAGAGTATGATAAAACTTACAAGGGCAAATATGATCTGACTGTTGGAATTAATAAGACGCCTTTAGATGGTTACAAAACGGTTAAAATTGATTTATCTAATTTAGATGAATTGACTAAGTCTTTTTCTGGTTTTGATTATGTTGTTAATTTGGCAGGTTTGTCGGACGAAAAAAACCCTAATTTTATGGATTTTGTTGAGCCAAATTTGATTGGAACTTATAATGTTCTTGAAGCTGCAAAACGGGCAAATGTTAAACGAGTTGTTATGGCTAGTAGTGTTCATGCTGTTCGCGGATATCCAATAGGCTCGACTTTTAAAATGACTGAGATGCCCAAACCTCTTAGTTATTATGGGGCCACTAAAGTTTTTGTTGAATGCATGTGTCATGTTTATGCTTATACTTATGGCTTGAGTTGTTTAGCTATTCGCATTGGTGCTTATATTTCTGATGAAGCGCTTAAGACGGCTTGTCCTAGCAGAAGTAATTTTGATTATATAATCTCTCAAAGAGACTTTGCTCAACTTGTTTACAAGGCTATTATTGCTCCTGAAGATATTAAATTTGGAATACTTGCAGGTTCTTCAAATAATAAGAGTAATTTTATGGATTTAGAGGAAACTAAGCGTTTAGTTGGTTATTCTCCAGTAGATGATGGTTATGAGATGTGTAAACGACATATGTTAGAAGATTAAAGCAAGATTTAGTTTTAGAAGCCTTTATATATTAGTTATACAATGTATAACTATGAAAGTTATTGAAACTAAGCTAAAGAAATGGGGAAATTCACTAGCAGTGATTATTCCTATCGAGGTTACTAGTAAGGAGAAAATGATGGAGAATGAGAATGTTAAAATTATCCTTGTCAAAGATTCTCAAAAGGCACTTAGAAATACCTTTGGAATTGGTAAAGGAAAGTTGAAAAAAACAGGACAACAAATTAAAGATGAACTTAGAAGAGAACTCTATAATAATTGAAAATTTTGAGCCTAAGACTCAGCAGGCTTTCTTTTTTGATACATATGCATTTTATGAAATAATTAAAGAAAATGTTAACTATACAAATTACCTTGATTCTATAATAATTACTACAAAGCTTAATCTTTTTGAGTTATATCATAAATTTCTTAAATTAGGTAATGAGGATTTAGCTAATATTTCTTTTGAAGAATATTATAAGTTTACTTTAGATTTTGGCGAGGAAGTCATAAAAGAAGCTGCAAAACTTAAGATGTTATTAAGTAGGCGAGATGTTTCAATGACTGATTGCATAGGATATTGTTTAGCTAAACAATTAGGAATAAAATTCTTGACTGGGGACGACGCTTTTGAACATTTGGAAAATGTCGAGTTTGTAAGGTAGGAAGATAAATTTACTTAATATTAATATGCATAAATTTTGCTTTAAGGTAAGATTTAAACAAAGTTAACATGCTTAAACTTTGCAGAAACAATGAGCAAAGTTTAAAAATTAGATTTTCTATTAATTAGAATGAATATATTGAAACAATCTAAAGATATTTCAGAACTTAAAAAAGGAGACTTTGTTATTGTTGATGGCAAGAAATTAGAGGTTGATGCACAATATGTTTTTGAAGATTATAAAACTACAAAAGAGATGCTAATTGAATTATTTGATCCTAAAACGGATAAAGATTATCAAGTTCGTTATTTTAGTGATCAAGTTTCAGAGACTATCAAATTTTATGAGTTAAAAGAGATTGTTTATGAAGAAGTTGAGATTACAAAGATTGAGTGGTGAAACTTGCTTGCTCCAATATCTTAACTTTGTTTGATGAGATTTGTATATTGTCGTGAAATTTAGGTGGATTTAATCTTTAGTAAGATATTTAATCCATGTTTGTTGTTTATTATTATGGGAATTGCTGAAGATAAAGTTAAACTATGTTTATTAAGAATAAAAGAATATAATAAACTAATTAATGCTTTTCTTGAAGTTAAAGATGAAAACCAACTTACTAATGAAGCTAAGGTGCTTGATTCTAAGAAAACTAAAGGCAAACTTTATGGAAAAGTTATCGGAGTGAAGAGTAATATTTGTGTTAAAGGGCTTCATGCTTCTTGTGCTTCTGAAACTTTGAAAGATTATGTTGCCCCTTATGATGCAACTGTGATTGAAAAGATAAAAAATGAGGATGGTATTATTATAGGAATGTTGAACTGTGATGAGTTTGCTTCTGGATGGACAGGAGAAACTAGCGCGTTTGGAAAAACATATAATCCTGCCGTTCCTGAACATATTTCTGGTGGTTCTTCTTCTGGAAGTGCTGCTGCTGTTGCAGCTGGTTTTTGTGATATGGCTCTTGGAAGCGATACTGGAGGAAGTATTCGAGTTCCTTCTTCATTTTGTGGTGTTGTTGGTGTGAAACCTTCTTATGGGTGTGTTTCTAGATATGGTTTAATTGATTTGTCAATGTCTATTGATCAGATAGGTCCTATTGCTAGAACTGTTGACGATGCTATGCTTTTGCTTGATGTGATAAAAGGTTTAGATGAAAGAGACACAACAACATTTAAATCTAAATCTTTAAAGATTAAAAAAATTGATAAAATTAAATTTGGAATTGTTTCTGTTCCGGAAGTTGATAAGCGAATTTATAATTTAATGACTTCTTTTATAGCTAGGGCAGTAGATAAATTAAAATGGTCTGAGAAGGCTGTTTCTTTAAAATATATAGACTTAGCTATTCAGACATATCATCCATTGGTTTGGACTGAATTTTTCTCAGCTACTCGTAGAATGGATGGTCGCAGGTTTGGAAAGAAAATTGAGGATTCTGCTGGTCCTGAGGTGCTAAGAAGAATTGCTGGTGGAAGTGAAATCTCAAAAGCTGAATATGAGGGACAATATTATCAAAAGGCTTTAGGTGTCAAGGAATTGATTAAAAAAGAATTTGAACGTGTTCTTGAAAAAGTAGATTGTTTGATTATGCCTACTGTGCCCTTTCTTCCTTGGAAATTTGGTACTAAGGTTTCTGTTGAACAACTGTATGCCATTGATGCTTTGACTATTCCTGGAAATCTTGCTGAGATTTGTGCTATCTCAATCCCTATTGGAAAACTGGATGGAAAACCCGTGGGGATTCAAGTTGTTTGTTCTAAGATGGATGAAAAGAATATGTTTCGTATTGCAAAAGCACTAGAAGGACTTGATTAACATTTATTTTAAAAACTTCTTATTCTGTGTAATTCTATGAAGTTTGATGATGTAGATATTGAATTTTTAGGGCATTCTGGTTTTCTTGTTCGCATGATGACCAAGAATATTATTGTGGATCCCTATAGAGTTTCTGATGATGTACCTAAGGCTGATATAATATTAATTACTCATAGTCATAATGACCATTGCAGTATAAGAGATATACAGAAAATCTCAAAAAATGGAACTCTTGTTCTTTGCCCTGTTGATTGTCAGAGTACTCTTATGAAGGTGAAGAATGTTGAAGTTCATATAGTTGATAGTGAAGATGTTCTTAAATTTAGAAATTTTAATATAGAATGTGTTCGTGCTTATACATATCATAAATATCATCCTCAAAATGAGGGGTGGCTCGGTTATTTGTTAAAATTTGGAAATAGTGTTGTCTATTTTGCAGGAGATACAGATTCAACTCCTGAAATTAAGAAGCTTAGTGGACATGGTAAGAAAGGAAATAATTTTATTGCAGTTCTTCCTGTTTCTGGGCAAGTTGTTATGGATGCGTTGGTTGCTGCGAATACTGCAGTCCTCCTTAATCCAAGTGTAGCTATCCCTCACGGATATGGTTCTGGGGTTTATGGTACTCTGGAAGATGCTAAACGATTTGTTGAACTCTGCCAACAGAAAGGAGTTAGGGCAGAGATACTAAAAAAAATCTAAGCTTTTTTCATAACATTCAACTTTGGTAAAAGTTGAAGTTTTTGGAGAAGATTTGATAAATAAACAGGTTTAAAAACTGAAGTCTTTGAGTTTTTTTATGATTGAAGCTAAAATATTAAAACTTGAGTTTGCCTCTTGCAAACTCAGAGTGTTTCACACATAGAGTACTTTTAGATTATAGACAATTAGGTTCAGTTACTGTAGTTTCCTAATTGTCTATTAGAGATTTAGAAACTTCCCTAAATCTCTATAAGTAAATTAATCTAAAAATTAATTCATAAAAATCACTGTTCTTTTGACAGTTGAGAAATTTATCTATTGTTTTATTTAATTTTAAGATAAATTTGATGTATTTTGATGCAATTT
>Ga0209541_10010866_pt1 | contig 14389 bp, 19 predicted proteins | sample RifCSPlowO2_01_FD_184027 | JGI IMG/M metagenome (GOLD analysis project Ga0209541, IMG submission 184027) | Groundwater microbial communities from Rifle, Colorado - Rifle CSP2_plank lowO2_0.1 (SPAdes) (version 2) | ecosystem: Environmental > Aquatic > Deep subsurface > Groundwater | place... | reverse complement strand
AACTGGGTGAAGTACCACACCGCGACTTGTAGTTTCGGCTGGTAAGTGAGGCGGTGGCCGGATTTGCGCAGACGGACGCTGCTGACGCCATCGTAGACGGCGTATCCAGCGTAGGCGCGCAGTCGTTCCGGGTGCTCCTTGGGAAAGCGGCGGATGTCGCCGATCTCGCCGATAATGATCCCAGCGGTTACCGGACCACAACCGCGAATCCGGCGAAACACTGCCTCGTAGACCGGCAGCTCCTTGACCGCCTTTTCGATCTCCCTATGAAGTTCCTTCTCCCGCCTCTGGCAGCTTTGATAGGTGGGGTCGTTGGCGAGGCGCTGTCTGCGGAACGCCTCTAGAGTCATGTCTGGCTGATCTACCAGGAAGACCTCACGAGCAGCTGTCTCTACCCGTCGTTCCACTGCCCCGCGAAACTCGCGTTGGTAGTGGAGGTATTCCCGAGTGGTGATGCGCAGCCGCAGTACCGGCAGCTCTTCCTCCCGCAACGGGTAAAAAGCCTCCGGACTCTGCCCCACCATCCGCATGAGGGCGGTAGCGGTAAGATGCTTCGCATCCGCTCCCCGAGCCTCCTTGGCAAGATGAGTGGGGAGCCGAAACACGGCAGCCCCATGATTAGCGGCACCAAGGCAGAAGTAGTCGGCCCCAGACCCCATCTCCACCCAGAGGGTATCGGCAGTGGTTAGGCCTCCGAGGAAGCGGATCTTCGCGCCCTCGTCTTTGAGGACAAATTCCTTACCCTTCCGGCCGTCCTCGAAGGGTAGTACCCGCGTCTCCTTGCGGATCCCGTAGTCGATGGCATAGTGCATTGACTCTCTCCTTCTAGGCCAGTTTTACTGGCTCTTTGTCCTTCTAGGACATGTTAAGGTGCTTGTCCAAACCTTGGACAGATCTTTCCGGTTTTGGGACAAACGGAACTTTGTGGTAAAACCACATGGCCTTTTTGTCCCTAGAACCGCGTTTGACGCCGTATTTTCACGCCTTTTTGCGACATAGGTCTCTTTGTCCAAATTGGACATCTAACCACTTGTCGCATTCAGGCGGTAAACAGGTTGGTTTGGGACACCTCACTTTTTGTCCAAAAGGACATTCGAGTCCTTGTCCCAAATTATTGGGTTAAAGCGACATCAAACTTATTGTTCCAAGGAACATCCTTACCTTTGTCGCTTTTGCTGTTCGGGATTCTACTACATTTAGATTCAAATGTCAACAAACTATGGGATGATAATCTTGGGTATCATTAAATTATCTTTTTTAATTTTTGGCCTTTATTAGTATCAACCACTTCATAACCTAACGCTTTGATTTTTTTCCGTAAAGTATCCGCTTTCGCAAAATCATTTGCCGCCCTAGCCTCTTCCCGTTTCGCCATAAGTTGTTTAATTTCGGAAGAAACTTTTTTAGATTCCTTTGCTACTTTTTCAAAGTCCAAACCCAAGATTTGATCAAATTTAGATAAACTTTCTAGTTTGGCAGAAGGTGGATAAGGGCTCCGCACCAGCTCCCAAACAACTGATAAAACCCGCGGCATATCTAAATCATCATTTATCGCCTCTAAAAAACGCTCTTCATATTCTGCACAACCAATATTGGTTTTGCTTTCACTGACGTAAAGGGAGATTTCTCGATAAAGATTGCTTAATGCGTTTTCGGCAGCGACCAGCGAATCCCAAGTAAAGTTAAGTCTTGAGCGGTAATGGGCGGTGAGGCAAAGATAACGAAACGACAACGGATTGTACCCGCGCTCGATAATGTCGCTAACCGTGTAAACATTTCCTTCTCGGCGAGCCATTTTTTTGCCATCAACTAAAAGGAAACCGCCGTGCAGCCAATAATTAACAAACTTTTTTCCGGTTGCTGCTTCGCTTTGGGCAATCTCGTCTTCGTGATGAGGAAAAATATTGTCTTCCCCACCGGTGTGAACGTCGAAACTTGTCCCTAAATATTTCATACTCATTGCTGAACATTCGATGTGCCAACCGGGAAACCCTTCCCCCCAAGGACTTGGCCATTTTAGAGTTCTACCTTTCTCCGCCTTTTTCCAAAGAGCAAAATCAGCCGTTTCTTTCTTATCGGTTTCGGTCGCCACCCGAACTGCTTCCAGCAGTTTATCTATCTTATTCAAAGTATTGCCGGAAAGCTTTCCGTAACTAACAAATTTCTTTACATTAAAGTATATAGTACCATTAGCCTCATAGGCATAATCTTTCTCCAAAAGAACTTTTATAAGCTCAATCATTTCCCTAATATGGTCGCTAGCACGGGGATAAATATTGGCCGGCAAAATATTTAGCCTTTTTTCATCGGCGAAAAATTGTTTGGTGTAGGTTTCCGCGATTTCCTGTGGAGTCTTTCCCTGTTTCAATGCTTCGACGATAACCGGATCAAACGCAGCCCCACCTTCCTCTTCTATACGCATATGGCCAACATCAGTAATGTTTTTGATGTGTTTCACCTTGTAACCGTTGTAGGTCAAAACTCGTCGTAGTATATCGGCCATTATGTAAGTACGGAAATTACCAATATGAATATCCCGATATACTGTCGGCCCACAAATATAAATACCTACCTGCCCCTTTTTTATCGGCACAAACTTTTCCTTTTTCCGCGTGAGAGTGTTAGTAAGGAAAATATCGTTCATAGCTACAATTGTATCATGTATAGCACGCTTCGTAACCAAATATTTTCGTTATACTCAAAAATTTAGGTACTCTCGCGTGCTGCGACCACTTCGTGGGCTACACGTATTAAGTTTTTTTTTGACTTTTAAATTTTGACTTTTTACTTTGATTTCTTTGGCTTTTCTGCTATAATACCCACGGACGAGAGATCCAAAGTACACAACTAAACGCCAGCTAACACTGGCTAGGAAGGAGCGGGACGTGACGGCGATAACAACCTCGAGAAGAAGGACGTTGAACTCGCCCATCGTGAAGTTCTTAGTGCTTTGCTGGCCCTTCATTGTAGGGACCCTGGTGGTAGGACTCTTCTTCAGAGTAGAAGGTGCGGAGACGATAACTCGCCAGGTATGGTTGCCTGATGACGCTAGAGTCATCAAAACCACCGACTTTTCCATCAGCGGGATGACCACGATCTCGGTGGAAGAGTTCCGCCAGCTTGGTATCGTCGAGCCTGATCTCTTCATCGAAAAGAGTAGCCATCTTAAGCTCATCTATCTCCGGGAGGCAACAGACCCGGAAGTAAATGGCTTAAAGACCGAAGTAACCCTCGCCGAGGCTGGCTTCGGTCAGCGTATCAGCGACTACACCATTGACCAAGAGAACCAAACCGTCACAGTAAACCTCAGTAGCAATTACTGGAGCGTGCCATTCTTCTACGGAGCAATAGCGCTTACAGCGGTCTTAGTAACTTTTCTTTCCTGGTTATTGGTCTACCAGGACAGAAGAAGGTGAAATTGTTCGAACAACCAACATTCTGGTGCCGTGGGGAAGCTACAGTTTTCTTGCGGCACCTCGCTTTTTCTTCCCAAAAGTTAGCTTCCAGTCGGACACTTAGGCACAACTTTAGTATTGGATTTGGTGGGTCACAGATTTATGCGATCGATTTATTTTGTGTCCTTTCTGTTAATCTAGGTAAAGACACCACAGGTGGTATGAACTTAGATAATGTTTAACAAAACGTAGCATGTTAGAGTACCTAAATACTTGAGCGGCTAGCGAATGGATCTAATTACAAAGAATCCTATTACTTATCCTCTCTTTGGGGTAAATCAAGAGGGATGTTGGTTCTTTCGGCTTGTCTTTTTTCCATTTTCTCAATCAATTGTTTCATCTCATCAAGATCTTTTTGCAAAGTATCAAATTCCTCGGCAATATCCTCTAGGCGCTCTTCGGTTTCTTCTTCTTCTTTATCTTCCTCAATTGCCCGCTGTTCGGCTATTTCAGCTTGCCTGTTTTGGGCAACCATTATAAAGGTGGCTAGGAAAATCGCTTCCAGGGAAACAACCATCGTCAGAAGACCAAAAGGAAACGCATCGCCAATTCTGTTAGCAAAAAGCAGCCACAAAACAAACCAAGCTATATGAACATAAACAAAAAACATACTGCCCGCTAATCGGGTGATAGCATCGGCTAGTTTTGTTTCTGCATTTCGCCATTTTTTGCCAAAAATCGTAAACACTTTTTATCACCTCCCCACCCCACTAAACCTTGCCGTTCGCCTTTTCAGTATTATTCATACACGGCTCTCGGCGCGATTTTTGCGGGGCAAACAAAAATACACACCCTCAACGGGCAGAATATTTTAGATGTGTAGTTTTATTATACTCTTTTTGGTAAATAACTTTTCAAAATTTCAAGCTCGGCGGTTTCTTTCTCAACCAAATCCGCTCGATTTCCGGCTTTAAAACCTTCAATAGACTCTTGGCACTGCTTTATTTGTTTTTGAATAATTTTAACAGCGGTTTCGTCGGTTGCTGCTTTTCCAGCCGCGATTTCTTCGTTGTGAACAGCGCTTTTTAAAAACCGCAACGTATTAAGTTTCAACTGCTCACTCTTTTTCAAGGCGTCGATTTCGTCTTCTTTTAATTTCTCTAAGATGCTCATCGTTTATGGTAAAGTTTTTAAAATTCTATCAACTTTTTGATAAAGTTGGCCAAGATTCGTATTTTTTATAGAAAAGTCTGCTTTTTGAATTACTTTTTTAGTTTGCTGCCCAAAATAAAGTTTTTCATCTAAATCTCTTTTTTCCATTTCTTGAAATTGCCGCCAGGTTTTTGGGTCGGTTTCACTTTTTCTAGCTTTCAGCCGAAAGTAGCGGATTTTCGCGGGAGCACTAACTGAAATTAAGTAAAAGTTACTTTTTGAAGAAAAATATTCAAACTCGCCTAAATTACGAATCCCATCTACAACCGCTTTTTTTATCCCCTTTTCTTCGATTTTCTCTAAGGTTTTTTTGGCTAGGTAGCTTGTTCCGTACTTTTCTCGCAACTTATTACCGCTGTTTTGAAGAGTGTTTCTTTTCAATGTCCGGTTTTTAAACTTTTCCCTGATCACATTTGAAAGTCTAAAAGGTTTAAATCCTAATGTCTCTAAATATTTTGCAACCGTACTCTTTCCCGCTCCCAAAGTCCCTACCAACCCAATTATTATCCTGCTACTACTACCCATTCTTAGCGTTTTAAAACTCTCTTCTGCCCTCAACCGCCCGCATTAATGTCACTTGATCAGCGTATTCCAAATCCCCACCCACTGGCAACCCTCGCGCGATTCTTGTAGTTTTAATCCGCAGGAACGAGATTTGTTTTCGTAGATAAAGAGCGGTTGCTTCTCCTTCCAAAGTAGGGTTTGTGGCTAAAATTACCTCCTTAACACTATCACCTTTAAGCCTTGAAAGCAGCTCTTTAATACGCAAATCATCTGGTCCAACATTTTGCAAAGGCGTAATTACTCCTCCAAGAACATGGTATAAACCATCAAAAGAACGTGAGGCTTCTAGTGCCAAAACATCAAGCGGTTCTTCTACAACCATTAAAATCTCGCGCGCTCGTTCGCTTGAAGAACAAATATCACAAGGAGAAGATTCGGTAATATTAAAGCAAGTTTGGCAGGTTGTTGTTTTTTCTTTTAATTCTAAAAGAGCGCTAGCTAAATTTTGGGCGATTTCGGCTGGAGCGTACAAAAAGTGGTAGGTTAGTCTCTGGGATGTTTTTGGTCCAATTCCTGGAAGTCTTTCAAATTGGGAAATAAGATTTACTACTGCCTTGGGAAGCTTCATACTCTTACATTATAGCATATAAAATGCTTAATTTCTTCGAAATTAGACCAAAGACCAATATTTAGTCTAGTAAGAGAGTTTAACCTTTGAGGAATTCTTGGAGGTTGCCGAGACCCAAGCTACCTTGCATACGTTTTGCCGCGGCTTTTTGGGCTTCTTGTATTGCCTTGTTAAGAACTTCCTGTAATTTCTTGGTATCAAAATCGGCTGGTACTTCTAAACTGATTATTTTTTGATTACCATTTATCCGCACCTTATAATCACCAGATTCAATATCCAAAACTTCACTCTCAAGTTCTTTTTTTAGGACATCGGCTTGTTTTTTTAGCTCGTAAAGTTGCTTTATCTTATCAAACACATTGCTCCTTTAACCTTCTCCAAAAAAATCAACCGCTAAATCAAGAGGATCCTTATCCTCTTTTTTAATATCGGTTTCGGGAGCCTCCGCTTTTTTAATTGGTTTTACTTTTACCGCTGTTTTTTCTCTTAAAATACATTTTAACAAAATTTGGATTTTGAAGATATCCGCTAAAATCCCTTCCAAAAACTCTCTGTTTTTTCGATCCGCGATTTTGTCTTTATGAAAGAGGTAATTGAATTCTAAAAGTAACGTACCATCTTCAAAACCAAGGGGTACGCCATCACGTAGAAGTGCTTCTAAAGAGGGATTATGGTCTTTGGTTGCTCTTAAGACTTGGCTCCATTTATCTTTTATTTTTTCAATACTCAAACCCTTTTTGCTTTTGGCCCTTTTTTCTCCTTCATTTTCCTTATCAGTAGCTTCTTCGATAGCTTGAGCAGGTTCTAAATTAATTACCGATTCAACATTTGTTTTGGCTTGCAGATCGGGTTTTGTTTGCGTTTCTGTTCTTGTCATTGTCGCCTCCACAATCGCTACTTCAAGAGGAAGTTCGGGAATTATCGCGGTTTTCAGGCCTTCCAATCCTTGAGTAAATAAATTAATCATTTTTAGCAATTTTTCCTCACTGATGGACTCGGATATGTTCCTTATTTTTTCGAAATCAGAGGTTTTTTTATCTTCGATTAAATCGTCGGCTCCTTTCTTAACCAAAAGTATTTTTCGTAAAACCTCTAGAATTTCCTCAACTAAAACTCTTAAATTGCCGCCCCTACTCTGTAATTCCTGTATTTGCGAAAAAGCTTTCTTTACCTCTCCGGAAAGTATTAGATTAAGAAATTCTACAGAATTAACTAAGTTTTTTCCTAATATTTTTTCTACTTGCGCAAGTGAAGCCTGCGGATTAACAGCTGAGATTTTTTCCAAAATAACTTCAGCGTCTCGATAGGCACCAGTAGCGGCTTTAGCAATAAGCTTTAAGCCTTCTTCTTCGATCTTAAAATTTTCGCACGTGCTAATAAGTTTTAGCTTTTCTAAGATATCCTCTTCACTAGCAACTTTAAAATCAAATCTTTGGGTTCGAGAGACAATAGTAAGAGGTAATTTATGAGGTTCGGTAGTGGCGAGAATAAATATACCATGTGGTGGTGGTTCTTCAAGGGTTTTAAGCAAAGCATTAAAAGCTTCGGTAGTTAACATATGAGCTTCGTCGATAATATAAACTTTGTACTCGCCCTGGATTGGAGAAAGTTTTATTTTTTCCCGCAAATCCCTAATCTCATCAATACCGCGATTGGAAGCGGCATCAATTTCAATTAAATCTAAATACCGACCTTCGGTTATCGCCTTGCAAGTACTGCAGTTATTACAAGGTTCACCAAATTTTCTTATTTGCTCATCCTTGGTAGCTACCTTTTGACAATTAATTGCTTTAGCTAAAATCCGAGCCAGAGAGGTTTTACCGGTACCTCTTGAACCAGTAAAGAGATAAGCGTGGGAGATTTTTCCTCCCTGAAGCGCTTTTAAAAGACTCTCCGTTATAGACGGCTGACCAATAATTTCCGAAATTTTTTGAGGTCGGTACTTTCGGTAAAGAACCACAACAATTATTTTAAACCCCCTTTTTTCTAAAAACAACCCATTGCTTGACACCTGCTAATAACCACCTGTAACATTTATGTTGTCAATTCCCATAATTTCCCTATGGAACCAACAGTCGAAGAAGCCTTTTATAAGAAATTGGACAATGTTGTTTTAGCCGCAAAGGGAAAGGTTAAAGAAGTTTTAGAGGATGACACCGGAGTTTCCCCTCATCAAAGATTTATCGTCGAAGTGCATTCTGGTCATACTGTGCTGGTGGCGCATAATTTAGAAAGAGCTTATCGAGTGCCAGTAAAAATTGGTGATGTTGTAGAGGTCCGCGGTACCTTTGTCTGGAACAAATATGGTGGATTGTTGCATAACACCCATCATGATGATCGTGGAGAACACGAAGATGGTTGGGTCATTTTAGGCGAGAGAAAGATTTCCAAAAAATAAGACCCAGCCTTCTTACCTTGAAAGACTGGGTTAAGGATCTCGTTGTTCTATTTTCGTCATCTCTCCTTTTCTACCAGAAAAAAATAACGGGGCAATTTCTTCCCTTAGAACATATAGTCGCCTTTTAACTTGAACACACTGCAAGCGGTGTCCTAAAATGTACTTTCTTAAGGCAGATGCATACTTCAAAATAGATAGTACCGAACCGAAAATTTGGATCAACTGCCCTTATTCGATCCGTCATAGAAAAAACCGCCACATCAAGACTTATAAAACCTTCAGGAACTTCGCCTACTTCCCTCCAAAAGACCATTATCTCCTCCCTCCTTGTTTTATTCTTTCAACTGCTTGGGAAAGTAGTTGCAGATAAAGTTCAAACCCGACGAGGCTGATATTACCACTTTGGGCTGTTCCCAGCAAATTCCCGGCCCCACGGATTTCTAAATCTTTTTTGGCAATCTTGAAACCTGCCCCAAATTCTGTTTTCTCTCCAATTATTGCCAACCGCTCAAACGCACTACCAGTCGGTACATAACCCTTTGGATAAAAAAGGTGGGCGTAAGCTTGTCGCGCGCTTCGTCCGACTCTACCACGAAGTTGATGTAAATCTGCTAATCCAAAACGATGCGCATCTTCGATAAGAATCGAATTTACGTTTGGCATATCAAGACCAGATCCAATGATGGTAGTACAAACCAACACGTCTGCCTTCCCCGAATAAAATTGTTCCATTACCGCCGCGAGTTCTGGCTCTCTTTGCTGTCCATGAGCATAGACCACTCTTGCTTTGGGGATTAAACTCGCAACCCCCACCGCTTTTCTGGCAATAGCTGCGACATTATTAAACACATAATATACCTGTCCGCCTCGGGATAGTTCCTTACTAATCGCTTCTTTCACCTTTTTTTGATTCGTTTCGCCAACAAATGTTTTAATTGGTTGGCGTCCTTCCGGTGCTTCTTTCAGCACCGAAATATCGCGCAAATTGGCGAGAGACATATGTAAGGTCCTTGGAATAGGTTTAGCACTCATCGAAAGTACATCGAGACTCGTACGCAGACTCTTTAATTTTTCCTTAGCGGCTACCCCAAAACGATGTTCCTCATCAATAATCAAAAGTCCGAGATTTTTAAACTGTACATCTGGTGAAAGAAGCCGTCTTGTACCAATGACCAGGTCGATACTCCCTTGCTTTAGCTTTTCCACAATAATCTTTTGGTCTTTTTCGTCACGAAAACGGGAAAGCATCTCTAACTTAACCGGAAAACTTTTTAGCCTCTCTGAAAAAAGCTGAAAGTGTTGAGCGGCCAAAATCGTAGTTGGCACAAGAACGACCACTTGTCTACCACTCTGAATCACTTTAAAAGAAGCCCGTACAGCAACTTCTGTCTTACCGAAACCAACATCTCCAATTAAAATTCGGTCCATTGGCCTATACCCCTCTAAATCTCTCTTTAGTTCTCTTGTTGCTTTTAATTGATCGGCAGTTTCTTGGTATTCAAAGGAGGTTTCTAGTTCCTTTTGCCAAAGAGTATCCAGTGAATAAGGTGTTCGGCTGACTATTTCCCGTCTAGCATAAAGAAGCAAAAGATCGCGAGCCACTTCTAACAGCGATTGCGCTACTTTTTGTTTGATTTTTTCCCAACCGCTTCCCCCTAAAGTAGCCAATTTTGGTTTATAAACTGGGACTCCGATATATTTTGTCAGCCGCTCGATTTGTTCCACCGGCACGTAAAGCTTATCGCCTTTGGCGTATCCCACAATCAAAAAAGGGCGAACGTGGGGTTGGACTTTATCAACCTTCTCACTTGTCTGAGCCAGACTTTCGCGCGTACGTATCATTTCAGCTTTTCGCTCGTATTTTTCTAGCGCGAAGGCCGGTTCCGCCGAAGGCGGAAGGCGAGTTTGAGAAGTTGTAAAGGACGGTTCAAGTTCGTCCGTCACACCTAAAAACCTTCCGATCCCGTGATCGATATGGACTACTAAATCTCCTGCTTCTATTTCTGATAAAAATAGTCTTTCAATTTTACCTCCACCAGAAGGAAACGTGACCTTCTTTGTCCATTTAGGAACAAGTTTTGGGGTAACCCCGTAAGGAACAATGTATATTTCTTTAAGGTTTTTTACCTTAATTTGAGTAAGATAATTGAACAAATATAAGTTTTAAATTTTGTTACTAATTAAATCAACCCGCACCGGTAATTTGTATCTTTCTAGCCAAATATCAATTAGGTTTCCTCTACGACCGAATTCTCCTTCTTTGTTTGGGGTAGAGGTTTGGATATTTTCATAGCCTAAATCTACTAATTTTGTAATCAAATCTTGCGTTTCAATTTTTTGATTTAAGTTTAACGTTAATCCTTCTTTTTCCATAGGCAAAAACCCCATTTTAAAATTAATGGGGCATTATAATTATAATTCAAAATTGAAAATGTAAAATTAAAAAAATTTATTATTCTTTAAGCCAGTTGGTACCTGCTTGGGCAGCACCTTCGATTAGTTTTTGGACCGCTTTTGGACTTTCAGAAAAGTTTTGCAAAACCCAATCATCTGTTTCAATTGGTCCGGCAGCTGCCGGAGGGCGACCAATACCTATTCGTACACGATTAAACTCCACTGACCCAAGCTCTTCTATTACTGATTCGACTCCTTTATGACCAGCAGAACCTCGCGCAAATTGAAGTCTGATCTGACCAAATTTTAAATCAACATCATCGTGCACTACTAAAAAATCTTTTAGCTCGATTTTATAAAAATTAATTATCTTTTTTACCGCCCTGCCAGAATCATTTATAAAAGCTTGGGGTTTAACCAGAAGTCTATTTTTATCTAAAAAATACAAAATCGCTTCGAATTTTTTATTGATATGAGGGCTTACTACGTAGGTTTTGATAATTTCGTCCAAAACCATAAGCCCAACGTTGTGCCGGTTTCTTGCATATTTTTTCCCCGGATTTCCCAAACCAACTACTAATTTCATAACTAACAGCTTAACTACTTCCCTACTTTTTTTCAACCGGTTGTGATAAAATTGTGCCAACCATGTATCAGCAAATGTGTCCTACCACCAAATTTTGTGGGTGCTAGTGTCATTCGGTACGATAACGGCGACGGTGCGAACAGCAAGATCCTAGGAATAGACTGTGTAAAGGTAGAAGGAGACAAAGTAACTTTCGTCTCTCATCAATGGGGCGAGAGAGGAGCATCAAAGGATTTTGTACACTGCACTGTCCCTCTCGACGTTCTAGAATTTTTCGGCCTCCAGGTAGCGTTGCCGCAAGCGCCGGCCTAACATTAAACTCGAATCTGCCGCAGCGGGCCCCAAACTCCCTTGGGGCCTTCTTTTTTCAAGTTACCAGTAATTTCGTTAACCTTTTGACGAAGCTAATTCACGACAAATTTCCGCTCGAGCAAATTTTGCCCCATTATAATTAATCAGGCGAACTCAAGACCCGGTCTTGGTAGCTAAAATTTTATTGAGGCGAGGATTTGGTTTTCGAGGGATTCCATCTGGGCGGTTTCGGCGGGTTTTTCGTGATCGTAACCCAGTAGATGCAAAAGTCCGTGAATTGCTAAAAAATTGACTCTTTGCTCAACTAAAACATTTTCTTTGACTGCTTCTGCTAGCGCCTGCGGGTAAGAAATTACAATATCACCTAAATCAAGATATTCTATTTCTTTTTTTAAAGATTTAACTTGCGTTTTTACGTTTTCGTTTTGGGAGAAGGAAAGAACATTTGTGGTTTTATCAATTCCCCGATACTTTCTATTAAGAAGCCTCATTTTCCGATCACCAATTATACTTAAGTTAACTTGCGTCTTTCCTTTAATTTCTAAAGCAGTCAAAACTTTCTCAAGAAAGTTTCTTAGCTCTTTTCTTTTTAGTTTATAACGCGGCTCAACATTAACATATATCTTAAAACTCATTCTTACGGAAGGTTTTGCGGGCACGATAAGCTTCCTCTCGTTTTTTAACAACCGAGGGTTTTTCGTAAAATTCTCGTTTCTTTAGCTCATCAAGAATACCGTCCATAGCAACTTTTTTATTAAATTTTCGAATTAAAACTTCAACTGGTTCACCTTCGTGCGCTACAACTTTGGTCACTTGAAAATGCACCTCCTCTCAAGGATTAATCCCCTTCCAGATGCCAATGCAAATGCGGGATATGTTGATACTTTCCCCCATTAAACACTACCCTGTAGGCGCTTTCTATATTCTTTTCCTTAATTATATTTTGCACTATTTCAACCATCTCTTGCAACAGCCAAGCATGCTCATTTTTGATTGATAGAAAAGTATCTAAATGCTCTCTTGGCACCACTAAAATATGGACTCTTGCCTTTGGGTTTACATCATTAAAGGCGACTACGTTTTTGCTTTTCTTAACAATATCTGTCTCTAATTTCCCGCTTACAATCTGACAAAAAATACAATCTTTCATGATCTTATAATAACAAATTAATTTAATACCCTCAACTTAAATTTTGGATTTTAAATTCTCTAACACTTCGTAAGGTACCTTTAAATAGAAATCGGTGAACCCAAGGGCTTTACCAGCCGATCCAAAACCGTGGTAATCACTGCCGCCAGTAATAAGTAAGTTTTCTTTCTGGCAGGTTTTTTCGAAATGTTTCACGCAAAGTTTTGTATCGGCCTCTGTTTCACGATGAGCATAAACTTCAAGCCCGTCTAACCCAAATTTAATTAGATTAGAGAGATAATCTTCATTAAAAATGATTTCACTCTCTTGTTTCTTAGCTAGGCTCCAACAAGGATGGGCTAAAATTGCGATTCCACGAACAGCGTGAATCAACTCAATTGCCTCTTTTGGCACTATTGTTTCTCTTGGCTCGTAGGCAGGTGCACCCGGTATTAAATATTTGACAATAAAATCTCCGGTTGTGGGAATTTTGCCAAAATCTCTTATTAATTTATCTCTATTTTGGGTATCGTTTATGACCAACCAAGCAATATGGGGTTGGACAATCGTTCCTCTCGCCAAAAATCTTAGATCGACAAAATCTATTTGGTAACCAAAAGAATTTAGATTGTTGATCACTTTTTCGGCTCTTTTTCTTCGCTCTTCCTGAAAGCTCTTCAAAGTTTTTTGAAAGGATTTGTTTTTCCAGTCAACAAAAAATCCCAGAAAATGAAATTCTTGAGTCGTGTCTGGGTAACTCGTAATTTCTACTCCCGGGATCAACTCAACGCCAAATTTTTTAGCAACGGCTATTCCTTTTTCCAAACCATCGATATTATCATGATCAGTAATGGCAATTGCCGCTAACCCCACCTCTTTAGCTTTTTGAACTAGTTCGCCTGGTGAAAGCGCTCCGTCAGAAAAAACTGTATGGGTATGTAGGTCAATGGTTCGACTATTTGTAACCATCCCCCGATTTTAACTTTTATTGTCAAATAGAGCAATATAAAAAACTCCCGCCGGGTTTCTCCAAACGGGAGTCGAATGATTTGGTTACCTTTCTCTGGTTTGCCAAAATATATCTACTGACTTGGCCTAGGTCCACGAAAATCATATGTAGCGTTGGCATATATGTATAATTCTGACCTAAACCCAGGAATGGGTTCAAAAGTAAAGGTAATTTTGCTCGGCTCTTCGAGTGCGATATTCATCAGACCAAGTAAAGTAATAGGCCCCCCAATAGCTACGTAATCTCCTGTTCGCACAGTCACAAGCATGACCGAAGTGCCAATTTTCGTTAGTATTAGTCGAGTTCTTCCGTGTTGAATAAGATAATTTCCATTGAGATCTGGTTCCGCACCGCTTAGGCGATCTTTAATCTGCTCCCATTTTTCATCGATAACACTGATATCCGCTCCCATCGCGATCTCCTCCTTTTATTCGGATTTTGCGGGATTATAACACAAGAACCAGAATATTTCACTATTTTCTTTTTGGGGATTTTTTCCGCTCTTTGGCGAAGCGGTGAGCGGAAATAATAAAGGGCCACACTGCTTCCGTCTCTTCTTCACTTCCTACTTCGCCCTCCACCCAGGTTTTTCCGAATTCGAATTTTTCAAAATCACCACTTTCAAGGGCTTTATCAAAATCTACTGGCGAAAGTATCAATAGTATATGCAAATAATTTTCGTCAATTACCTTGTATCCACAAAAGAATTTGTCTTCTGTATGGGCACCGATCCAACCAAAAGAGCGAGTCCAGCGAATAGGTCCTAAACTCTCAATTTTCTGAATTAGAGTTTCTTCAAGGTCCATTTAATTCATATACTAA
>Ga0209541_10010864_pt1 | contig 14391 bp, 18 predicted proteins | sample RifCSPlowO2_01_FD_184027 | JGI IMG/M metagenome (GOLD analysis project Ga0209541, IMG submission 184027) | Groundwater microbial communities from Rifle, Colorado - Rifle CSP2_plank lowO2_0.1 (SPAdes) (version 2) | ecosystem: Environmental > Aquatic > Deep subsurface > Groundwater | place... | reverse complement strand
CTGCAATAGCCATTCCTAATGGTATATCTGCTGTTACACCACCAGAAACTGAGACAGAACCGCTTGATTTTACGCAGTTTTTGCTCTCAAATTGCAGGTTTGCCATTATATCTACCATGCCTAATGTGTCGCTAGCAGCTGCATTTGCGCCAACAATGAGTGCATTTGAACTATCATACTTTCCACCAACAACGAACGGAGACGGATAATCCTTAAGGTCTAAGGCCATCGCACCGCCAAGGGTTGCACCCATCATAATAACACCAGTAGAAAGAGCAGCAACTTTCTTAGCAACTCTCTTTGTTTTCAATACAAAATTTTCTTGCATTCTCTAAAACACCTCCATTTTTAATAGCCTAAAATATCATTAGGTTATACAATAGCTAATTATAGCTATTTGCAATTAAAGTAGATTAGCCACCTATACTTTATAAAGATTTTGGTATAGCCAAACCATAAAATTGTCTAATAAGCCAAAAGTTTAAACTTCCAGCCTATTTCAAGCGAAAACTACCCTGAAATTCTTTAATTCTGTAATCACTATAGAATTAATATTATTTAAAAACAAAATATGCATTTTTTTAGCTTGTTTATAAGCGCAATTTAATGCCATTGAGCCTGAACAGCCTAAATGCATATCTTGAGGTTCAATACTGCATCTTTTATTATCCTGTTGTCTGCCATTACATTATTAGAACTGCACCTGGCGATGTCTATAACAGAATCCTGGTTGTTTTTTGTTTTCCTTATCTTGAAATCATATCTGTACTTGCTATCTGCAAGGTCCAATATCTTCTTGCTTTCTTCCTTCAACAAGTCCTTGCAAGGCTTATTGCATATCTCATTGTTTGCTTCAAAATCACATCCTAATATTATGTCCCTTATAGACTTTGCAACCTCATTTCTGCATTCAGGAGTATATTTAAGTATGGCATCACTAATGTATTTAGCCTGTTCGCTTTCTTTAATGCCTGTTCTTTGCGGGGATTTCATAGAAAAAGCCAGGTAAAACATTAATATTACAATGAACAAAACAACTATTACAAGCAGGCCAAGCACCTCGGTCTGGGCTCTTTTCATCATTTATACTCCCTCAATACCAATTTTCCAACCTTATACTTGCCTTGTTCAGGATAGTACAATGAAACTAAAATTGAAGCATCTTGATGCATGTTTTCAGAGCCAGTCTTTATGTTTTCATATAGCTTAAAAATTCCGCAATCAGGATATGTATTTGCATTGCATTCCTTGCTATTTCTTTCGGGATAAATCAGCTCGACTTTTACTGACCTGAATCCAAGAAGGTTAATGTAGTATGCCTTGTTATCTTCAATTGTTTCCCTGGCATTTATAATCTTTAATGCATCAAGGCAGTTTTCATCCCTTGATCCTATGCTGCATCTTACTTCTGGTATCCTGCCGAGCATGCCAAGAAGAACCTCTCTTTCCTGCATGCTCAATTCCTCGCCAGTTTTTTTAACGCTTCCAATAAAGCCCTGGTAAAAAAAATATATGCCTATTGCAATTATTATCCCTATTATTACAATAACCATCAATAGCTCCATAAGGCCTATCTGCCCTCTTTTAGAAGACCTTAGCACATTCAACACCACCTATATCATAATTGCTTTGCCTTAAGGATTTCATGTTCCCATACATTGATTCAAGGCTGTTGTAGTTCGCTTCAATGCTGAAACCATACTTGCTGCAGGAAGGCATCAATCTTTCAAGCATCATCTTTTTTCCATTGTATATATCGCTTACAAGCTTAAGCCTTTTCTTGGCCATTCCAAATCCACATTCATAATTCTGGTAATCTTCAGAGAATATTGCTGCATACAGCATTGGCCTGCCAGCAAAGAAGCTTTGCTTGTTGTTTCCAAAACTTATGGTGCCCCTGCATTCCTCTTCGTCCTTTTCATCCTCACAGTCTATTGCATTTATGCTGCGAAGCCTTGCATTTTCAATTCCTGTTACTGTAGTTGCTTGCTCTCCAAAAAAAATGAATATTACCTTGTTGTATTCTTTTGCCTTGTCCCTTATAAAATTGGCATCCACAGAATATTTCTTTTCCACCTTGAACCTGGGATCTATGTAATTGCTGTTCTCGCAGCAGGCCCCATTTGCTTTTCTTATTCCTGTCAATTCATCAATAAGCTTGCTGTTTCCAACAAGGAATATCTTGGTGTCTGGGCTGATTAAATAAAAAAAGTTTCCAACCCTGAAAGGGTAATTCCATTCTTTTGTCCATACAAACATTCTTTCATTTAATATTGCTGGAGAAAAAATTATATGGCTGTATTCAGCGGCATTGGATATTGTCCTTCTGATGCCAATGCTTATCTTGCCGCAATCAGGCTGATTTACATAAACCCTGCTGTTTATATTGGCTGTAGTTACCAGGTCTTCAGCAGATGACAATGCATTGAAGTAATCGTTCAATGTTTCCCTTATATCAACAGCCTTCACATCCCTTATCAAGCCTGATGCCTGCCATGCAAACCTGATGAAGAATATCAGTATTGTTATGCCTGCAAAAAGAACAAGCAAATACTTGAATGCTTCGGATGTCCCCTTCTTTTTTATCATAACATCATCATTATATTGGTATATAATATAAACTTTACTAACAATATCTATACTGATTGTATAGTGTGAAAACATTCTTCTCACTTTTTTCTTTTTTTACAAACAGAAATAATTTTCGCTGGAGTTACGCTATTAGTCAAAGACTAGTGGAAATTATTGGATTATATCTGAAAATATATTTTATATCTCAATATTGCTGCTATGCCGCTTAAGCCATTAAGTTGCTTTCCTGCATCATGCTCTGATGAGATCACATGCACATTTCCTGATGAGTTTTCAACTAAAGACATTAGCTCATCAAGCTCATTGTATCTGTTTTCTCCCCTGAATTTTTGTATTATTGTTTCAGTTATCAGCAGTTCTTTTACTGCACCTGCCAGGGCAGCCTGCCTTGCATATTTCAAGCTGTAAGTTGCAAGCCCATCCCTTCCAAGCTCCTTTAAAATATCCTCAACAAGCCTGGTTTCCTGGTATAGCCTTTCTTGCTTAAGCAGATTTTTTATTTCGTCCCTGTTAATTATTTCATTGATTCCATTCTTTCCAGTGCCATGGCATGTTGCAGTTGTTATCATTTTAGAAAGCTCTTTATCCTTCAGTTCTTTTAACAAGTCATCTTTCCAGAATGCAGGAGATGCAAGTATCACATGCTGTATGTTATATCTTGGAACATATTCCTTTATCTGTTTTATTATATTTTCATAGAAATTTTCTTTTACATTCTCTTTCATCAGCTTTTTGCTTACTTCCCCGTGCATGTCAGCCAGAAATTCAAAACCATGGTTTTTCAGGAGTGCAAATGATGCATTATCCCTTTCCAAGGCAACAATCAATATATTTGGCTGCCTGAGAGAAGATTCTTTTATTTTGTCAAGCTGGAATTTAAGCCACTTCGGCTTAGTTATTGTCAGCACAGAATTTATCTCCAGGGTTATTGTATGAAAAGACCCTTTTCTTATATCTTCAAAATCGCTGTTTATTTTTCCAGAAACTCTCAGACCATTTTCAGCAACCTCTGTTTTTTCAACAATTATGTCCAGAACAACTGGTTTTTTTATGACATCCTGGCTTCTTTCATCGCTGCCGCCAATCTTTATCTTTCTGAATGTTCTTGACCTTACAATGTCCCCTTTGTCTATGATATGGCTCAGATACCAAAAATCCTCGGCAGTTGTTATTCCTATTACCATTTCTCCATTTTTGAGGCTGGATTTTATTGTTTTCATCCTTATGCAAAACTCAGAAATATTTATATATTGATATAGTCTGTCAATATAATATGAATTACAAAAAAGGTGTTTCTGAACCAGCTAGTGATATAGCTGCATTGATTCTGCTCATATTATTGTCAACAATTATTTATGTTATCCTGCTGCCTCCTGCAGAAAGGGATGCATTGCTTGGTGATAATGAAACCACTGATGGAAATATTTACGGCCCGAACTATGTAGCCGAGGAAACACTTCTTTCTGCTTCTCCAGGAAAGGTGCATCCATTGACAAAAGACAAGATTACAAAGGAAATAACACCAATATCGCTTTTCACTAAAACAGAAGAAAGCAAGGTTGCATTAAGCAATTCTTTGTCAGTTTCAAAAAGCATTTTTTCAGAAGAGATAAAACAATTGTCTTTTAAAATAGATGACATCAGCAACCTAGATTCAGCAAAACTATTTTTTTTCGTAAAAGAATCAAGCGGAACAATATTCATAGAGCTTAATGGCAATACAATATATGAAGGCAAGCTATCCCAGGATAATGTCCCTATAAGCCTGCCTGCAAGCAGTCTCAGGGCAAACAACATATTAAGAGTTGGGGCGAAAGGAATATGGTGGGATAAATTTTTCTTGTCTGATATTTATGTTAAAACATCATACATATTTGAAAACACCAGGGCAAAAAGGACATTTGAAATGAGCAGCCGTGAAAAGACAAACATGGAAAAGGCAACGCTTTCATATTACATAAACTGCTTTAGCATCAAGGAAAAAAACATATTGTCTTTGATATTGAACAACAAGCTATTATCAGATGATTATATAGCCTGTGATGCTGGAAAAAGAACGCTTGAACTAAACAATAATAACATTGTTTCGGGAACTAATACACTTGAATTCAGGACAGACACGGGCAATTATGATATACAAAGCATAGAGATTCAAATCGAAGCAGGCGACAAAATATTCCCTAGCTATAATTTTGAGGTAACAAATGAAATTTACAAGAAATTATTCAGCCCTTGCTATAATAACTGCGAAGCAGACTGCAGCATAGACTGCGATGGCGATAGCTCTTGCTACAATTCTTGCTTGTATGATTGTGACAGCCAATGTAACAAGCCTGACATAATACTAGAACTGACATTTGGAGATGATTCTAGGAAGAAGGCTTCGATAACAATAAATGAATTTGAAATAAACATAAATACGCAGTCACAGGAATATACAAGGGTTATTTCGGATTACATCAAAAGAGGGGACAATGTCATAAAAATAATCCCGAAATCAAGTTTTGACATAACAAATTTAAGAGTATTTGTTATCGATTACCAAAAGATTAATAAATGAGGCTAGAGATGTTAAATGCTATAAAAAAGGGGAATGTTCATGAATAGAATAACAAAATTATTGCTTATATTCATAATAGCGTTGTTCATTGTATCTTGCACTAAACCAGCAGCAACTAGCAGCAACAGGTTTATAGGAGGGGACAATGGGCTCGAGATTTCTTTTATAAAAGATGAGCCTCCAGAAATAGTTTCAGACAACAATCAGGATGAATTTGACATAGGCATTGCATTGAAAAATGTTGGTGAGGAAGACATAGAATCAGGCAAGGTAATAGTCACGCTTAATGGCATAGAAAAAGATGCTTTCTCCCTTTCAAGCCTGTCTGCAAAAAATCCTGATGCTATGGCAGGAAAGCATAAGCTTACACAAGGCAACAGGGTTATTCCTGGGGAAGAAGGGGAAATAACTTTTCAAAAATTAAGGTACAAGGAACAGCTGCCTGCTGAGCTTGATGTCGAGCTAAGGGCTGATGTGTGCTATGAATATGGCACAAAGGCCATGGTTGACATGTGCCTGAAAAAAGAGCCTAACAAAAGAAGGACAAATGACATATGCGAAATAACACAGGAAAGCATACCTGTTGACAATTCAGCTGCCCCTGTAAGGGTTACAAATTTCGCGCAGCGTGCTGGAAGCAGCGACAAGATAAAGTTCACATTTGACATTGAAAAGACAGGCAGCGGCGACGTGTTTGAATCAGGGACTTTTTCAGACAAATGCACTACAAACAATGACAAGCTGGACAGGATAAATGTAGATGTAAGGTTCATAGGCTCTGGCGCAAGTGTTTCATGCAACATAGAAGGCAGCAAAAACACAGGCGTTACAAAATTAATAAGCGGAAAAAGAACCGTCAGATGCGAGGTATCAGGCATATCACAGGATGTGGCATTCAGAAAACCATTGCAGATAAAGCTTGATTATGTTTTCAAAGATTCTGTTTCAAAAACATTCACAATTGAAAGCAGCCTGTTCTAGTTGATTCTGTATTTTAGAAATCTATTTATATCTTGACTATTAAAATTAGTTTATGGCAGATTATATAGAATGCAACTCTGATTTTCATATCCATGGATTGTATTCTCAGGCAGTAAGCAAGGATATGATTCCGAATAAAATAGCAGAGCAAGCCCCTTTGAAAGGCCTTGATCTTGTAGCTACAGGGGACATCTTGAATCCAAAATGGCTTAAATTGATTAAGGAGCAGTTAAAACCATTTAATGCCAGCATATTGCAGCATGAGAATGGGACAAAATTCATTTTACAGGCAGAAATTAATGACATGAACAGGGTTCATCATATAATCTTGTTTCCAAGCATATCAAAAGTTGAGGAAATAAGGGAAGCATTCAAATCAAAATCAAGGGATATGGACATAGACGGCAGGCCGACAATACGAATGAATGGCGAAGAAATAGCAGATTTATGCACAAAGGCAGATTGCATGATTGGATTTTCCCATGCATTTACGCCGTATTTTGGAATATTTTCTAAATATAATTCATACAAGCAATGCTATGGCAGCCATTGGAATAAGATTTATTTTATGGAGCTTGGCTTGAGTGCAGATACAAACATGGCAGACAAGATTTCGGAATTGCATAATCTGACATTTACTTCGAATTCAGATTCACATTCTCCATGGCCTAACAAGATGGGCCGCGAATTCAACAGATTGCAGCTAAAAGAAATAAATTTTGAAGAGGTGAAAAAAGCATTTAAAAGGGAAAATGGCAGGGGCTGCATACTCAACATAAAATTCAATCCTCTTGAGGGCAAATATCATAAAACCAGGTGCACTGGCTGCTTAATTTTTTACGAGCCTGCTGATGCAATAAGACTAAAATGGCGCTGTCCAAATTGCAACAAGCCAATCAAGAAAGGAGTTGATTACAGGATTCATGAACTTGCAGACTTGCCTGAAAATGTGCATCCTGATTACAGGCCGAAATGCATCCATATAATCCCATTAAGCGAGATAATCTCATTAGCACTAAATATAAGCAATGCATGGTCCAACAGGGTTCAAACAGCATGGAAAGAATTCATTAATGAATTTGGCAATGAAATAAATGTTCTGTTGAACGTTCCTTTAGAGGAATTGTCAAGAATAAACAAGACTGTTTCAGAATATGTTGGCCTCTTCAGGGAGAATAAAATCCAGTATGTTCCAGGCGGTGCTGGAGTATATGGGAAATTATTAAAGCCCGGCGCAAAGATAAATGAAGTAAAAAAAGAGCAAAAATCTCTCGATGATTTTTAGATTCACCCGATGTAATTTGTTTTAGAAGGCCGCTTTTCTTCAGAAATTGTTTTTTTCATCACCCTTTCAACTTGTTTTATTTTTGTTTTCATTTCTTTCTCTATTTCACCAACCTCCCTATCAAGATCCTTGAAATTCAGCTTCAAATTAATTTTTTCGTTCAGCAACTTCAATATCTCCCTGGCGCCCTTTATCCCTATGTAATTTGGATGCCCATAGGTTTCTGCCAAAAATGCTATTGCAGGAACATTTTTCTTGCCGGCCAAGCCAACCAAAACGCCTGTAACTCCTATTATAGGCCCGACAACACCATATATTTCATTGGATATATTCTTTGATTTGTACTTTTCTATTATCTTTTTGCTGTTCGCTGTGCAAAAAACCTTTGGCCTGTCAGGCTCATTAGGCAGTCCTATTCCGCCAAGAGTGATTATCTCAGTTCCATTATATTTCTTAAACAAGTCTATTATTGCATCACAAAATTCATAGCATGATGCTTCATCTATTGGCTGGATGTCTCCAGCAAGAAGCAGAATATCATTTCCATTGAGTTTTTTGTGAAATATCTCTATTGTTGGCAGCTCAACAAGATTGTTATCATTGACAAAAACAGCGTGAGGAAATCCATAAGAGAATATTTCCATTATTTTTCTTGCTTTCAAGTTGTCCACTATAAAGTCTACTGCAATCTTTCCAACATTACCTATTCCAGGCAATCCCTCTATTAATATAGGCCTATTCAGTTTTACATCTTCTAATTTACTATTAATTTGCAGAACCATGGCATGTAAATATTTTTTTATATTTATAAGCCTTGTTCTTTTTTGTAGATCAGCCTGTACTTGCCGTATTTATCTTCTGGAGAGAATCTTGGTGGCTTTGGTGATATGGTTTTTGCATTGCACTTTGCGCAAATAATTTTCATTGTATAAGTGTTGCATTTGATGCATTTTAGAATGTTCATCTTTTAAACTCGCCAGAACCACCAGATTTTTTTATCAATGAAATTGCCTCATTAGTTACCTCATTTATTATTTTTTCAGCAGTTTTATATTCATTTGATATCACATCTATCTTATAATTAGGCGCACTTAGATATTTGATGTTAACATTGTATTTCTTTGATTTTGCCATTTCAATGACCTTTTTTATGTTATTTTTTATTATCTCTATGCCGTTAGGCTTTGAGCATGTTAAAACCAATGTTCCTGATATGGATACTTCTGGAAGCTTGATCTTTTCTCTTATTAAATTGAGAAATGCCAGCCTATATTCTTCCTGAATATTAATATCTTTCAATTCCTTGTTGGTTTTGACTATGTCCAAAAATGCCTCGTACAATGAGGCATATTTTTGCAAAAGTTTGCAGGCTATTTTATCATATATATCATTCATGTCTGTTTTTAACTCCTTAGACAGGTTTTCAAGCAATTTTTCTGCTTTCTGCTCCTGCTTGTATTCAAGATCTTTCTGTTTTTTTTGAGCCAAGTTGACTCTCCTTAAGGAAAGATTGACATGGTTCTTTATTTCGTCTACTTTCAAAATCTTGCAGACAAGTTTTTTTTCTTCTTTTACAAAATCCCTTAGGTTTCTTATCCTTCCAGGAGATATCTCTGATATATGTATCATGCCTTCCACATCATTGTATTCATCAAGATCAACAAAAACTGAATTTGGCAATATCTTCTTGACAGTGCAAACAACCAAAGAATCTTCTTCTGGCAATCCTTGTTTTCTATAGAACATTTTTATCCTAATATCTCTAAAATACGGGCCTTTATCTTTGTTTTTCCACCACTAGGTTCAGCTATAATCTTCTCACAAACAAGGCATTTTATTTTAGTTGCAGTTTTTCCAAATACTATCTGCTCATTTTTGCATTTTGGACATCTTAGTTTTATGAACTTGCTTGTTGGTTCTTTTATTATATCTTTCATTTTATTCAAAAACTGGTTTTTTTGTTCTAAATCCGTGGTTCTGTACGCTTGTTTTGCTGCAAACCTTGCATTTAAACCTTAAATCAACCTTCTTCGATGATTTTGCGCCGCTCATTTTGAACTTGCTTATCGCTTTTCTAGAATACCTGCCTTTATTTCCATATCCGACAGGTCCGGCAGATCTTTTCCTTAATCTAGCCAAAGCATACTTTTTCAAGCTGGACCGTTCTCTTTTTTTAGCCAGTGTGATGACATGTTCAGTATGTTTTTTGCAATGCTTGCAATATTTCTTTGTTGTTTTTGGTATTTTCATATGTATTCTGCCTTGTTTTTTTTAACCAGCAAGTCTGCCACTTTTACTGGCAGGAATGCAACATACTCCCCTTCAAAGGGGCCATATACATGCAGATCATCTCCGATAAATTGAGGCACTGCATTTAATATTCTTATCAGCTTGACAGTTGGTTGCTCGACTTGGGTTTTTAATTCTTTTGGTTCATCCCTTGCTTCTAGTCTTGGCTCCTTGTTAGACAATAATTTGAATAATATTGCTTGCCTGTAACAATTTAGCGAGCCTACTATTTCATTGAAAAATGATTTTTCTATTCCAAGCAAGGCAGATGTATCAGCAACCTCATTTGTCCTAGACTGGAACAATGCGATTTGAAGTATTTTATTTTCACGCCTTTCATACAAATCCTTCAATATTCTCTGTATGTTTTCAAGCTGTTTTTTTGTATTAATCGATTCTGTTAGCGTGAAAACACTTGCTTTTTTCTGCTGCATTTCCAATATCATTTTCTTTTCTGAAGCATAATTTAATATGTTCTTGAAAAAATCTTCATCAAGCTTTGTTATCTCCTTTTTGCTTTTTTCTTCCCTGAGAATTTCATACAAGGTTTCGTATGTTATTAACTCTGCCATTCTGTTTATAACAAAGAATCATTTAAATCATTTTGTATTCTATTTCAACATATTTAATAGGTTCTTTCCATTAATTTTATTGTTGGCTAGTTTTGCTTCATTTTCAGAAAATCCACGTGAACTGCCCTTTCCCAAGCCATAAACTAGAAGAGGGACAGCATCGCTGGAATGCGCCATAAGACTGCATGGTGTTGAATGGTCGCCAGTTACAATTATTGCAGTATCCTTCAAGTTCTTTATTTCCTTGATTATTTTTCTGTCAATATCTTCTATGGCCTTTTTCTTTCCAATGGCATTTCCTTTATGAGAGAAAGAGTCAGTATTCTTTATCTGCACATAAACATTTCTTTTTTTTATTTCTTTGATTATTATTTTTGCCAGCCTGTTAAGATCATCTGGCTTTTTTATTATCTTCATCTTTGATAGTTTTCCAATGGCATTTTCCACTGGCATGTCTGCCAATATGCACCAATTCCTCATTGGCTTTAATCTAGGGAGCTTATTTCCTGAGCCTCTTGTCAGTATAGTCTTATTTTTCAATGCGTTCTTGGATTTTTTTATAAACTCATTTACTATGCTTGCAGTCTCGACAGCATTTTTCTCCAAAGGCCTTACTTTTTGCTGCATCAGCATGTGATTCCTTACAGGCAAGGCTGTTGTAACAAAGTTCTTTATTATCTTGTAGCCTGGATGCGAATTTGTAATTTTTGGAGACAGCCTTTTATTTATTATCAAGACTCCCCTGTAGCCTATAGTTCTCTTGAATGCTGCATTTTTGATGTTTAAGTTCTCTATCCTGCTGACTTCTTTTGCACTAGGCATGGATTCTATGTCTTTTACCCTATTATTGTGTATTTTGCCTTCATGCAACGAAGCAAAATTGCACCTTATAATTACATTGCCATTTTCAAATTTTACATCATCACCATATGCTTCTAAAGGGCCCCTGCCAGTATAAATTTTAAAAACGTCATGTCCCAAAATTGACAGCATGCCTTGGTCTGATTCTGGTGCGATGCCCCTGCCAATTACATCCATTAGATATAGCTTGCCATTCCTTGCAAGAAAATCCAAATTGTCTTTTTTTGCTGATTCAAGAGGGGTTTTATTTCCTAGTTCCTTGCATGGCCTGTCACCAAGGCCATCAATTATTATAAGCAATTTCCTCATCAACCATGTAGCTATTCAATTCATTTATTAATTTTTACTTTTCATCTATAATTGCATTAATGTGGTTTATGAGGTATTTTATGTAATCTTCCTCCGTTGCTATTTCACTTTCACTTTTAATCTCTTCATTAGAGGAAAAGGCATAGTTGTACAATGCAAGCAGATTTATGTAATCCAATCTGTCTTGCGTGTATTGGTCTATTTTATCATTGCCTATTTTATATAAATTGCATTCATCTGATGGTTCTTTTTGATGTATTTTTTTTTCAAGGCAGTCTATTCCTTGGTGCAAATGAATATGGCTCTTCTTGTCAGGCAGCATTATATAATCTATTTTATACCAATCATTGCCATCTGGAACCATGCTGATAATCATTCCTAGAAAAGAAGAACTGCCATTTCCTTGGCTTATATAATGCCTTAAGGAGCCTAGCTTTCCAGCTTCTCCAATATCATATTTTGTAAGTATCTCTCCACTACCAAATAATGTTCTGGATTCTGCCCTGATATCTTCATATTCCTGCCATATCCTGCTGCCTTCCTTCAATATGTCTATTTTGGAATCATGAGAATAATCGGACATGGCTATATTGATGGCAAACAACATTGCAGAGAAGGCATTTTTCATAAAAAAAACATATCCTAAAAATTTAAAAAGCTGTTGTTAGACTTGTCATTCATGTACGATGTAAAGCAAAAGCCAGAAGACTTCTTTGTTGAAGAGATTCCAGACATAAATCTAGGCAAAAAACAGGATGATTATTTATATTTCTTCATGGAAAAGAAAAATTGGAACACAAGAGATTTGGTTTCAGAACTGGCTAAAAGGCTAGGAATAAGGCCAGACAGGATAAACATAGCAGGCATAAAAGACAAGAATGCTGTTACCCGGCAGACCATTTCCATATTCAGGGTGCCAAAGAACAAGGTTCTTGGCATAAAAATAAAGGATGCCTATTTTGAATTTATTGGATATGGCAGTGAAAGATTAAAACTAGGGCAAATAATAAAAAATAGGTTTAGGATAGTAGTAAGAAATCTTGAAAATAAGAACTACAATAAAATAACATTCATAGAAAATTATTTTGATGAACAGAGATTTAGCAAGCAGAATGCTGAGGTTGGTTTGGCTCTTGTTAAAAAAGATTTCTATGGGGCATGCAACCTCTTGAATATAGAAATCGCTAAAAATGACCCTATAGGCGCTATAAGAAAAAACATAGACAGGAAACTGCTTCTCTTTTATGTCAATGCATACCAAAGCTTCTTGTTTAACAAGATAATCATGGAATATATAAGGATGCATTCAAGCAACTGCTTTACTGTAAAGCATGAAAACATGGAATTTATTTTTTCAAACCAAGAAATAAAAAACATGAAAATGCCAATAATGGGGTTTCTTACAATTATAAGAAACAAAGAAATAAATAATCTGTACAAGCACTTGCTTGCCAGGGAAGGAATCAACAAAGAAGATTTTCTATTTCCGATGATGCCTGAACTAAGTTCAGAAGGCAATGAAAGAAATTTGATTGTTGATGTTGAAGCAAATATTGCTTTTCAAACTGATGATCTAAACCCTGGCAGGTTCAAGGCGATTCTTGATTTCAAGCTTGAAAAAGGGGCTTATGCAACAATTGCTGTAAAAAAAATATTTGGATGCTAGCTATTTTATGCCGCTGGAGCTAAATCCTTTATCCCCCCTGTTGCTTTCGCTTAATTCATCAACTTCTTCTACATCTGCTTTTATTACAGGCTGTATCAGCAATTGAGCAATCCTATCGCCTTTTTTTATTTCAAAATCTTTTTCAGAAAGATTTTTTAGAACTATCATAAGCTCGCCCCTGTAATTGGAATCCAAGACACCAGCCATTGTATGTATGCCATGTTTTGCAGCTATTCCTCCCCTGTCCCAAACAAGCCCTGCATATCCTTCGGGCAATTCAAGGGCAACACCGGATTTTACAATCTTTCTTTCCAATGGCTTTATTGTGCAATCTTCAGCAGATCTTATGTCCAAAGCTGCATCCCCTTTTCTGGAATATCTTGGCAATTCAATTTCCTTGTCAATCCTCTTTATTTTTATTTTCATGTCATTCACCTGTTGCATAATTTTAATTAATTATATGGAAATTAATTTGTATAACCTGTTTGCATCCCTTTCTTTCCGCCTGTTATCAATATGTTTTTGTAAGAATTTACCCAGTAAATCAAATTCTTGTAAAGATCTGTCAATGCGAAACCAACTTGATAATCTTTTTTGGCGATTCTTGATTTAGCCACTTCTAAAACAGCTGATGCAAAATAAGAGGTTTCCATTGTTTTTCTTGTGATATTTCCATTATTTACAATGAACTTTATGTCACTAATTAATTCATGCATTACATAAGACTTTTCCTTGAGATCGAAGTGAGAGATTTTCCTGAACTGCAATATGTTCGGGCTTTCCATGCATACAAAAAAACACCTTACAATTTTAGAAGATCTTGGTGAAAGCCTATTGCATATAAGTTCTAGGTCACCATTCGAACTTGAATTTTTTGTATCCATGTTTTGCATCCTTTGTTTTAGTGATTTATTCCAGTCTGGGTGAATACCTCATAGCTTGCTGCGATTGGGAGCTTCACTTATGGGTGAACCAAAACAATAACTTGTTTTTTTCCTTATGGTCCAGCTTTGCAAAGCCGAATCTTATGAATTGTATCTGGCTGCCTTTTTTCAGCTTCCTCAATGCTGTCTCACCAAGGCCTTTTTTTATTGTGCCATCAGGCATTAAAATTTCTATGTTTAAAATATTTTTTGATGCTGGAAGCCAGTGAATTAGCTTGGCATTTAGACTTTCATCATGATCCCTTGAGATGAATTCTTTGTCCTTGAAATTAAACAAATGAATAAACCTGTAGTTTTTTTCAGGCTCAAGTTCATCTGTTATGTAAAATTCT
>Ga0209541_10010862_pt1 | contig 14392 bp, 15 predicted proteins | sample RifCSPlowO2_01_FD_184027 | JGI IMG/M metagenome (GOLD analysis project Ga0209541, IMG submission 184027) | Groundwater microbial communities from Rifle, Colorado - Rifle CSP2_plank lowO2_0.1 (SPAdes) (version 2) | ecosystem: Environmental > Aquatic > Deep subsurface > Groundwater | place... | reverse complement strand
TGTTTGGATCCATAAAAAACCGCTGGAATCTCGCCAGATTTCCTTAAAGCGCCTAACTTCGCGCTCGCATCTCTCTTTTTAGCTTTAATTACAAACATAGAAACAGTATATAGAAAAAAATAAAAAATGCAAATCTCAGTTGCAAAATATGAAGAAAGTTGTATTGTGTATCAAAACTGTACAGAAAGGCCAACTATGAAGATCTTCTGGATATTGTTCGTTTTAGGATTAGCGCTTGTCTGGAACGAACTTCGAAAAACAAAAAAGGTGAGGCGAGAGCTTTGCCTGGCACAATGGGAAGCGGCTTGCGGACAGATCCTGCTTTTGAAATTAAAGCATGAAAACTATGGTGAGGAATCATGCTTAGAACTTCTGGAGTTATGGGAAATGGAAGGAGAATTAGCAGAGGAGTTCGAGAGGCTCGGCGGAGCCCCTCACCAAGTGGACTTTTGGGTGGTTCACGGGGATAAATATCTCTCCTACGCGAAATAAATAATCACACCCGAATGCCGCTGGACTTAAAACCCCAGCGGCGCTTTCGTTACTGCGTTAGGTCTTGCCTAACGCAAAGTCAACCATTCAAGTATTTCTTCAATAAACGAAGTTTTGTTTGGAAAATATTTTGGATATGATTCTATGCTCAATATTTTATTCTGAATTCGATCCTCTCCAAAAAAATCTAAATAGCTGGAATAAGAATATTTACTTAAATAATCCAAAGCTTCTTTTTTATTTTTAATCCCCTTCTCTCTCCAATCCTTTTGGATAAGTTTTACTGGATTTAAATGTATATACGAAAATAAATATTTTAGATGACGATCGGTGCTCAAGTGTTGTGCTTTAAACTTGCCTTCAAATAATCCGCCGCTCCTATTATATTTTTTATTATAATACATTGAATAGGCAGTGCTTAATTTTTGCATAAATTTACTAATACCTTTTTCTGTTATTTGAGTTATAAGGATATGGAAATGATTGGGCATAAGACAAAATGCTCCTATATTAACCAATAGATTATTTCTTTCTATTTTGTAAATATTAAAGTTGTGACTTCTATTTAAATCATAGAGATTGAAATTTTCGCTTGTATTTGAAATATAAAGTAATGAAATAAATCTTAAATAGTCTTTCAGTAAGGTACCCCTTTTTTAAGACAGAAAATCAACTAATTAATTGTATTTTAACTTGAAGCGATTTTTTTAGCAAATTCTCTCGGTGGCATTTTTAAGGCGGTATGAATTCTGACGGTATTGTAGACATGTATCGTGTGGTAGATCTCATACACCAGTTCCCCTAAATCATCGAATCTGTTTGGATCTCCAAGGTCAATTTTAAACTTGTCATAGAATGATTCTTGGTATCCATTTTCCCATGGCGAGCCTTTTCTAGACATGGAGATACCAATACCGGCAGAAATACAGAAATCTTGAAATATTTTTGCCGTATATTCACTGCCCTGGTCGGAATGGATGAGATCGGGTCTGGGATGATCCATCAAAGCAGACACCATAGCCTGTATCACGAGAGCACTTGAATGATTAGCCAGCACACAAGCTCCAACAATTTCACGATTGAAAATATCCATGACAGTGGCTAGATATATGAACCGATCCTTCCAGAAAATGAAAGTGAAATCAGTCACCCAGATTTGATTCATGCGAGTAAGTGGAGTAGTGAGCAGAAGATTCGGAAATACTTGATATTCCTTTGTATTTGCTCGTTTCCAGGGTTTCCGGTGTCTGCGATATGGTTTAATGCCGTAGATATGCATGACCCTGAGAATTCTCTTTTTGTTCAGTTTCAAAGCCCAAGCAATTCTCTTGTGACCGTAGCTTGGAAAATCATGCAACACCTCTTCGATTTTCTGTTTAATCTGCCAGTCTTCCACTGGCTTTTTTCTTTGGTAGTAGAGAGAACTTCTAGAAACTCCGAGAATGTCATGTAGCCTCGGATGCTTCAGCGCCACCCCTTTTTTTGTCCAACGCCTAGTTGGACTGTGAGCTCTCCGATGATTTGTTTCAATTCTCGGTTTTCCTTTTCCAGCTTAATCATATCTCGAGAGGATGTACCGGTGACACCATCCCTTAACCAATTGTAGATGCAGGTGGTGCTGATGCCATGCTCCGCGGCTATTTCCTTGATGGACTTGCCGGAAGTCTTAACCCGCTCAAGGATTTGATTTTTCAAATCTTGAGGAACCTTATGTATTTTGTTAGACATATGCTCAATTAAAATTATTGATATATTCGACTATTATACCGCTAATCTTAGTTGAAAATGTGTCCTAAATTTGGGGTACCGGTCAGGTTATTTAGAATCTTTATCTGTAAATGATTTTTTTGTAATACCGAAGCATTTTTTTATTTTTGAAATTATAGAAAAGAGAAAACCATTAAAAGAAACAGCCAGAAGGGCGGGTTGGATTGGTTCTAATATTCTATTTTCAAAAATTCCAAAAGCAGGACAAATTTTTTATGTTGAAAATGGAAAAGAAGTTTCAAAAAAACATGTTTTAAGTAAATGGCAAAAAACTATCTTTTTAAAGAAAATTAAAAAGGCCGATGTAAAGGGTTGGATTTTGGACATTATGAATTGTATTGATTCCTTAAATAAGAAAGAATTTTCTTTGCAAGATATTTATAATTTCGAACCTGATTTAAAAATTATTCATCCAGAAAACAAACACATAAAAGATAAAATTCGCCAGCAATTGCAATTTCTACGTAATAAAAAATATCTTGATTTTATTGGACAAGGTTTTTATAAACTAAAATAGTTGACTTTGTTTTATATTTGATCAAAGATCAGATATGGATATAAGTAGGGAATTAGCGATAAAAATTCTAAAATATTTAGATCAACATCCTAATTTCTATTTTCCGTTTTTAATTATGTGCCAAGAATATACTCCAGAAGATGATGACTTTGTGGAAATTGAACCAAATGAATGGGAAATGATTGCGAAAGATGATATTTATCAGACATTTCAATTGTGGGAGAATTTGCAAGACTTGTATGAGGAAACTATAGAATTAATGTCGAAAGGTTTTATAGACAAAATTACCAATGAGTCATTGGAAAAACATATTACTGAATTAGCCAAAAATTATAGGAGAGAATGGAAAGAGAAATTATCCGAAAGCGCGAAAATTAAAGAGTATGGATTTAATGAGTTTATAGATGGCAAAGCAGAAGCATACGAGGATTGTTTAGAAATAATTATAAATTATAGAGTATGAAAATTAATAAAAAAATAAAAACATATACTTGTAAATATTGTAAAAATACAAGTGAAAGTATTGGTATTTCCACAATAGAATTACACTATTATTCTTTGTATTTAAATACAGACTAATGGAAAGATTTTCATGGCAGTGGCAGCATAGATTCACAAAAATACTTTTGTGTAAATTGTAATAAAAAAATTAATGCTAAGACTAGCTAGAACTGAGACTAGCTAGAACTGTTCTCGCTAGTGGATCAACCTATGCTAAAATAAGTATGTAATGTATTACGTAATACATTATGTAATAAAAAAATATGCCTACGCAAAAAATGATAAACAGGAATATAAGAAAGATTACCAAGCTGGGAGGGAAGTCTTTGGCGGTGACGTTGCCGAGGGAGCTGGTGGCCGGGCTTGGGTGGAAGGAAAAGCAGAAAGTCACTGTCAAACGGGTTCGTGGTGGACTTCTGATCAAAGATTGGAAAAAGTAAAAATTGACAGACGGGCAAATTCGTGCAAGATTTATCTTAAATAGTTCACCATCCACCTTTTTCGAAAGGAGAATTTCATGTACGAAACACCTTACAGAGAAGAAGACATTCGCCAGATTTCATTGAAGGACCTTCAAGCCAAAGGACGGGTCCAACAATTCGGGGCTGGCCAGAAATGCAAGAAGTGTCCGGCGATCCTAAGTCGTTATAACGAAACAGGGTTGTGCGCAACCTGCAGGCGGGGGATCCGAACGGCAGCTTGTGCTCGTGAAAGCACGCAAATCCACAAACGAGGCGCCAAATGGGTCAAACGCTTTGTAAAGTACCCAAAACGCAATCTCGTCAAAGAATGATTCCAATCAGAAGCCGTCGCGTCCCGCGACGGCTTTTCTGCGTTTATTATCTTGTGCTACAATAAAGTTATGGAATCGAAAAAGCCCAAATTAGTAGAAGAGTCGAAGAAAGAACCGGAAGTAATAAGGTTAACTAGTCAGGAAACAATCGATTTGATTGCCAAAGTGTCTCACAAGACTTGGATGAGACAGGCAGCTCAAAATCCAAAATGGGAAGGCAAGGATTTGCCGAAAGAACCGTTTCTGGATGACCACAAAAGAGCTGCGGATACTTTAGTGGCTTTAGGAGTACAAGAACCAGCCACCAGGCAGGCAGCTGTTGAGTTAGCCGCTCGGGTTTCTCATGATGCGTGGCTGGCTTTTCAAAAAGAAAAAACTGGCACAATAGAAGGGCTTGATTCTAAGCCGCAACCTCATGATTACGAACGAGCGGAAGATATAATCAAAGCGCTTGAAGAAAAAGGACTTTTGTCGTTTAAATAAATAAACTCGGAATGAAAGTGTAAAAACGGCGATTTTATGCTAAAATCAGCCAATAATGGCTGGGAAGGAAAAAAATAAGCCCGCCTCTGCCGAAGGCTCCGGCGAGGCAAAGTCCGACGCGGCGCTTCGGGAAGAAGCGGTTTTGCAGTTTTGGCAGGATAATAAAATTTTTTCGAAGACCCTGAGTGCATCGAAGGGGAAAAAGGAGTTTATATTTTATGAAGGTCCGCCAACGGCCAATGCCAAGCCAGCCTTGCACCATTTGGAAGCTCGGGCCTTCAAGGACGCCATCCCAAGGTATAAGACCATGCGGGGATTTAGTGTGCGTCGCAAGGCCGGTTGGGACACGCATGGACTGCCGGTAGAATTACAGATAGAAAAGGAGTTGGGGCTTAATTCTAAAAAAGCTATCGAAGAATACGGCGTCGCTAAATTCAATCGAGAATGCAAAGAGAGCGTCTGGGAATATTTGGACGTGTGGAATAAATTTACCAAACGCATCGGTTTTTGGCTGGATCAAGATGATCCGTATGTGACTTATGAGAATGATTATATCGAGTCTGTCTGGAATGTGGTCAAAAAAGTCGATGAGCAGAAATTGCTCTATAAAGATTATAAAGTAGTGCCATGGTGTCCGAGGTGCGGCACGGCGCTTTCCTCGCACGAGCTGGCGCAAGGGTATGAAGATGTGAAAGATTTGTCGCTCTATGTGAAATTAAAAATCAAAAAGCAAGACAATACATATTTTCTTGCTTGGACCACCACACCCTGGACTTTGCCGGGGAATGTGGCTTTGGCGGTCGGGAAAGATATTGATTATGTGAAGGCGAAGATTGGGGAAGAAATATACATTCTAGCCAAAGAACGGCTTGCTATCCTTACGGAACCTTACCAAATTGTCGGTGAAATGAAGGGAAAGGATTTAGTTGGACTGGAATATGAACCCCTTTTTCCATTTTTAGCTAGTAGCCTAGAGCCTAAGGCCTTGGCGCCTGCATTTAAAGTTTATACGGCAGACTTTGTGAACACCGAGGACGGCACGGGGATAGTACATACCGCCGTGATGTATGGGCAAGATGACTTTGAGCTTGGCATCAAAGTTGGCTTGCCGAAGCATCACTTGGTGGGACTTGATGGCAAGTTTCTCCCGAGCACGGGTTTTCTGGAAGGACGATTTGTTAAAGAAAAAGACGAAAAGGGAAAACCGACCCTGGATGTGGATATCATCAAATATTTAACCGATAAAAATTTATTTTTTAAAAAGCAAAATTACCAGCACTCCTATCCGCATTGCTGGCGCTGCCACACGGCGCTTATTTATTACGCCCGGGATTCTTGGTATATCGAGATGTCCAATCCCAAAATCAAGGAAAAACTAATCAGTGAAAATCGAAAAATAAAATGGGAACCGGCGCATATTCGAGATGGGCGTTTTGGCGAGTGGCTCCGAGAGATCAAAGATTGGGCGATCTCGCGCGAGCGCTATTGGGGGACGCCGCTCCCAGTCTGGCAATGCGCCGCTTGTAAAAAAATTGAAGTAGTGGGCGGCATCGAAGATCTGAAAGCCAAAACTAAAAAATCCGGCAATAAATATTTTGTCATGCGGCACGGCGGCACCGAAGCTAACCTGAAGGGCGTAGTGAGTTTCAGCAAGCAAGCGAGCGATGAACTGACGACTCAGGGCCAAGAACAAGTGGCGCTTACGGCTGAAGGCATGATCGGTAAAAAGATTGATTTGATTGTGTCATCGCCATTTACTCGAACCAGAGAGACTGCCGCGATTCTACAAGAGAAGTTGGGGCTCTCGGAGGCGGAAGTCGTTTTCGATGATCGCTTGCAGGAGATAAATGTCGGCGATTTTGACGGCAAGAGTTGGGGCGAATATCATCGCTATGTGCAGTCGGTGACCAAGGGCTGGTTTAGTCACAAAATTCCGGGTGGAGAATCTTTACAGGAAGTGGAATGGCGCACTGGAGCGGTATTATATGAGCTTGAAAATAAATATCAGGATAAAAATATTTTAATTGTAACTCACGGCGCTCTAGCTTGGCTTTTATTTATCAATGCCGGATTGTATATCCCAGACAATAAGCCATATCAATTGCCGAATGTGGAAGCTTTCGTTTCGGATTTTAAACAATTTCGCAATGCGGAAATGCGAGAACTGCCATTTGTGCCGACCTCACACAACGAAAACTACGAGCTGGATTTGCATAAACCATATATTGATGAAATCGCGCTTGTGTGTGCCCATTCGATAAGCTCAGGGCAAGCTTGTGGGGGCAATCTAGTGCGGACTCGCGAAGTTATGGATGTCTGGTTTGATTCCGGTTGTATGCCATTTGCGCAGGATCATTATCCATTTGAGGATAAAAGAATCGCTTACCCGGCAGACTTTATTTCTGAAGCCATCGATCAGACTCGAGGCTGGTTCTACACTTTGCATGCGGTGGGAATCTTGATGGGGCGTGGTCGGGCCTATAAAAATGTGATTTGTCTGGGGCACTTACTGGACGCTAAAGGCAAGAAAATGTCAAAATCTCTGGGCAACATCGTCGATCCTTGGGAAGCTATGGATAAATACGGGGTGGATACTTTGCGTCTCTGGATGTATTCGGTCAATCAGCCCGGCGAGTCTAAAAACTTTGATGAAAAAACAGTGGCGCTCTTAAACGGGCAAATTTTCGGGTTGTTTTACAATGTGCTGGCATTTTACGAGCTGTACAGAGACAGATCGCTAGAAGCTATAACCTATAACCTAGAACCTATTAATATTTTAGACCAGTGGATCTTGGCGCGGCTGGATGAATTGTTAGAATTAACTACTCTTAATCTAGATAGTTATAAGCTTCTAGAACCGGTGCGTGGGATTCGAGATTTTATCAGCGATCTTTCTACTTGGTATTTACGTCGCTCTAGGGAGCGAATCAAAGAAGGGGATATGGAAGCCAAGCAGTGTTTATATTTTATATTGAAAACCTTGGCTAAAATCATGGCGCCGCTCGCTCCGTTTACCGCCGAGGATGTGTGGCTCAAATTAAAGACTACGGAAGATCCAGAAAGTGTGCACTTAGCAAATTGGCCGACAAAAAAATTCCGAATTTTGTTTTTTGCAAAACCAAAAGTTTTAGAAAAGATGGAAACAGTTCGAAGGATCATCACCTTGGGGCTGGAAGCGCGCCAGAAGGCCGGGATAAAAGTTCGTCAGCCACTCACTTCGCTCAAGTTGAAAGTTGCAAGTGGAAAGTTATCAAGTGAATACATAGAATTAATTAAAGATGAATTAAATGTAAAAGAATTTGTTGTTGATAATTCTATCGCAAACGAAGTGGAACTAGATACAAATATTACCTCGGCGCTTAAAGCGGAAGGAGAGTATCGTGAATTTATGCGGGAACTTCAGGATGAAAGAAAAAAAATGGGCCTAAATCCAAACGATAAAATGCCCCTTAGTATCGAAAGAATATATAAAAAATACAAAATCATGCCAAGTTTACAGGCACATATGCTCCGCGTGGCGGCCGTGGCATCTCTCATCTGCGACAATTTTAGTGAGCCTCTACCCAAAGAAGAAATTATAACGGCATGCCTCTTACACGATATGGGGAATATAATCAAGTCAAATTTTGAGTTCTTACCTCAGTTTTTAGAACCTGAAGGGCCAGAATATTGGCAAAAAGTAAAAGATGATTATATAAAAAAGTACGGGAGAAATGACATTGAGGCAACTTTAAAAATAATAAAAGAGCTTGGTTTGTCCGAAAAGATATTCAGATTTACAGATCAAGTTCGTTTTTCGCTTTTGTGTAATCATCGGGACGGCAAGGATTGGGATATTAAAATAATTCATTATTCTGACGGGCGGGCTGATCCATACGGAATTGTGTCTTATGACGAGCGGATGAAAGAGGCTAAAAAAAGATATGAAAATAAAGAAAATAGTATTAAAGAAGATGAATGGCAAAAATTAGTTGCTTGCGGACAAGAAATCGAAAAGCAAATCTTCTCCAAATGTAAAATAAAACCGGAAGATATCAATGATCAAACGGTTGCCCCTATAATTTCAAAGCTCCGAGATTTTGTGATAAGTTAAGTTGTTACATCTTATCGCGGTCGCGAAAATATGTTATGATGATTTTATGCAACCTACAACCCTAGATCTCTTGATAGCATCTTTGCTTTCTGCTCGTTCAATTAAAATATACAGAAAAATATTGTGGTCAAGAATGCGCGCTAGACAGCAAGGACTAAATAATACAGCCTTTCGCCAGCAGATATATCGTCTTCACAAAAAGGGGATAATAAAATCTGATGGTGATTATATTTATATTTGTCGAGAAGAACTTTTAAATTTTTCAGCTAAAAGAAATTCAATAATAAAAGATGTTTTTCCAGCTAAAACCGAGAAAGTTTTAATATCTTTTGATATCCCGGAGACAAAGAAAAAGGTTAGGGATTGGCTTCGAAACCAGATAAAATATTGGGATTTTGAAATGATTCACAAGAGTCTGTGGGTTGGGAATGGTCCTTTGCCGAAAGAATTTAATGAGAGATTAAGACAACTCAGTATTAATAATAATGTCCGAGTGTTTAAAGTTCGAAAAACACCATAACAAACTATCGCGGTCGCGAAAGAGTGTTATGGTAGATAAAAAACTAAAGGGTGTGATAAAATAGAGGCATGAAGATAAAGAAACTAGGACACTGCTGTTTTGTGGTGGAACCAAAAGAAGGGGTAAGGATTATGACTGATCCGAGTTTTCTGGATTATGGAGGAGAGTCGGCTCTTGAGAGAGATATTTCAGCAGTTTTAATAACGCACGAACATGCGGATCATTTGCATATTGAAACTCTTAAGCATATTTTGCAATATAACCAAAACGCAATTGTGATTACAAATACCTCTGTGGGGAAATTGCTCAATGAAGCCGGAATAAAATATATAAAAGTGGAAGACGGGGAGAATTATGATTTGAACGGCATTAAACTTGTAGGTTTTGGCGACGTTCATGCTCAAATATATGAAGACTATGGACAGGTTCAAAACACAGGCTATATGATAGATGCGCTATGTTATCCTGGGGATTCTTTTAATCTGCCCAATGCGAGTGTGGATATCTTGGCTCTGCCAGTCTTGGGTCCTTGGATGAAAATGAAAGACGCTATAGATTATGCGAAAGAGCTTAAACCACGGATTTGTTTCCCAGTGCATGATGCACCTCTTAAACCCTTTGCGACTTTTATATACAAAATACCAGACAATTTTCTTTCAAAAGTTGGAATTAAATTTAAAAAACTAGAACTAGGCAAAGAGGAAGATTTGTAATATGCATCATATTTATCACACGGAGGGCATAATATTGGACAGTCGTAGTTTCGGGGAAGCTGGGAAACACTATTCTATTTTTACTCGCGACCTGGGAATGATCACGGCTTCGGCGCAGGGCGTGCGCAAAATGTCTTCGAAATTGCGTTTTATATTGCAAGATTTCGCTTATCTGAAAATAGATCTAGTGGCTGGTAAAAATATTTTTCGAGTGACGAGCGCTTCCAAGACCAATCAGCTCGAGCATCTGACTCGAAAACCCGAAACTTTTGAGGTGTTTGCCAATGTGGCTCGATTGCTCAAGCGCTTGCTGGCTGGTGTAGAGCCCAATGAAGCATTGTTTGTGGATCTGCTCGGCGGTCTGTCTATTTTGGAAAAATCAGAAACGAAAGATTTACGCAACATTGAGGCTATCATTGTTTTACGCTTACTAAACAATTTGGGATACATCGGCGAGAATGATCTTTTACAAGACTTGATCAAATCGCCATTCGAGGAAGACTTAATCTTCAAAGTCACGAAGTCCAGAACCCATGTCTTACAGCAGATAAATAAAGCTCTGAAAGAAACTCATTTATAGAGAAAATTGTGTTATAATCACGGAATGCCTTCAAATGACAGGAATAAATTAAACCGAATAGAAGAACTTAAAGCCAAGCTTTTCAGCAAAAATTATCAGCCCAAGATAGAATACCGAGATAGGTTTACAAACTTTAAGAAAAATGAAGTGCCAGATATCTGGGAAGGGGAAAGCGATCCTGGAGCCGACCTTTTTTCCAATCAAAGTAAATTTCTTATGAAAACTTCCACTTTTAAGAATTTTTTTTTCTTCTCGTTGGCTTTTTTTCTTTTGACTTTAGCCTACGCTTCCTATGTCTTTTTTGCCGGCGGGAATACTGTTTCGAATGACAATATCGATATTTCAATTTTGGGAAATAATTTTACGGCTGGGGGAGAGGATCTGTCGCTAATTGTTGGGATCACTAATAAAAATAGCTCGGCGCTAGATTTGGTTGACTTGGTGGTAGAATATCCAAAGAGTTCTTCGGCCAGCGGTCCAGACTTATCTGCTGGAACGGAGAGGTTTCGGCAGTCTCTGGGCACGATTGCAGCCGGAGCCGTGCGCAACAAAAATATAAAAATAGTGCTTTTCGGCGAGCAGGGATCTTTTCGCCCCATAAAAATTTCCATTGAGTATCGAGTCGAAGGTTCTAATGCCATCTTTGTGAAAGAAAAAAGCTACGATGTCACCATCAGTTCTACGCCACTGAACCTCTCCGTCGAAGCGCCTACAACTATCAGCCCGAATCAAGACATTACCCTCAAAGTGAAAGCGACTCTAAACGCTACTCATGCAGTCTCTAAAATACTTCTTAAACTGAATTATCCTTCTGGATTCCAGTTTGGTTCTGCGACCCCAGTTCCATCTCTTGGAAATAATGTTTGGAGTTTGGGGGACCTCGCACCCGGCGCTGAGCGCAATATTTCGATCACCGGCAAGATGCTGGATGTTTCGGATGGCGAAGAGAAAACATTTCATATATCCAGCGGATCGCAATCACCAGGAGACAAATCAGTGATTAATGTTGTTTTTAATTCTTTGGCGCACACCGTTAGCATCCAGAAACCTTTCATTGAGGCGAAGCTTTTCGTCAATGGCGTCTACCAGAGAGAATATGCTACTAATGCTCGAACTCCGATCCAGGGGGAGATCAGGTGGACCAACAATCTAGATACTAAGGTAAATGATTTATCCATCCAAGCAAAAATTTCTGGAAACGCTGTCGATCGCCGGACCATCAATGCGCAACAAGGCTTTTTCGATTCATCGATCGATACTGTCACTTGGGATAAAAGTTCTAAAAATGGATTTAATGAAGTGAATCCGGGAGATTCGGGATCAGTCAATTTTACCATCTCTCCGCTTTCCTTATACTCGGTGACCGGCGAAATACTTTCGGATCCTTCGATTAATATAAATATTTCTATTTCCGGCAAGCAGTTGGTTTCGGGATATGCCACCGTTGATTTGAATAATTCTGAATCCTCCACGATCAAGATTATTTCCGATGTCGGTTTTGTCACCAAGGCGTTATATTACTCTGGTTCTTTCACTAATACCGGTCCAGTGCCGCCGAAAGTTGAGCAAGCCACTTCTTACACTATCACCTGGTCTCTGTCGAATACATCCAATAGTATTTCCAAAGCAACTGTCAGCTCTTCGCTTCCTTCCTGGATGAAATTTGCCGGTCCGATCGCCCCTACTTCGGAGGATTTGACTTACAACCCTTCCACCAGAGCCATAACTTGGAATGCGGGCAGGATTCAAAGAGGCACTGGCATCACCGGCGCTCCCCGCAGCGTTTCCTTCCAAGTTATCTTTACTCCTTCGCTGTCGCAAGTCCGCACTACGCCGATCATTGTCAACGATGCAGTTTTGACTGGACATGATGATTTTGCTAAGGTGGATGTGAAAGTAAGTAAAACATCGCTTCGCACTCAATTGGAAAATGACCCACTGTTTCCAGCATCCGGGGGCGTGGTGGTTGAATAGTTATAAAGTTCATAAAGTAGAAAGTTATAAAGTAAAATGAAAAAAGATAGAACCGACAATGATTTGATGGAAAAAATAGTTTCGCTCTGCAAAAGGCGCGGGCTTATATACCCGGGTTCAGAGATTTACGGCGGATTAGCGGGGACTTATGACTGGGGGCATTTCGGTGTCGCCTTAAAGAATAATATTAAGCAAAGTTGGTGGAAAAAATTCGTGGATTCCCGCCGAGATATGTATGGTATTGATGCGGCTATTTTAATGCGTCAAGAAGTTTGGCAGGCATCCGGACACGTGGCAGGATTTTCTGATCCTACTCCAGATGGCAAGCAGTTTAATGTTATGTTTAAGACGCAAGTGGGTGCTGGTGATGAAACAACTGTTTCGTATCTTCGACCGGAAACAGCCCAAGGGATGTTTGTAAATTTTAAAAATACGGTAGATGCGTTTCACCCCAAACTTCCTTTTGGTATGGTGCAAATCGGCAAGGCTTTTCGAAATGAAATTGCTCCCCGAGATTTTCTATTTCGCCAGAGAGAATTTGAGCAGATGGAGATAGAATATTTTATTCGTCCCGCTGATTGGGAAAAATATTTTGAATATTGGAGAAGCGAGATGCTAGACTGGATGCAAGAACTAGGTCTTGATATGGGTCGTGTTCATGAGTTGGAAGTTTTAGATGCTGACAGAGCACATTACTCTAAAAGAACAATTGATTTTGAGTTTGATTTTCCTTTCGGAAGAAAAGAACTTTTTGGCTTGGCATATCGTACTGATTTTGATTTAAAAATTCATAAATTGGAATATGTAGATAAAGAAAACTCTGAAAAGATGATTCCTCATGTGATAGAACCGTCTATGGGAATAGATAGGGCGGTGTTATCGCTCCTTGTTTCTGTATATACTGAAGATGAAAAAAATGGTGAATTGCGTTCATATTTAAAATTCAAGCCTAATATCGCGCCTGTAATTTGCGCAATTTCGCCGCTTCTTAAAAATAAGCCCGAGCTTGTAGAATATGCAAACACTAAAGTTTATGTACCACTTAAAGCCGAATTTGGTCGTGTGGCTTGGGACGACAACGGCAATATCGGCAAGCGCTATCGCCGGCAGGACGAAATCGGCACGCCGTTTTGCATCGTAGTTGATTTTGATACCCTGACTGACAATGCGGTGACTGTGCGAGATAGGGATACTGGGGCGCAGGAGAGAGTCAAGGTAGAAGATTTAAAGAAATATATAAAAGAAAGAATTTAATCACCACCCCCAACCCCCTCCTCCATAAGGAGGGGAGCTAGATTCAAAACCAAGTGAAAATCGTAAACAACATCAAGAGGTTGTATCATAGAAGAAAAGAATTAAGAAATAATAGCACCCCGGAAGAAATTTTATTGTGGTTAGAATTAAAAAATTCTAGGTTTGGTTATAAGTTTAGGAGACAACACAGTATTGGTGGTTACATTGTAGATTTTTATTGCCCGTCAAAAAAATTAGTTATTGAAATTGATGGATCACAGCATTTAAAAAATAAGGAATATGATAAAGTCAGAAGTGATTATTTTGAAGGTTTAGGTATAAAAATTATACGTTTTACAAACAAAGAAGTAAGTACCGAAACAGAATCGGTTGTGAGTAAAATAAGAAAAGTATTCGTTTCCTCCCCTCCTTGCTGAGGAGGGGTGCCTTTAGGTGGGGTGGTGATTTTATGATATATTCTGTATATGCAAAAAGGAGTTGATTATATTGGAAATGCAGTTGTATATTTTTGTCATGATGGAAAGGGAAATATCTTGCTTGCCAAAAGAAGTAAAAATGCAAGAGATGAGCAAGGCAGATGGGATATAGGGTGACCGGTACCCCAAATTTAGGACACATTTTCAACTAAGATTAGCGGTATAATAGTCGAATATATCAATAATTTTAATTGAGCATATGTCTAACAAAATACATAAGGTTCCTCAA
>Ga0209541_10010861_pt1 | contig 14392 bp, 17 predicted proteins | sample RifCSPlowO2_01_FD_184027 | JGI IMG/M metagenome (GOLD analysis project Ga0209541, IMG submission 184027) | Groundwater microbial communities from Rifle, Colorado - Rifle CSP2_plank lowO2_0.1 (SPAdes) (version 2) | ecosystem: Environmental > Aquatic > Deep subsurface > Groundwater | place... | reverse complement strand
AACATTCCCTCCAGCCAAAAAGAATTTAGTAGCATAATTCCCCAAAGAGCAAACAACCCTCGGTTTAATTTCTTTAATCTGCTCTATAAGCCAAGGCGTATGTGCCTTGATTTCTTCTATTGAAGGAGCCCTATTCTCAGGAGGCCTGTATTTTAGCACATTAGCAACATACACATCTTCCAAGCTCAATCCAACCTTAGCAAGCAGTTTATCTAAATTCTTCCCCGCCGCGCCAACAAAAGGCATCCCTTGCAAATCTTCATTATTCCCCGGACTTTCACCGATAAAGAGAACACTAGCATTGGGACTACCTTTTCCAAAAACGAGATTAGTTGCTCCTTTTTTCAAAGGTAAATCTGCTTCTTTACATTTTTCTTCAACTTGCTTAAGTAATTGAACTTTGTCCATAATTCCTACCGAAAATTCTTTCTTTCCATTCTATAGATCCCCTCTGTGCAGGAGTTCTTAAATTCACCTTTTCCAGCCATCTATATATCGTAGCCACACTTACTCCAAGTCTAAATGCAATATTTTTAGGCAAAATATTTTCTTGTGCAAACATCTTAATTAAAATTTGTTGAATATCAATATCATAATAATTTTCAATTTTGACCCACTTTTTACCAAAATTAGTTCTTCTTTTAGATTCTTCAAATAACTCTCTAGCCTGTATCTGTTTTTGATATTTTCTAAACAAAAATAAATCATTATCTGTTAAATCATCAAACAAATATCTAATGAGATTATAAGCATCATTGGAATAAAAGTCTAGGCTATAATAAACAGATTTAACCCCTCCTTTACTAACTTTATTAATAGTTCTAAGGTTCTTACCGTTAACCCTAACGTTACTCCTAATCGCCATAATTAGTCCTTCCATAAATAACTTACTTCCGTTGACAAATCCCAGGTTAATTTCATTGCTTTTTCTCTTATTTCTCATAGAGATCCAGCCGTCACCATCCAAAAAACCACGTATAAAGTGTCTAAGAAGATATTTAGGAACATTTGGAAAATCTAAGATCTTGGTTTTATTGGGAATAATGCCAAATTTTGCTATTGACCTAACCAATGAAACGCTATGAATTCTTAATCTAAAAGAATAATCCTTCTCTTCAATAGTGTAAGTAGAGTTTAGTTCATTACTAAACCTTTGCAAAAGTAACCTGTCAGATTCAAATTTTCTACTTAATTCCCAAGATAAAGTCCCCCCGTAAACACAACCATCAGCGCAAGTAAACCCCAAAAGATAAGCCATGTTGGGAGACCAAGATTCAAAATATTCATGGTTTAAAGTATTAAGTCTAAGTCCTTGAGTCATCATGAAATTAACCATTAAAAGTATTTATAACTGTCTTCAAACTAAAAAGTAGTAATCAATACAAGAGACATTAAAACTAAATATCTCAATGTTCAAAGCAAGTTCATTGTAGTCCATCTCACCCAAATAATCTTGTAGTTTTTAATCATTTATATCTCTCAAACACACAAACCTTTAAAATACCAGGTTTCCAGAGATTAAAATGGCAACAGAACGCACTCTCGTGTTGATAAAACCAGACGGAGTTGTCCGCGGACTAATAGGCGAAATTCTATCACGCTTTGAAAAAACGGGTCTAAAAATAATTGCAATGAAAATGGTCTGGGCAGATGAAGCCCTGGCCAAAGAGCACTATGCATTAGATGAAGAATGGGCAAAAAACGTTTTTGAAAAGACAAAAAAAACCCGCGAGTCAGAGGGCCAGCCGTTCCCCTTCAAGAATCCCCTAGAATACGGCAAAATGATTCGCGATTGGAATGCCGATTTCTTGCAAGAAGGCCCTGTAATTTCCCTCGTCATCGAAGGACCCCATGCAATAGAAATAGTAAGAAAAATGGTCGGCTCGACAGAACCCCGCCAAGCAACACCTGGAACTATAAGAGGAGACTATGCCATGATAGAATCCTACGCCCTCGCAAATGACAAATCACGAGTTCTAAGAAATCTAGCTCACGCTTCAGATTCGCAAGCTACTGCAGACCGAGAGATATCTGTCTGGTTTAAGCCAAAAGAGCTTCACTCATATAAAAAAGATCTCGATAAATATCTATAAAAGTGACAAGAATAAAAAAAGCTGAAACAATGCGGAGAAGAAGATTTGTAATTCCTCCCGACATTCCCGCAAGAAACAGGGTCGGACAGCTTGCAGAAGATGAAATCCCTCTTTTCAAAGCCAATCTCGACAGACAAATAGCAGCAAAAAGAGACGGCACAAATAGGGAAAAAGACTATAGTAGACTCTATGAAAGTGTCTGTAGTGTGATAAGAGCAGGTTCAGTAACAGTAATAGGAGAAATAATGAAAAGAGGAAAAAATCTAGCAGGCGTGCTTGAAATAGATAAAGGAGACAGAGAAATATGGGTCGCAAAATATCTAGTCAGCAGTTACAATAGATATCACAACAATAGCACTTAAAAACCCTTTAATTCTTTCTTCTGTAAGCTCTCATCGTCTAGCCCGGATAGGACGCAACCTTGCGGAGGTTGTAACCTCGGTTCAAATCCGAGTGGGAGCATAGTGGTTCTGTGCCTTGCGCAGAAATCAAAAGAGCAAAGGTGATATTATTTTAAAGAGGTAACAAATACAAAGACTTATATACTCGCGAGCACATTACATAATAGGAATTAAAGACAGCTATTAGCTTCTAGAATTTTACTTGAATAAAGACTATTTTCCACATAGCCTAAATTTTAGATACCTTTAAATACACAAAACAGAAAGAGAAAACACCATGACAGAACAAAGACGAAGAATTGAGGCGCGGTTGTGGCAACACAGGCACGCAGGACGTGAACTCGTAAGACTAGCAGAGCACATGCCTCACAAGTCACATACTGAACGCATAGTCGCCGCACAAAAAAATGTAATTGATTTTATATTAAGTGCGTACGGAGGAAATGCGGAACAATTCCTAACAGATTATAAAGGAAATAATGGACGAGGTATAATCAACGCAGTTACAATTGTGCAACATGTGGGGCGTACCCATCTCGGGCTCGGACCAGAACATAGACAACTTGAAAATGTCTACGGATAAAAGCATAGTTTTAAAAAGCAAGTATCTGTGGAATTTTATGGCAGAATTAGACAATGCACAAAGGGAAGCAATAGCTTACAGCTCAGCTAAAAGAATAAGTCCAACAAAGATATCTAGGGAATATGGGGTAACGATAGAGCAAGTCATCGAAATCTCAGAGAAATATTGGGGAAGATGGCATGAACTAGTAAGTAAAAATGCGCAAGGTCCGTTAACAACTAACGAAAGGGAAGAATATCGAAGAATGGAAACAGTAGTAGAAAAATTAGAGGCAGAAGAAGCAGCAAGATGCGCAAGAGTAAGAAACAAATTAGTAGGGAGGCATGAAGAGGTTTTAAGGAAATTAGACGGTCTTGCCGAATCACTTGAAAGGCAAATCGCAAAAGATTAAGCTGCTGCAACTCGTCCCATCACAAGGTCAAAATACTCTGTTTCATTTGTACTGAATCCTGGATGAGTGTCTTGTTGCCTCTCTTCTCCATAAGTGGAAACAAAACATTCATGATGAAGATTAGTGCCAAAATATCTAACTAATTCGTTTCCACTACCTATCTGACGTGAGCAACAAGTGCAAGTAGGCGCATGTCCCGTTAACTTGCGATGTTCAGCAATAAAAAGAGTCATATCAGCAACATAACATTCCCTAAATTCCATAGGAGACAAAGCCTTCAATCGAGCAATATCTGGGCCCCACAAACCGCTCCGATATTCAACAGCCAATTCTTGCAAGCTCGCCATATCATTCCTCCGTACCCTCATCACGAACGCCCTTGGAAGTAACAAAAAACTGCGTTTCATTATCCGGCAAATTTGGACTGTCAATCATCTTAGCCACTCTCGACCCGGCTTTTCCTCGGCGGAAATATAGGCGGTATGTCGAATTATGCACAACAAATCCATTAGCAATGTAATTCTGCATTTTAGGAACAGAGAAATCATATAATAACTCCCCATTATTCTTAGATATAGAAATTTTGCGTATCTTCTCAAAGGAAATAGCTCCCTGCAAAATAAGAGAAATAAAGTCAATTTTTTGCTTTATTTGCCTATCTTTCACGTTGCATTGCATAAGCAAATTAAATGCTCTCTCAAGCTCATTCCTGCTCGTCCAGATATAACTCTCAGGTCTGCTTTTAATGATAGAAAAAGGTTTTAATCCGCAAACCTTGAGAAGTTCTGCAATCTCTGTTCTTCGAATAGGCATCATTTCTTTAGTATATTTTTCTTTATATTCATCAATAACTTCAATAAGTCTCTGCTGTTTATCCAGAGCTGTGAATCCTATAGCAGAATAATCCAAGACATCCCTATCCTTAATTCTTAAAACATTGACCTTCTGGCTGCCAATTCCAGATTTTATAGTTGAGCGGATGCCCAATCTTAATAAGAATAGCTGTAAATAACGGAGCACAAGAGGCTCTTTTTGTACCACATGAATGTGAGCTCCTTTTTTATGAATGTACCCCTCTGCATCAATGAATCCCCTAATAAATCCTCCAATAACATCTTCTTTAGATCTTCCAATTTCATTAAGGACATCTTCAATGTATATCTCAAATAAATCACGAATTTCTTTAGAGTTAATAGAAAGAGCATAACAATTTTTATTATTCACCTTGCTTATATGCCCGTCTATATTGAAGACTTGCTTAAACAAATGGTTATAATGCTGAATCACGCCTAATCTCTCATCTTTGAACCTTAATCCAGATTTCTCAAAATTGCCATCTCCCCAAAAATAACCAAATATTTGCGATAATTGAGAACTAAGAAACTGGGGCATTTGAATATTTTTATGCTTATTGCTGACCGCAGGAACCATCTGTAAAACCAATTCTCCTGAAAAATAATTTTGGATTTTATCAAGAACTTCAAAAGAAGTTGGATACTCTTGATTTAGAACTCGCCTAAACTGCCTGGAATTTATGCCTATCTTAGAGCACACATCCTTTCTTGCAATATTATTTTCCCCTAATTTTTTGCTTATTCTCCTGCCTTCTTCCTTTGAAATTCGCCCTATTCTTTTTATTTTGAACATAGGAACAGCCCTATCCTCGCCCTCTATCTCAATCCTGCGGGCCTGCGCAATAAAGTCGCCGTCTTTCAAATCTTTTGCTTCCCTCTCGCACACATTAAAATTATTAACTGTGAAAAATCTATGCAATGGCGAGCAATTAATCTGGCAGTTTGTTTTAATATTATAAATTTCCTTGACCTCAGAATTAATAAATAATTTGTCGCTGTCTGCCTTCTCAAGACCCATATTTAAAAAGTTTCCTCCTAAAACCCTATCTTCTTTTATCTCTTTTATTTCCTTGATGCTCCCGTCTGCAAGCTGTATTAAACTGTCCCCCGATAAGCACATGTGTCCCACAATATGGCCTCCGATAGGCGTCGTCGGATCCCCAAACATCATCCCGGGATTTGCCATAACCTGATTCGTAACATAGACTGCCAAGTTGCTCTGCTCGGCAAGCTTCATCAAACTATGCAAATATTTATTTAATTTCTGCTGCCTATCCGCCAACTGCCCTCTCCCTGAGAACTCGGCCCTGAAATGCGCAGTCAAAGAGTCGATAATAATAATTTTTATCGGCTCCCCGTTCTTAATCAGCTCGCTTATCTTATCAAGCAATAAAATTTGATGATCTGAATTAAAAGCTCTAGCAACCAAAATATTCTTCAAAACAATATCTGGATTTGCTCCTATTCCTAAAGCAATCTGTTTTATTCTCTCAGGCCTAAAAGTTCCTTCAGTGTCAATAAAAACAGCCTTCCCTTCCGCCCCTCCTTGTTCCCTAGGTAGCTGCACATTAACAGCCAAAGAAAACCCGAGCTGTGAATTATGCATCATTGTGGGCAAGTTTCCCCCAATAAAAGAGTGTCCTTCAGGAACTACAAAATCATAGACATAATCATTATAATCGCAGACTTCAATTTCATCAACAATATCCCAATTGAACAATCTAATTTCATTAATTAGCTCTAATCCAAGATAAATCGCATCAACTCGAGCTTTTAGTTCATTATAAATCAAGTTTCTCAATAATTCAGATTTTGTTTCGGGCAGCTTTCGGCTGTAATAATTTTGAATAGACTTCTTTTTTATGCCCAGCTTATCAGCAAGTTTATTGAAAGCAAAGGGAAGTTTTGGATATATTTCCTTCAGCAACGCAGTAGAAAAGTTGTTTTTTTCAAGCTTGTTTATAAAATCGATATAGGCATTATTTTGCGTCCTGAATAGCGCTTCAATATTATCCAAAGTCTTAGAATTTATAGTTAAAGTGTTTGTCCTTCCCATTAGAGTGTCATAAATATATCTGTCAACATTCTTCTTTCCAACCTCTTTCCTCAAACGCCCCCTATTCCCGCCAAAAACATCCCTATAAAGCTCTTCTATATATGAACAAATAGTTTTAGGATATCCATAAAAACTATTAACCATATGCGGATCAAAAGTCTTTGCTTTGAATTTGACATCTCTCATTTTTACCCTGTCTTCTCCGCACACCCTAACAACATAATAAGACTTGTCATCGACCTTTTTGTCCCTTATAGAGCATGCAGCCCCTATTCTTAGCAAAAGATAAGACAGCTGTGTAGCTAGTTTCTTGCTCTTTGTTGTTGCAGAAACATCCTCTTTGGAAACTTCTCCATCGCCATCAAAATATCCTCCTAGGAAAGATAAAATAACCTGCTCGTCAGCCATAAAGACTTTTTCAGGAATAAATTTGCTTTCAGAATTGCATTTATCCAGTCCTTCCATAAAGTTTCTCATATTATTTCTGAAAAGAATAGTATAATTAAAGCAGGAGTTATTCTCTTCTTTGCGATGCCTGACAGTCGGTGTAAATCCAAATTTCTTCTCGCAGTAGGAAACAACCCAATCCCTGATGCCTTCATCAGAAATACATAAAGAAAAAGGATTAAATGTGCCTTCAGCAATATAAAGTCCTAAAAAATAAGCATCTTCCTCATCAAGAGCATTTTTTGAAGAAAATGAAATATTTTTAGGAGAGGCAATTAAGTCCCCTTTTTTTAGAGATCCTGTTTTTCTCCAAGTCACGCCGTTATCAAAGCTCAAAATCTGATGGTTGCCAGTAACTTTTAGTATTCTTCCTCTTCTTGTCTCGATATTAAATACCTTGCTTATTTTCTCTTTATATAAGAAAGTAGAATCCACAATTTTAAGCTGTCCCTCGTTCCAAGATAATACCTTGACTGTATTTATCGGAACAACAAAACCCTCTTCAAATTTATTCTCTCCTTGTATCGCCTTATATTTCTCATAAGTTTTTTCTATTTGCTCAACATGCATCTCATTATTAAAATAGCAAACCTCTGTGTCTTTGCTCACGCACTTCCCGCTCCCAAACGCGCCATAAGCTTCAGTTATAGCTCTCGACTCAATTCCTCTTCCTCCCAAAAGCGCATCCAAATTTTTAGAGCCGGTTGTGGTATAATGAACATCTTTTCTTTTTTCCTCAAACTCGCTCGCATCCATAAACCCGAGTTTCATCATTCCCCTGGCTGCTTGTATTGCCTTTCTAGCCACTGCTTCCCCAACTCCAGCCATCTCAGCAAGCGCGCTAGGGCTTAAAACAGCCAAACCCATCAAGTCATAAATCCCTGCTGATTCTAATTTCATAGCAATTCCTGGCCCAATTCCAGGGATGTCTGTCAGTTTATTTTCCTTGGGCTCTTCAGAAATTTCCCCTTCCGCACCCTGTGATTTCACCATAACGAAACATAAGCAGGATATTTATAAAGATGATGCCACTCAAATATATAATCAAGAACATTGAAAATTGAACGCTTGTGGCAAGATTATCCAGGAAAGAATATACTAAAAAACAAAGCTGATAAGAAACACGAAATCGACAATACAAAATCCAACAAAGAGGACATTCTCAAGGGTTCCCCCTACATGCAAAGGTCCTTGCGACATCCGCTTAAGTGGCCAAAATGGGCGTATCCCCTCAACAGTAAAAGAATCCGCAAACAAATGTATCGAATATCCCAAGAAAAAGGGCAGCGCGTATATAGGCAAATACAGAGCTAATGCAACGCTGAAGATAACACATAGTGTAAAGCTATGAATGACTCCCCGATGTTTCGTGAAAAATTGAATAGGTCGAAAAATATTCCACTTTCCCAATGTGGAAAAACCGGAGTCGATATCCGGAATAAAGGTTGCCAAGAGCGCAACAACAACGAATGCGAACTTGTAAGTCACATGTTCGATTAAAAAAAGAATGGAGAAAACAACAATCGCCAAGTGTGTTTTCATCATCATGCCAGAGCAAGTAAAAAAGAGTTTAAATTGGTTTCCCTAAGCTAGTTAAGCGCGCCCTTCAAGTTCTTTCAGAAGCGCATCCACATCAACCTGTTCTATGCGCTCAAGACTCATTTCAACACGATTAAAGTAAGTGTTATTCCTAAAAGCGCCTACAAAAAATTTCTCTTCCCCAAGTATCTCCTGCTTCTTCTGGTTGAATGCCTCCAGAGAGAATATATCTTCCTCACTCAAACCCAAAGAAGGAATACTCTCCCCTCCAATAATTGCGCGAATTGTTTCAGTCCCGTCATCGAGCACGAGAGTAATGAGTGCACGCTTCTTTCCTTCATTTCTCTTATCGTCAAAATATTTTGGCTCAAATAGCTGCACAATCGTGGCTCTGACAGTAGCATACATTCCCGGACGTGCATCCTTTAGCTGCCCAAAAGAGCCAGCACGTTTAACCTCAACCTCGCCGAGCTTCTCATTGCTATGTTTAAGATTAGAGAATGCCCCTACATGCAATTCTCCATTTCTAACGCTCGCATTTGTTATATCCAATACATCTCCTTCTTTTACTTCTCCGGACTCGAGCAAGTCAATATGTTTAGTATCCCAAAGTACAGCGCGCACATTAGAACTTGCATCGCCAAGTAGAAAACTTCCTATCTTCCCTTCCCTGTTATTCTTCGAATACGTTCGCACAGGAAAAATGTGCGTTATTTTTCCTAAAACATGCGCTCGCTTCATGCCTTCAACAAGTTCAACAAGTTTCAACAATTCATTATCCAAGCTAACCCCCAATTCCGCAGCCACAATTTGAGCAGCACCCTCCTTAGAAATCAAACCAGAAAGCTTTGCACGTTTAGCCTCTATCTTTCTTTCAACGTCTTCAGAAGGAAGATTTGCAGCCCCGGCAATGCGTTGAAGAAGTTGTTCATAATTACCCATCTCAAGCTCTCGCATCCGCTCTTTAAAAGCATTATGATAGGTCAACGAAACGATTAAAAACCTAGCATAGTAAGAAAACTCATGGCCGGAACAGTAGTCGTTATCGTAAAAATCATGCCCGATTCCCCATCAGCAAACCTTGAAGAGATAAAGGCGCAAATAAGGAAATTCATTGAAAAACACGGAGCGCAAAATATCTCGTTTGAAGAGCAAGAAGTAGCATTTGGTCTAAAAGCAATTATGCTGAAAATGGCATTCCCAGAAGACAAAGGCACAGACATGCTCGAAACAGAGCTTGTAAACATCCCCCATGTCTCATCCGTCACAATCGAAGACTACAGGCGTGCATTCGGATAATTATTTAAGAGCAATTTTCTGAATAACTGCATGTCCTACCAATATAGTTACCTGCTTATGGACTTAGGTTTTCTTATTGTTTGGATTGCTTTATTTATTTTGAGAAAAGACACAAGAAAAGTCATGCTCTTTACCTCAATCCCATTAGGAATATTGGGTCTCTTCTTCAATTTTCTTTATATTAGAGACTGGTGGATGCCGCTAACTATTACGGGCACGATTCCAGCCATAGAAGATTTTTTGTACGGGTTCGTAATAGGAGGAATCTCCGCAGCAATTTATGAAGAGATTTTCAAAAAGAAAATTATAGTTAAAAGAGAATCAGCACAAACCGACCGAAACAAGCTTTTTCATTTTTGGGGAGCGGGAATAATTTCAGTTGTGGCATTTTATTCGATGTATTACCTGCTTAACATAAAAACGTTCTATGTAACGAACATAATCTTAATAATAATCGTTTTAACTCTTTGCATAGTAAGGAAAGACCTTATTCCCCATGTAATTGGTTCTGGAGTCTCTTTGCTAATTGTTGCCTTCGCAGTTCATTCAATAATAAATATAATAACACCTGGATGGATAGAGGCTTTCTATTATTTTAATTCTGTTCCAAAATTGATAGTTTTAAACGTTCCATTAGAAGACATTATTTTTTACCTCTTATTTGGCGCGGCAGTGGGCCCATTATATGAATACTGGCGAGAAGGAAAGTTAATAAAAGCCAGATAATTAATAACCGCATGCCTCTAACAAAAGAACAAATCGTAGAATTAAAAAACCAGTTATCCCAGCAAATCCAGCACTTGCCAGAAGAGCAAAAGCGTGCGGCCCAGGAGCAAATCAATGCCATGTCAGATGAAGCAATTGAAGCCCTGCTCAAACAGCAAACATCAAAATCAGGTTCAAAGCAAGACATACTCAGGCAAATCGTGCGGGGCGATATTCCTGCAAAAAAGATAGACGAAAACAAGCAAGCAATCGCTGTGCTTGACATAAGACCTGTAAGCAAAGGCCATATAATTATAATTCCCAAAAATAAAGTAACTGTAGATGCGCAAATACCTACCCAGGCATTTACTCTTGCAAAAAAGCTTGCAAAAAAGCTTGCGCTTAAGTTAAAGACTAAAGGTGTAGAGATTCAGACCGAGAATAAATTCAGCGAGGTTGTAATTAATATTATCCCATACTATGACCAGCCACTTAGCGTAAACTCCCCGCGATACGAGGCGCAAGAAAAAGAACTCCAGGAGCTATACGCCCTGCTCTGTGTAAAGAAAAAAAGCAAGATAATCAACCTAAGTAAAAAAACGCCTCAAAAACCTTCATCATCGCTCCCGAAGATAAAGAGACGTATACCATAATTATAAAGGCAAGCAAAAATGCAGGGCTGAACGGAATCCCTTCCTTAATCCAGACTTTTTTTCGAGCCTTCTTGAGTAAATCAATATCTCTCGAGTTAAGGCCGTGTACACTTCTCGAGATAACACTCCGGGATAAATGAACATCTTTCTCAAGCCAGTCCCCCTCAGTCAATTGTCCAGGCGATACAAGTTTAATCATGCAAGCCTTTTCAAAAGCCCGCGCGTATGCATAAAGAAATGGCAGTATGAATAAAGCAATAATTATCAAACCAAAACCAGACTTCATAAAAATATTAAGCACGATAAATAGAAAAATCAAAACTGCTAAAGAAACCCAAATAAGCAAATTGTAGCTCTTCAATTCTTTCTTAAAAAAATTTACAAATTTCTTAGGCTGCTTTGCAACAATTACAAGCGAGTATATCAGGCTATAAACTGCGCCAACCAAAAACAAAACAAAAACAAAACCGATCCCTAGAGTCAGATAATCCCCAGTGTTCCTAAACGGCAGGACAGCCCCAAGAGCAGTTAATAATTTTGCATCTCCGCCTGCGAAAGCCTTGCCATAATAAAGCACGTAAGCCAAGGCTGTGAAAAACAACGCGCCCCCAACCCCCAAAAGGAAAAAATCAAAACGATTAAACAAAAGCGCGTAAAACCCCTTGTATGTCAATGCAAAGGCAAGCAAAGAAAAATTAAGCCAGTTAGATATTTCTCTTGTTCTCCAGTCTTGGACAACAGCAAAACAAATCCACACAAGAGCCAATCCGAATAGAAAATAATATTCCTGCATCAATTAAGAGAAGAATCTCACTTTATTAAAGTTCCCCCCTCTCGCTTCCCATTTACAGAAATGCCTCTGAAGACACCGCCCTGCTTATAAACGCGCTCGCGCCGCTTGCGTCGCAAGTCCTTTTTTGTCCGCCTTCTTTCAGGATATCCATAATTCATATCACAGCATAGAAATTCTTATTTAAATAGCTAGCGCACACAAGCAAATCCCTCGCATTCTAGCGCGCAATTTAAATCGAATCTAGAATCACTGCAATACGCCTGCACGCCGCCTATAGTAAAATTCCGACAGCAATAAGTCGTCTTATCTTGCGCAGCACAAGCAATGCGGCACGCTTGCGACACACCTGCCGCTTCGCTCGACCCCGCCAGTGTTCCACTAGTCCTCTGAAACTTCGTAAATCCATCAGTCAGCACATATACAAGCCCAAACAGCACAATAACTCCCAAAAGCAATAACACTATCGTAGATATAGCTAACTCAAATCCCTTGTGATTCATAATACATTTAGCCCGTTAGTATGAAACAGCAGTCCTTCCCCTCGCTGTTTTTCTTTATCTTTCCACCGCAGGTCGCTCCTGAAGCAAGTACAGTACAAGATGCGCCAAATCGCTCAAAGCAAGTCTTATCGCCAACCTTCATCGTTGCAAAATTATTTCCTGAAATCGTCGTGTAACAAAGCGCTTTAATTGCGCCCTCAACAGAAGTCGGCTCGCAAGTCGTACTAAGCGGCGTCGTTAATTGCCCTCTAATAATCTCCGACTCGCAATTCACATACCGCGTTTCTCCAGAATAGTCAACCCTCTTAAGCTCAAGACAATAATCTGCCCTCAACCCGCCCTGGCCTGCAAAATTGCAAGACTCAATCGTCGTTTGAAGACTCTTGCCCGGCGCACTCTCAAACTTATCAAAAATAAAGCCCCATCCCTTTGTAAATCCAATAATAAGCAAAACAAGAACCACGATGCCCAATACAATAAGTATAAGCGTGCCAATCGTTAAGTCCTGTCCGCGTTTGTTCAACCCTTTTTTAAAAACCATCTTCTCTCCCTCATAGAACGTCCTGTTATTTATAAACCTTCCGCGATTATCGTTTTCTCGTTGAATCTAATTGAAATGCCAAACGTCCTAGTCATAGCATTGACTCCGCTGGTTCCAGAATAAACGCTAACTTTCTGCATAACAAACACATAATCGCTTCCGTCTCTCTTAATAATATACTCCTTATTTCTAATCTTGCCAAAAAAATCCCCTCTGAGAGAGCTAATATCATCGACCTCCCCAGCTACCTTAAGAAGAGAAGCATTAAAGCTAGCCTCAAAATCGCCCTCGCCCCTAAGTTCAATCGCTCGTCCAACTATTAAAGGCGCGATGTGTAAAACGTACTGATAATCCTCCTCAACTGAGCTCGTAGCAATCCTAAACGAATTCGCGTAACTGCCCAAGTTGTCATCTAATGTAAAGAAAGTGTACCAAGCTGTTAAAATAAGAATTAACGCCTCAGCAAACAACAGCAACGTCGGAATATGTCCTTTCCTCGCTAGCATCTTAAGTCCCCCCTAACCCATACAATAGCATTATCAATCCTATACTCAGCAAAATCTCTCTCACTAGATTCGTAAGTACTGTACACTCCTCCAACGCTTCCTGCATCATAGACCAATCTTACTCTAGGAAATTCTTCTGCTCGCTCCACTGGATAATTAATATAGACAGTTACTTTTTCATACGTCTCCTCTTCTTTCCCAAGATAACCTCCGGATGTAAAGCCGTCAGGTATTGCAACAATTAGAACATTCCTCCCATTACAAGAGTAATCCTCAGCAAAGAGCTTTTCAATCCCCTTAGCAAAGTTAGGGGCTTGTGTTTTATCGCTTGCGCTGTCCGCAGCAACTAAAGCAGAGAGAACCTCGCGTACATTCACCTTCTCTCCAGCTATTTCAATATCATCGCTCAAGAACATATCTAAAAGAGCGCGCGACTCTGCTCTCTTTATGGGTGAAGAAAACTTCTCCGCATCAAGATTGTTTCCGGAAATCACCTTTTCAACCTTGCCAATATTTGCTGAAATATTTACAAACAGCACCATAAGCCAGAAAACAGCAAACAGCACAATCACACTTGTAATAATCTGGTCAAGTTGTCCTCTGCGATAAATCATGTCAACACCCCGCCCCCTCGTTGATTAGAGCCAAAAACATAATAAAAATTGTCATTGCCCTTTGTAAACGTCCCATTGGCGCATTTAGGAAAATCGTCATTTCCCTCGGCGCCTCTGAAAGAACACTGATTCAGATAATCAGCAACACCTATAGAAAAAACACCCTCATCCTTCAAATTTCGAATATAGATAAGGTACTTGTCGCTTCCAATAACTCCTTCGTTAATCTTGCAGGTCGCATAAAAATCAAAGCCTTGTTCAAAAAAATCGTTGTTAGAAAAGCATCCAAGCACATTATCTCTAAGCAACTGTGCCTCCACATGCCTAAATTCATAGCCTTTGCCATAAAATGAACTAACACCAAAAACAATCCCTGCTGCAATAATAAGTATCAAAAACATGAATGCAAAAAACATT
>Ga0209541_10010860_pt1 | contig 14392 bp, 13 predicted proteins | sample RifCSPlowO2_01_FD_184027 | JGI IMG/M metagenome (GOLD analysis project Ga0209541, IMG submission 184027) | Groundwater microbial communities from Rifle, Colorado - Rifle CSP2_plank lowO2_0.1 (SPAdes) (version 2) | ecosystem: Environmental > Aquatic > Deep subsurface > Groundwater | place... | reverse complement strand
CAAATTTAGAAAGTAATGGATTAGTGTCAAAAAAGAAATTAAAAAACGGGGACTACGCTGTTCAGCTAACCAAAAATGGAAAAACAAGGGCGCAACAAATAAAGAATATTGACGAGTTGCATATACCAAAACCCAAAAAGTGGGATAAAAAATGGCGAATGGTTACTTTTGATATACCCGAGAAGTCTAGAAAAGGTCGTGACGAAGTTAGGTTTAGACTTAAGGACCTGGGTTTCAAGTTATTTCAGGATTCAATATACGTGCACCCATATCCTTGCGAACAACAGATAGATATTTTAGGTAAAAACTTATTTGTAAGAAAGTATATAAAATATGTAATTGCTGATGATTTTGAGGAGAGTTGGATTTTCAAGAAAAAATTCGGTCTTTAAGAGTGTGTCGGTGAATATCCCTTAAAATCCGCTATAGCGGATTTTAAGGGATGTGGTGGCAAACAGGTCAGAAAAGTACCGCCTGCTTAAAAACAGGAAAACCATTGAACAGAAAGCGCGAAATAAATAAACAATGCAAATATGAAAGCAAAAAAGAGTTTAGGACAACATTTTCTTTCGGACAAAAACATCTTAAACAGGATTGTTTCGACCGCGTCGGTTTTGCCGGAGGATTTGGTGCTGGAAATCGGCCCCGGGACAGGCAATTTGACAGGAGAAATCCTAGAGACCGGGTGTTACTTAATTGCTGTAGAGAAAGATGAGAACTTAGCAAAAGATTTGGAGGAAAAATTCAATCATTATGTAGATAGCGGAAAGTTGAAAATTGTCGCTGGAAACATTTTGGATTCAGATTTGGAAAATCTCACGCAAAATAAAGAATACAAGGTCGTTGCCAACATTCCTTACTACATTACCGGAGCGATAATAAGAAAGTTTCTGGAGAGCAACCACCAGCCAAAATCAATGACACTTCTGGTTCAGAGGGAGGTCGCGGAGAGAATAGTGGCAAAAGACGGAAAAGAAAGTTTACTGTCCCTTAGCGTAAACGTGTACGGCAATCCAAAAATTGTCAGGGTTGTAAAGAGAGGTTCTTTTGCGCCTATGCCAAATGTGGATTCGGCAATAATCTACATTTCAGATATTTCAAAAGAAAATTTCAAAAATATCTCCGAGAAAAAGTTTTTTGAAATGTTAAAGACAGGATTTGCTCACAAGAGAAAAATACTAATAGGGAATCTCGCAAAAGTCTATAAAAAAGAAAGTTTAGAAAAAATATTTGACGAGCTTGATATCTCCCGAAATGTTAGGGCGGAAGATTTGAATTTGAATAATTGGATTCACTTATCCCTAAAATTACAAGCTGGGCAAAATAGAACCCAAGGTTGAACCACCACCAGATGTGCCAGCATAAATAATTGTTCCATCTACATTATATGTTCCAGAACAGGAAGGAGTGCCGCCGGCCACTACCGCTGCTATATCTGCTGCTGTCATATATTTGCACGAGTCGTTTTTTTCTCTGTATTTACCTAAATGCCAAACCCCCTCATCAACTTTTCCTTCCGCATAAAGCTTGGTCGTTAACGGATCATAAAAAAGAGACATTATTGTTTTTATTGATCCTTTCCAAAATGGGTCATACTTAACTCTTTTAAATCCTGTTTTCAACGGTTCCTCCTGCGGGCAGTTGCATTCGCTAATATTAGTAATTTTGCCTCCAAAGGGATGCACTTCGGATGTAAGTGTTCCTATACCCGGGATACTTGGCAAAGAGGCGCCTTGAACAGATACGCTTTGAACGTTTAAGCCAGCACTGCTTGCCGATGTCGGCGCATTATATTGGGTAGCAAGCAAATTTAATTGCGCTCTGGTAGATGGACCAACAAAGCCGGTCGGCACTAACACTCCAGCAGGAGCTAAAATTTGTTGGCTATATAATGCCTGAAATTTTATAACAGCCCGATACGTTAGGGTGCCAAAATAGGTAGTCTCATTACCCGGAGATCCCGGTCCGAAAACAGCAATTTGAGTTCTTGGATCAGAATTTAACAGTTTCTGAAGCTCAAAAACATCAATACTGTTATCACCCTGCCTTAAGTTGTTTAAAAAGACAAAAGTTTGGGCATTACCGGTTGAAAATAGGAATAAAAACAACAAAACTAATAACGTAAGCCGCTTCAGCATAAAAGAATTATACCCCATAAGATAGCCCTGCACCACGCTATGGGGTCAATTCCCTGCAATACACAAAGACGCCAGTAACTTACATCCCGCACAATAAGTACTATCCACAAAAAAACACTTATCCCGAAAAAATATCCATTTTAATTGGTATAATTGGATAAACTCAATTGAACAAACCTTCTAAGAAAATTTGGTTTTTTGTCATACCAGTTGTTTTGGTTTTGGTTGTCTTTGTTTTTGTATATAAGAAACCAGCACAACAGTCCGCACAGAAACCAGCACTGGTCGTGAAAGACGCGGTTTTCCAAGAAACCGACTCCGACAGTGACGGACTGAAAGATTGGGAAGAGGCGCTTTGGAAATTGGACCCTCTAAATCCTGACACTGATGGCAACGGAGAAGATGATAATAGTTACATCAAGAGGCAAATAGATATCGGCACCGATGTAAATAGCGCTAATTATGGAAATGAACCAATATCTTTTGAAGAAGACGACTCGGAAATTGACAAACTAGGCAAAGAGCTTTTTGCTGAATATATTGAACTTAAGAAAACTGACTCCGTTAACCAAGCAAATATTGAACTAGTAACCGACAGGTTAATTAATAAATATACAGACGAAGTGTATCTGATAAAAGAATACGCGCTACAGGACATCAAAACTTACGAGAACGCCAATGCGAGCCAGTTTAAAATCTACGGAATTGCAATCGCTTCAGTTAGAGATAAATACGCCTCGGCCTATAGCCAAAACTCATTAACCGACGAAGATTTTTATTCCGACCGGGCATTCGATAAACTTGCAGAAAAATTGTCATGGATATCAGACCTTTACGAACAAGCAATAAGTGAACTTCTTCTTTTGCCTGTACCCAAAGAGTTGGCCGATTACCATCTCGCGTTGGTCAATTCATACAGCAAAAGCGCTTTAGGTTTAAGTTTTTCGGATTCAGCGAGGCAAAATCCAATACTTATGCTGTCCGGCTTCCAAGCTCATATAGAAGCGTCAGACGAGGAAGAACAAATACTTAGCAGTTTAGCTCTCTTTTTCCAAACAAGTGGTATAATTTTTAGCAACAACGAAGCGGGCGGTTTATGGAATAGTATATGAGCAAAGTCTTTTTAAAACTCATTTCAATAATTTTACTTTTGATAATCGCTTTCCCGCTACAAACCCTTGCGCTTCCCAATATACCCATACTCCCCACAATAACAGAAGACGAGGTCGTGCCCGTAGCAGACGAGGCCATACGAAGAAAAGAGGTTGGTGAATCAAGTTTTCAAGTCTTTGGGAGAAGAGTGACTATCACGGGGCTAACCTTGGATTCAATCGTAATACTAGCTTCAAAAGCGGCGCTTGAGGAATTGTCAGATTCTTTAGTTGATTGGATAAATTCCGGCTTTACCGGCTATGGAACAAAACAGGGACCCCAGTTCGTTACGGACCCGGAGGGATTTCTCAAAAATACTGCTGACGCTGTGGGTGGAAAGCTAATTTCAACAATAGTGGGACCCGGGAGCGCTATTTGCGCGCCGTTTCAAGCTGAGATAGAGACAGCACTGACGGTTTATCTAAAAAGAACAAACATCCGGTCTACCGACCCCCTATACGACCAGTGCACATTATCGGGAATAGTAAACAATATTGACGCTTTCTTGGACGGAAACTTCAGCGAAGGCGGATGGGACGGCTGGGTTCGACTTACCCAGGGTTCAACCAACAATCCTTATTCGGCATACATTGAAACAAAGAACGCGCTGATATTGAGAACCGCGCAAGGTCAAGAAACCGAACTGGCCAGGTGGAATTGGGCGGACGGTTTTCTTGATTTGAAAAAGTGTAAGACTCCTGGCGTCCCGCCCCCACCCCTACCTGGCGAACCGGACCCTGACCCGAACTCAAGTGATTACTGTGAGGAATGGGAAATACAGACACCCGGCCGGGTTGTTGAAAGCCAGCTTGAAAAACATTTAAGTTCAGAAATAACCCAGCTTGAACTGGCTGATGAATTGGACGAAATATTCAGCGCACTGGTGGGACAATTAAGAAATAAGGTGTTCGGCGGCGGAGGCCTATTCAAACTCAGTGGTAGTTATACCAGTGGCGGTCCGTCAGGGGCAAGAGGTTCACTAAATGTCTCTTGTTCACCTAACAATTCAAATATCATACTCGGAGGTTCCGTAGAGTGGAATGCCAATGCGTACTCTGCGACTTCAAGTCTATCTTATTCATGGAGTATTAATGGAACTGTTTTGGGAACAGGCAAATCGTTTACATGGACACCGCCAGCTGTCGGCACTTACAAGGCAACGGTAACAGTAACCGACGGCGTGAATACAGCCACAGCGACATGCCAACCATCCGTCTTCGTTTCTAGATACGCGCCGTTACAGGTGAGTTGCGAACCATTGGGCTATGTTGTAAACGGGCAGATTATACCGGCTAAGTGGACTCAATACACAATGAGAATCGGCACCGATAGTTATTTCCCGGTAGCTTGGCAGGCAACACTGACCGGCGGTTCAGGGCACGGCAATATTTATTGGAGAGGCGACAGCGGAGCAGACATTTCAAGAGACCAGACAACAATAAACAGGCAACAGCCGGGTGAAATTATATTTACCCTGTACAGATACTATTACGATAAGAGCATAAATTACGGAGCCAAGACTTTGGGAGTTGGTTTCATGGATGCTGACCAAACCGTCCAATCAATAGGAATGGCGCCCAATCCGCCCGTTAGCTGCAACGGATCAATAGAGATTGTTGACCCAAATATCAAAATAGGCTCATAAAAAGTGCCTAAACAAAAATTAATGAGACAATTCCTCAAGACAACTCTGAAAATTCTTTTAATAGTCGTCCTTATATTCGGACCGATTGGTTTTCAGTATGTCGATGCGCAGGAGGGTGGTGGCCTCACGGGATGGGCAATAGACAAAACAATAAAACCGGCAGTGGAGTTTCTGGCCAATATATTGTTAGGACTGGGATCTTTAGTGTTGACCATAGCAGGAGCTATATTTAACAAAAGTATAGAATATACCGTTCTCCAAATGAGCGACACTTTGGGCAAAATAACGAGCGTAAACGAAGCGTGGGGAGTAATAAGGGACTTGGCGAATATGCTCTTCATATTTGTTTTACTTTATGTAGCAATAGGGACAATACTCGGGCTTAGCAAGGTCAACTGGAAGAAAACTCTGGTTCTGATAGTAATCGCCGCCCTTCTCATAAACTTCAGTCTCTTCTTCACGAAAATAATGGTTGACGCGTCAAATATCGTAGCATTGGCCTTTTATAAAGGTATAAGTACTTGTACAACCTCAAACGGGCTATCTGGTTGTTTTATGGAACATATGAAACTAACCACTCTCTATAAATGTAAGTCTACTGGATCGTTTGGAGAGTGCAACCTGGAAGATAAGAATGTTGCTATAGGGAAAATAGTTGTTATAGGCATAATGGGGTTTGCGTTCAACTTGGTCGCGGCGTTTGTGTTTTTTGCGGCGGCGATAATGTTCATCGTCAGGTTTGCCATCATTGTTTTTCTTCTTATTCTTTCACCATTGGCATTTGCTGCCATGATTCTGCCCAAACTGGCGGAATATGCGAACAAATGGTGGAAACAATTAATCGGGCAGGCGGTTTTCGCCCCTGTCTTTATGATTCTTGCCTGGGTAACATTAAAAATTTTAAGCACCATAGGTGGCAATCCGGCTACTGGGCAGAAAGGAGTTTTCGGACAAGAGGCCGGCGCGGCTCTATCTAATCTAGCCGTAACAAGCGGGGAGCCAGATGTCAGCACGGTTGGACTTTTTATGAACTTCATAGTGGTAATCGCTTTCATGGTCGGCACTTTGATAATTTCCAGGCAGGTATCAGAACAGGGTGGTACTATGGCGCAAAAAGCGGTTGGCGCGGCTTTTGGTTTAGGAGTTGGAGTTGCCGCTTACGGTGGTCGGCGTTTGATTGGAGGACAGGCCAGAAAAATAGCTGACGATAAAGAACTTAGAGACAAGGCGGCAGCCGGAGATATTGGTGCCCGTTTGAAACTTAGAACAGCTCAGGGACTTGCCAGGTCAAGTTTTGATATAAGAAAGCCGACAGCGGCATTCGGAGGAGCTTTAGGAATGGGTGATTTGGGTATAGACAACAAGATAGGAGCAAGAAAGGGTGGATATGACGAATACATCAAACAAAAAACTAAGAAGAAAACTGAATTTGCTAAAAGCTTTGAAGCAACCGATATAGAAATTGATGACGCAAAGAGGGAATTGGAGCTTGCGAAGCAAGGTGGTGATGAAGCAAGGATATTGATTGCACAGAAAGAACTTGACCACCTTATCGGTGTAAAACCACAAGAGGCAGAGAAAAGAGCAAAGGAACTGGATGATGAAATGAATAGAGCGCAAGAAAATGATCCCATGGTTCAGAAAGAGAAAGCTCTTGAAAAAGAAGTGGCTAAAAAAGAAGAGGAACTTGAAAATATTATTATCCCAGAATTGAGAACCCAGAGAGAAAAAGAACTGGAAGTTCAAAGAAGTGAACTGGAACAGATAAAGAAAGAAGCGAACACAGCAAGGCAAGAAATAAAAGACCGGTACGAGACGCGAAAGAAAACGGAAGCAATAACAAGAGAGAGTGTGGGTAAAAGAAGAAAAAATACTTATGCTGAATCAATATCTCACCCGGGCACATTTAGCAGCGAAAGAGTATTTTTTGTCGGAAAGGTAAAGAGACAAAGCAGACAAGCGGCGGCGGAAATAAGAAAGGATAAAAAAACTGTTGAAGAGGAACTGAAAAAAATATTAAAAGAAGAAAAAGAAATAACAGAAAGAGAAGAGAAGGAAACGGGTGCGACACCACCAACTACAGGGGGAACAGCCCCATTGAGTGGAGCAACTCCAAGTAATCCTTAAAATTAAAAATGGACGAAACAGAAACAATAATTAAGGAGCAAATAAAAATTCTTCCAGAGGAATTGAAGCAATTTATCTCCCAAGATAAATGGTCCTCTGACTTATCCGAAATATCAAGAAAGAACAATCTTTCTGAAGAACAAAGGGTTTCTTTGACAAATGAGGTTGTGTTCGTTCTTTTAGGAATGGAGTATTGGGGAGATTTTGCAAAAAATATTTCAAAAGAATTAAATATTCCTGAAATAGTTTCCAGGGACATAACACAAGAGGCGGAAGAAAAAATATTTAATGAGATAAAAGAATGGCTGCCGACCGGCGTTGAGAAAGAGTCATTACCGTCTGACCAATTGCTTGAAGACGCGGCGGGGAATGCAGACAATATAATAGACGAATCAGAAACAAAAGAGGATGAATTAGGAATTAGGAATAAAGAATTAAGAGACGGCCAAAGACAAGCAGAACAACTCCTTCAACAGACTCCCACCTCCGCCAAGGCTATGGCGGGCGAGCAGAACGGGCAAGCGCGGTGGATGAAGAGTGTAGTATCGGAAGATAAACTTGCAACCGACAACAAACAACAAGAGCGGCCGACAGTAACAAACAACCAACAACCTACCCGAACAACTTTTGCTTCGCAAAAGTTGAACGGGCAAGCCCACCAAACTCCCGCAACACAGGATTTAGGCGGGCAAGCCTCTTCGACGAGCTCAGGACAGACAAAAGATGAGATTGAGAAAATGGTAGAGAAACCGACGGCACAGGAGTGGGGGACGGTGGTTGACCATAGGCTTTCGGCTCAATCGGAAAAAATAAAAAACGACAATTCCTGGGAAGCAAGGAAAGCGAGACTTGTGGAGGAAAAATCAGAAGACAAAATTTCTAATTGACCTAATTGATCTAATTTCTAATAAATGACCAATGAAGAAAGCACCAGTAAGAAATTTGATTTAGAGGAAAGAACTTCAAGGTTTGCTGAACAAATTATAGTTTTTGCAAAACAAATACCAGAAACAACGATAACAAAACCTCTTATAGTGCAATTGGTAAAATCTGGCACATCAATAGCCGCAAATTATTGCGAAGCAGATGATGCCGAATCCAGAGCTGATTTTAAACACAAAATTGGAATCTGTAAGAAAGAATCAAGAGAAACAAAACATTGGGTAAGAATTTTATCCATAGCGGTCCCCGAACTGAGGGACAAAATTCAGATACTTTGGGAAGAAGCGAGACAACTTAATTTAATATTTAATTCCATCAATAATAAGTTAAAATGATTATTGGTCATTGGGATTTTATTAGGTTAATTTAGAGCAATTAGAAATTAGGTCAATTTATCGTGAGATTCCAAGTTCCACAATTTATTGAAGTAGAGGATAAGATATTCGGGCCTTTTACCTTCAAACAATTCGTCTACCTGGCCGGCGGGGCGGGGATTGTAGTTATGTGCTTCTCAATTTTGCCAAAATTTCTGGCTTTTTTGGTAGCAGTGCCGGTAGTGGCGCTAGCCCTAGCTCTGACATTTTTCCAAGTAAATAACAAACCGTTCGTCTTTATTCTTGAGGCACTCGTAAAATATGTTATGTCAAACAAGCTCTATGTTTGGAAAAAAGACCAGAAGGCGGTGGAAAAAAAGATCAGGGAGGGAAGAAGCTACAACGAGGTAGTAGTGCCTAAGCTCTCCCAAAGCAAACTGAAAGATTTGTCTTGGACATTAGAAGTCAAATCAACGGTCGGCAACACGCCAACAGCCGCCGATGAGGACCAGCCATCAACTAGTTCCAATTGGGACGATAAACTCAAAAGCGTGTAACGCCCAGTCTATGATAAAATAAGCTGTAAGTTATAAGGTTTAAGATACAAGTTACAAGACCCAAGATGGCCATACCAGCGAAACCAACCCAAGATTTCGTGCCGATAGAGGAGATTCGGGACGGAATTATTTTATTGAAAGACGGAGGAATGCGGGCAATCATACTTGCCTCGTCTCTTAATTTCTCTTTGAAGTCCGAGGACGAAAAAACGGCTATAATAATGCAATTTCAGGATTTTCTGAACTCCCTTGATTTTTCCATACAAATTTTCGTTCAGTCCAGGAAACTGGACATAAGACCATACCTAGCGCTTCTGGAAAATCAGAAAAAGAACCAAGTGAACGACCTGATGAAAATCCAGATACAGGAATATATGGATTTCGTGAAAAAATTCACAGAAAGCACGAATATTATGACTAAGAGTTTCTTTGTCGTGGTGCCTTACAGCCCCGGAGTTTTGCAGACAAAGGAAAATCCCATAAAAAGATTCATGCCGGCAAAACAGTCGGCTCCGACAAATAAAGAGGAGAATTTCGAAGAAAACAGGTCCCAGCTTGAGCAAAGGTTGGCGGTTGTGGAGCAGGGTCTGATGCGGTGCGGCGTTCGTACCGCAAGACTCGGCACCGAGGAGATTATTGAGCTGTTTTATAAGACATTTAATCCGGGAGAAACGGAAAAACCAATTCAGCTTCAAGAACAATAATATGGGTATACTAGACGGATTATTTGAGAAAAAGAAAGAAAAAAAGGAAGATGAGTCAGTCTCCATTCTTCCTCATGAAATATATGAGGCGAATACTCTTGACCTGAAAGACATCATTGCCCCAAGCGCTCTCAAGGTAACGCCCAAGGAACTCAATTTGGGAGAAAAAATAGTTCGCAGTTTTTTTGTAATATCATATCCGAGATTTTTGGGTGAGAGCTGGTTCGCGCCAATAATAAACTTGGATAGAATATTTGACATATCCATTTTTATACACCCCATAGAAACTTCAAAAGTCCTCAAACAATTCCAAAAGAAAGTCGCCGAGGTTCAAAGCCAGATCCATTCCAGAGAAGAGAAGGGATTGGTTCGCGACCCGATGTTAGACACCGCCTATCAGGACCTTGAGAACTTGCGCGACAATCTTCAGCAAGCGCAGGAGCGCCTTTTTGACGTCGGCCTTTATATTTCAATATACGCGGAAAGTGACACGGAGCTAGACAAGATGGAGTCTGAAATAAAGTCAATCCTGGAATCAAAGCTGGTTTATGTAAAGCCAACCCTGTTCCAGCAAGAGCAGGCCTACAAAAGCGTAATGCCGTTGGGTACGGATATGCTGTCGGTCAACCTTAAGCTTAATTCGTCGCCCCTGTCCAGCTTGTTTCCTTTCATATCTTTTGATCTGACTTCAGACAAGGGAATTCTCTATGGCATAAATAGGCACAATTCAAGTCTTATACTTTTTGACAGATTCTCTCTTGAAAACTACAACTCGGTTACTCTGGCGAAATCCGGTGCCGGCAAATCTTACGCCATCAAGCTGGAAATCCTAAGAACACTGATGTTTGATACTGATGTGATGGTTATTGACCCGGAGAAGGAATATGAATATATGGCCGAAGCCGTCGGCGGAAGATATTTCAAAGTATCCTTAAATTCCGAACACCATATAAACCCGTTTGACCTGCCGCCAGTGACCGAAGGCGAATCGACAGCCGACGTATTGCGCTCAAACATCATTAACTTAGTCGGGCTTTTTCGCCTTATGATGGGCGGATTAACCGCGGAAGAAGACGCTCTTATTGACAGAGCTATAACCGAAACGTACGCCCTGAAAGACATAACCCCAGACTCCGATTTCAGCAATGTTGAGCCCCCTCTGCTTTCCGATTTTGAACTGGTTTTGTCCGGCCTTGAGGGCGGAGAGTCACTGGCCCAAAAACTGACAAAGTACACGAAGGGCACTTGGTCAGGTTTCATCAATAGGCCGACAAACATTGATATAAACAGAAAATTTGTCGTGTTCTCCCTGCGAGATATGGAAGATGAGCTCAAGCCAGTGGCAATGTACATAGTCACCCACTACATCTGGAATGCCATAAGAAGGGAGCTCAAAAAAAGACTTCTGGTTATAGACGAGGCCTGGTGGATGATGAAAACCGAAGACACAGCCTCATTCTTGCTCAATCTGGCAAAAAGGGGAAGAAAGTATTACTTGGGACTTGCCACAATAACCCAAGATGTTGACGACTTTCTAAAATCTCCATACGGCACGCCAATCATCACCAACTCTTCAATTCAAGTGCTGATGAAGCAGTCGCCAACAGCCATAGACAGACTGCAAGAAGTCTTTAATCTCACTGACGAGGAGAAGTACCTGCTCCTTGAGTCAGATGTCGGAGAGGGAATATTCTTTGCCGGTCTAAAACATGTCGCCATAAAAGTTATTTCCTCGTACACCGAGGACCAGATAATAACCTCCGACCCGTCGCAAGTTCTGGCTATTCAAAAGGCCCGCAGAGAACTGGATGCCGGAAATAAAGAAACAAATGGAGAATGAGCCCAAAAAAAACAATGACCTTATAATAGGGACCGCTCTCTTTTTTGACTTTGCTTTAGGTTTAATCGGCTTAGTTCCGCTTATCGGCCAAGCATCAGCCTGGATATTTTCCATTTTCCCGCTGATGACATTCTGGCTATGGTTTAAAATTCGCGGGATGAATTTTATGACCCCCAAAAGGGCTCTTACTTTGCCCGGCGCTTACATAATTGAGGCCCTGCCATTTATCAATATTCTACCCGGCTGGACCGCCGCCGTTTTGATACTGATTTACAGCGAAAGAATAAAACAGGTAGTGGGGATGAAGAAAAAAGAAACGCCGTAAATCAGCCCGGGATAATTACAGAAAGCCCGGAACCGGCCGGGACGATGCAGAGGAGAGAAAGGCCACATAATAGGAGAGGAGTAGTTTAACTTGGGAATAAGGTTGATACCTCGGGACATAAAATAGCTTATAATATACCTATGCGAAGAATGCCCATATTCTTGATTGTCGTAATTGCCTTACTGGCTTTTAATTTTGCAGACGCGCAAATTGTTTCCACTTTGCCGAATATAAGACAAAACCTCTCCGTTGAAATATCTCCCAATAATCCGGGCCCCTTTACCCCCGTGGATATAAGGGTAAACAGCTATTACTATGACCTAAACCAGTCTGATATAACTTGGGTGGCAAATGGACAGATAATAGAAAGCGGTTTTGGTAAAAACAGCGTTAAGATAAAAACGGGGAGTATTGGCGACCTTATATCCATAACTGTACTGATTAAACCGCCGGTTGATGCGCCGTTTGAGAGCAAAATTTCAATTATACCCGAGGAAGTTGACCTCATTTGGGAATCAGAAGGATACGCTCCTGCGTTTTATCCGGGCAAGAGAATGTACGCTTATGAAAACCCTCTGAGAGTTTTGGCCATGCCAAATTTTGTATCGCCAAATGGACAAAGGGTACCGCAAAGCGGCCTCGTGTATAAATGGACACTCAATCGGGGGATTCAGGGTTCAAAATCCGGTCTTGGCAAGAATCAGTTCGTATTCACCGGCTCACGCTTCAACAATTACGAAACCGTGGGAGTTGAAGTTTCTTCCCCTGATGGAAGTCTTTTGGCAAAAAAAGAGATTACTATAAACCCAACGAGTCCTCTTGTCCTGTTTTATGAAAAAAGCCCTCTTTATGGCATACAGTACCAAAATGGCATAAACAAAAGTTACAAGTTGGAAGGCCAGAAAGAAGTATCGGTGGTTGCTGTGCCGTATTTCTTCGGAGTAACAACCGTCAATAGCCCGGACTTACAATTCAACTGGAGAGTCAACGGCCAGAACGTTTTAGACCAAAACGAAGTTGATAGTCTGACTCTAAGAAACGAAACCGAAGAAAGCGGTACGGCATCGGTAAGTCTGAACATAAGAAATTCGGTAAGAATTTTGCAATCAACCGCAGGACAGTTTTTGATAGAATTATAAAATATAAAACAATGACGAGTTTTATAAAAATAATTAGAATTGCCGCTTCCGTTGCCGTCTTGGCCATGGCTATTTTGGCGCTCTTTTCCGTCCCGACTTTGGCTTTTGCCCAGCAATCGTATACGCCTCTCTCGCCCCTGCCGGGGACCACTGCGGGAAATTGCGCAATCAACCCAACAACCGGCTATCCCGACCCCGATTGCAAATCAGACCTTTCAAACTACCTGCCAGGACTTTTCTCTCTTGTAATAGGGGTGGCTGGAGCTTTGGCTGTAATAATGATAGTAATCGGTGGCATTGAATACCTCTCAACCGATTCAATGTTTGGAAAAGAGGGCGGAAAAGAGAAAATAAAAAACGCTGTATGGGGACTGATTTTGGCGATAGGAGCTTACGCTATACTAAATACTATAAGCCCGAGATTGGTGAATTTTAGCTTGATTTTAAGTTCTATACCGCCGCCAGCTACAACAACGCCAGTAGGGGGTGGAAGCGCTGGTTGCGTTGGGACTAACTCTTGTGTAGCTGGCGACCCTTGGCCTGATGATTCTTTTGTTAGGTTGCAAAAATTGCTTTCCGGAGGCAATATTCCAGTCAACAAAAATAACTGCAAAACTGTCGGCGAAACAAACTGCACTTCAGTTTATGGTCTTGGTTATGGGGCTATAGACGGGGTAATTCAACTAAAAAGAAACTGCGAGGCTCAAGGAAATATAACATGCAGTGTTGTTGTAACTGGAGGAACCGAATATTGGCTTCACGGCAGTCAAACTGGCGCCGCCAAAACTACAATAAACCTGAACACAACGGGTCATAAACCAGGAAATTCTGTAGTTGATATATCTTCTTCTTATTCAAACTTGAATGATTTTATAACAGATTCATCCAAAAGTGGTAGTTATAAAAGGGTTTCGTGCTCGCAAGGAGGGTGTACTTGTAGCAATAAGGGTCCGGGGTGGCTTATTGGTAACGCAGTGTATGTAAGAGAAAGTTCCCCTGATCATTGGCATGTTTGTTTTTCTTCAAGCACCGGCGGTGGTTTCTAAATAATCAGATATGAATAAAAAATTAATTATAATTCTGATAATAATTTTGGTAATAATCCTGATAGGCGGACTTTTTATAGCCGGAAGAGGCAATGGTGGCACCGAGGAGCCGGGTGGATTATTTTCACTTTTTCCATTTGGCAGGGGTGAGGATAGTACCGAAACAACCTCCGGACCAGTAAACACGGACAATGGAAGCGACGCTGGAACAGCAGCGGGCGTGACTGTTTCCGGTTTGAGAAAGATAACCACCGAACCGATATCCGGCGCGGATTTCGTAACAGTAAGTACTACTTCAGCAACCATTCGGTTTGTTGACAAAGCTACCGGCCACATTTTTGAAATCAATTCCCAAGGCCAGACGCCCAAAAGAATTTCAAACACCACGATACCGCAGTTAGAGAAAATCTATTGGTCAGAGAGGGGCGATGAGCTCATAGGCAGATTCGTCAAAGATCGTGTT
>Ga0209541_10010859_pt1 | contig 14395 bp, 13 predicted proteins | sample RifCSPlowO2_01_FD_184027 | JGI IMG/M metagenome (GOLD analysis project Ga0209541, IMG submission 184027) | Groundwater microbial communities from Rifle, Colorado - Rifle CSP2_plank lowO2_0.1 (SPAdes) (version 2) | ecosystem: Environmental > Aquatic > Deep subsurface > Groundwater | place... | reverse complement strand
GATCAGTTGTTAATTAATGCCGCCGGCCAGGTAATCGCCCCTATCCAAATTCGGGCCAAAGGAACTACTTAACTATGTCCAATCCTGCCCAAATCCCCCTGCGCTCAACCACCCAGGACTACTTGGACATTGAAGATATTGCCGGAGATATTGTTATTCTCAAAGACGGATCAGCCGCCATGATTGTAGAAGTTTCGGCCCTTAATTTTGGTTTGTTGTCTGAAAAAGAACAGGATGCCACCATCTATGCCTACGGCCAATTGCTAAACTCTCTGACTTTTTCCATTCAAATTGTGGTGATCAGTAAACAAAAAGATGTCACTGATTACATTAAATTACTGGACGACCAGCTGGCCAAGACAACTGCAATCAAAATTCAGCAACAACTGGTTAAATACCGCGACTTTGTCAAAGCTATCGTTCGCCAAGGCAATGTGCTGGATAAAAAATTTTATGTGGCTATCCCTTTTAGTTCCCTGGAGTTAGGAGTGGGTTCTACCCTGACTTCGCTGACCAAAAAACGCCAGGGACTCCCCCGACCCAAACAGCAAATTTTAGAACGGGCCATTACCCAACTGGCCCCCAAACGCGACCACCTCGTTCGCCTGCTGGCTCGCATCGGCCTGCGAGCCCACCAACTAACCAACCCCCAACTCTTACAGTTATTTTTCGACTTTTACAACCGCGGCCACTCCGGTGTTAAAGCCAAGCTGTCCAGCTATGAACCTACCCCAATTTAAATTCCTTTCTAAAAAGCCCAAAGATTTACCAATGGCTGAACCCGCTAAACCTATTAAATCGATGGAGGCAACCAAATCCGCCCAGGATATTATCGCCCCCCAGCTAGTCGATCTAGACTTTAATACTATGCAAGCTGATGGCTGGTTCTTCCGGACTCTGTTTGTCGCCGGATATCCCCGGTTTGTCAACGCTAATTGGCTCTCCCCCTTAATTAACTTCGACCACTCTCTCAATGTGTCCATGCTCATTTATCCGGTAGACAGCAAGTCTACCCTGGACGATCTGCGGCGCAAGATTGCTGAAATGGAGGCGGAAATATCTACTGATTTGCAACGCGGGCGAGTCATTGATCCCGGTACCCAAGCTAAGCTGGAAGACGCCCTGACTTTGCAAGAACAATTGGCCAAGGGTTCAGAACGTTTCTTTCAATTTGCCCTATATATCACTGTGCCAGCCAAAACTGCAGCTGAACTGGAGCAAATTACCAAACAGGTCATTAGCACCCTTGGGTCGTTGCTAATTACCGCCGTACCAGCCCTGCTCCAGCAAGGCGAGGGGTTCAAAACTACCCTGCCCACCTGCATTGACCATTTGCTGGTTCCCCGTAATATGGATACCACCAGCTTAGCTACTACTTTTCCCTTTACTTCTTCAGAGTTGACTTCCAATGAGGGAATACTGTATGGCATTAACGAGCACAATGGAAGTTTGGTAATTTTTGACCGCTTCACCATGGAGAACGCAAATCTCTGTGTCTTTTCAAAGGCGGGTAGTGGCAAGTCCTATACAATAAAGCTGGAAATACTGCGGAGTTTAATGTTTGGTACAGAAATTTTAGTTATTGACCCAGAAAACGAATACAAAGCGTTGTGTGATGCGGTAGGGGGCGAATATATTAACTTTTCCTTTAATTCTCCCAACCGCATCAATCCTTTTGACTTATCGTCTTTGACTGAAAAATCGGAAGAAAATGAGCTGAATCTCAAAATCCTGTCTCTGCATTCACTTTTTAAGGTAATTATGGGGCAAATGACTCCTTCGGAAGAGGCCATCTTAGACCGAGCCCTGGTAGCCACTTATAAAATGAAGGGGATTACTCCAGATCCCTTAACCCAAAAAAAGGAACCCCCTTTAATGGAAGATTTATATAAAGCTTTGGTGGGCATGGAAGAAATTCAAGCCCGGTCTCTGGCTGACCGCATTGAAAAATTTGTCAAAGGCAGTTTCGCCGGGATTATTGACCAGCCCAGCAACGTTAATCTCAAAAATCCTTTTACCGTGTTTTCGGTGCGGGATTTGGAAGACGCCCTTAAACCCATTGCCATTTTTATCATCATGGATTATATCTGGACTAAAATCCGTCGCGAACTGAAAAAACGCATTCTGGTAGTGGATGAAGCCTGGTATCTGATGCGTTCACCTGATTCGGCGGCTTTTATGTATGGCATTGCCAAGCGAGCCCGTAAATACTACTTAGGCTTGACTACCATCACTCAGGATGTGGAAGATTTTCTGTCCACTGACTATGGCAAAGCCATTGTCACCAATTCTTCTATTCAAATACTCATGAAGCAATCCCCAGCGGCTATCGACAAAGTGGCCCAGGTGTTTTACCTGTCTGAGGGAGAAAAACACCTATTGATGTCATCAGAAGTAGGCGAAGGTTTGTTTTTTGCTGGTAATAACCATGTAGCCATGCGGGTGGTGGCTTCGCCCGATGAGCATAAACTGGTTACTTCAAAACCTGCTGAAATTCTCCAGCAACAATTATCTCCGACGCCAAAGGCCCACCTGGTTGTTGAAACGGAACCTGAAACTAAGGCCTAAATATGACTATTGACCTTGCCGCTTATCGTTTCGCTGTCATTACCCGAGATATAATTTACAGATGGGAACGCCACCAAGAAAATCCCAGCGACCTTCGCTTTAGTTGGGACCAACAATTAGATTCCCAATCCCTAGAAACATTCTTTAACTACTTCAAAAGTCAGGTCACTCCCCACCCTGATTTCAATTTTAATCCCACCCAGCCAGAATTTTTCCAATCCTTTAAAGATTTCCTTCAAGGAGAGGTTATTGACAACTATAATGAAGTCGTCGCTAATCTTCCTCCGGCTGACGTTATGGCCGCTTTTGACAATGAACTGGCCAGGCGAACCACGGAAGTTTCCGCAGCCGAAAAAATTCAGCCCACTCTAGCCCAAGCCAGAGTTGAGTTATTTAAGCGCCTGGACGGACTGGTCAGTCAGCTTGATTCTAAAACAACCGAGTTGCTCACAACTGTGTCAATCGAAGCGCTTGGCAAGCTGGATCCCCAAACTGCCCTCCAACAAACAGCCCAAACCATTTCCGAAGTTAGTAAGACAGTTGGACAGGCAGCCTCCACCGAAACATTAGTAACAATTCTGGAGAGTGCCGCTCCCTACCTGCAACAAACGTCCGAGGCGTTTACAGCTGTAGCCAAAACGATTGAAGATAGGCTCGAGGGAAGTGCTACTCAACCCGCCAAAGACCGAGCCGCCAGGCTGGTAACTACCGCCGCCTTTTTGGGCGAAAAACATGCCCCTACCGGACTGGCTGTCACTCCCCAACTTGAGGCCGGACTAATTACCGCCACCCAATCTCCCCACCTCGCATCTCAAGTTGGCCAGTTACTGGCTGACAATCAACTCCAATTTAACCAACTTATAGGGCAATTTCACCGGGCTTCGGCCCAAGAGAAGCTGTTTGACCAGAAAATTCTCAAAGAATTATCTCTCAATCCCAACTTAACAGGAGAGGCCCTAAATCAATCCTTCCAAATCGCTAGATACGTAACTCCGTTTGTGATGGTGGGCCATTCTCTAGCTCAAGAAAAAGGAGCTTCTTCTGCTGAAGTTAGAAAAATCGATGAGTTTATGGCCCGAATTGGTTACTTCGACGCTCTGGAAAAAGGCTATAATATTCGGGCTTCCGCCCGAGCCGCGGCTCAACAAGCTCTGCAAAAATTCGACTTTGCTTCCATGTTTAATTCTATGGGTAATGTTCAGACTTTCTATGCTCTGCGGGGAACTTCTTCAGCTAGATTGCAGGCTTTTTTGACAGATATTCAAAGTTTAGAGACTTCTCAATTTAATTTACAAACTATTACTGCTAGAGCTGGAGACCTGTCTCTATCTCTAACCACAACATCCGGAGGAGGAACGCTCCCCACTACTCTCAAAGAAATGGGTCAACAAGTCTCTCAAGTAATAATTACTAACCCCGCCCACTCAACTCTGGTTTGGCTGGGAAGCCAGATCCGGGGAGGCAAATGGAAAAATGTTCTGGCTGGAATCGGCATGGGTTCCATGGCGAGTTTTATTGTTAATCCCGTCACCGGAGTTGCCGCAGGAATAGGGGCTCTGTTTATTCCAACTCATTATTTAACCATTGAATCAACTTTAGGCACGGGCAGAAAAGTCCGACCTGCACTTGCAAAAGTTGGGCGCACTTTTCTAGCGGTAGCCGGCTCGGTCACAGGTGTCTCGTTTGGTTTTTTTCTGTTAATCCCTATCTTGGTTGCCCTAATTTTATTTATCATCAACAACTCCGCTTATATCGTACCCCAAGCCGTGGGAACTATCTCCGATGGTATTGTTCCTGGAGACACAGGCTGCTTTGAATTTAATACCGCTTCGTTTACTAATCCTAGTCTGTTACAAAATCTAATAAGAGCAGCTCAAACAATATCCACCTATACCTGCTATAACCAAAAACTGTGCTCTGGTGGAAAGATCACGGTCAGAGAAATTCCTAAACCAGTTGGGTGGTATGGCTTTGCTAGATTCAGTAGACCAAGGCTAATCGAAGTCTATAAAGGCTACCAACCTAACCCCCAAGAAGCGCTATACACTTTGGCTCATGAATCTGGGCACGTTTTTACTGTTCCTGATACCTACTCTGTTGGCACCCAATATGCAAGTCTCGGCCTGTCTGGATCCGATCGCACTTGTCTTCCCACTTATCAATTTTATATTAATGGACCAGCAGACTGTCGAATAATCAACCCAAACAACCCCGACCAACCAATTACTGGCCAATTCGAAGACGAGGCGGAAACTATTGCTGATTACATCTCTAATCTATCTCTTCTGTCTAATTACTCGAACCATCTCCAGTTAGCCAAATCAATTTTCGAATCCTGTGGTTTTCCTTAGTATAATTAATTCAATGAAAACAAAAATAATTGCCATTCTTGTCGTCGTTTCTCTTGCTTCGCTCGTCTATTTATTCTTTCGAACTCGCTCCCACCCTACTTCCATATCTCCCAGTTTTAAAAATCTTCAAGTTGGAACTGATACTAAAAACGATGTTCTTAGTAAAATGGGAAGCCCCCTCTCTTCTTCTCTTTCATCCTCAGATAGGGAAAAACTAGACTATTCCTCTCAAAACCAATACTGGCCACACCAAGTATATATTCAGACTCAAAACCAAAAAGCCACCTTGGTCAAAGAACGTCTCCTGCACACAGTACTGGGTGAACTTAAGAATTATATTGATAAATACGGACCACCCGAGGCAGTTCTGGCCAGCAACGACGATCTCCCTGCCTTGGGATTCCGTCTGCATGTTTTTACCGCAGCGGGTGTAGCTATCAATGCCAATCCTGATACTGGAGTTGTTTTTGAAATCTGGTATTTTCCCCCCATGACTCTGGCGAAATTCCAAACCCAATATACTTCGGAAATTACTACTTGGACCCAACCCCAAACTTTCTAAATCCGCACCGGTTAGATTTGTTAAATTCGGACGGGCATGACCAGGGCAAGTAAGGAAGAATCTTTTTCGGGCCTAAATACTCCGGGTGATAAATGGTCTTTTATTTGCAATCTAATTCTTTCTTCGGTCATGCTACTCAATACGTCCGTAATAAATTTGTAATTAAAAGCTATTTCTCCTTCACCTGTATTCTCACAGTCCATCTCTACCTCACTTTCTCCTTGTTGAGCCGCAGCCGCTGAAATAATGAACCTTGAACCAGTAATCTTGAATCTTACTATATTATTGTTGTCTCGAGCAAAAACACTTACCGCCCGCAAGCTTTGGCTAAATTCCTGTCGATCAACTATGGCTTCTACTGGAGAGTCGGTCGGGATAATTTTTTCCGTATCAGGATAATTCCCTTCCAAAATACGCGAAATTAAATCGGTCACGCCGCAGGAAAAAATCACCTGGTTATTTTTCTCCACCACTTCAATCTTTATCTCCTTCTCCGCCGAGTCTGCGGCGATCCGAGCCACTTCCTGAATGGTTTTGGCGGGTAATATTATCCCGTTAGGTACTAGGTTTTGGTTTTTAGGTTCTAGGGGAATTTGTTTTCTTGCCAATCGAAAACCATCTGTTGCTACCACTATTAATTTATCTTCTAAAACCTGAAACCTGACTCCGGTCAACACGGGTCGAGATTCATCGACTGCCGCCGCGTAAGCCACTTGAGCGGCGATTTGACCCATAACCTGAGCATTAATGGTTTGACCTTGGGAAACAGGTGGGGGAAGCAGGGGAAATTCTTTGGCATCAATGCCGGCAAAACTGGCTCGAAACTTGCCTGAAGAAACTATCAACTTACTTTCCCGCTCTTCTAAGTCTATATTTTGTCCAGTGAGTGAGCTAATGAACTCAGTCAAATTTCTGGCCGGGACAGTTAAATCTCCAATTTTTTCTACCTTACCGCCAACTTGAGTTCGAATTCCTAATTCCAAATTGGTAGCCGATAAAGTCACGCCGTTCTTTTTAGCTTCAATCAGAACATTGTTTAATACCGGGAGTTGGTTACGGCTAGAAATAGCCTTGCTAACTAAATTTAATCCTTTACTAATGTCTGAGTGACCCAGTGTGGCTTTCATATCTTCTCACTTACACTCGTGGGTCCTTTCGTATATTTCATATAACTCAATATAGTAGTATTAGTAGTAGGCGTTGTGGATAAGTTGATAATACTCATATACCAGGCAGGGGAAAACTCAGTGGATAAGTTGGTGGATAATCTGGTTTTAATTGGGGATGAGTGCATAACTGATATTTGATTATTAACACAAACAAATAGTTATTAGCAAGGTATCAACTAGTTTGTCCACCGTTTATTAACAATTGTTTCCGCAAAGACTGAAGCTGGGTTTGAAAATCAGAATTAATGGCCGCTTCTTGGGTCACTTTAGTATTGGCGTGCATAACAGTAGTATGGTCTCGTCCGCCTATCAAGCGGCCGACTTCGTCAAAAGGAAGTTTGAGGTCGGTGCGTAACAGATGCATAAGTATTTGACGGGGCCAGGCTATGCTTCTGGTGCGGCGATCGCCTTTCAGTTGCTGGATACCCACTCCGTAATAGTTGCTAATCAGATTAATTACCTCTACCACAGTAATAATACGCACTCGACCGTTGGTGGGATGGGTCACCTTGAGCAGTTTTTCCACCAGCTCGATCGATGGGGCTTGTTTGGTCAGTAGAATTTCAGATGACAGTCTAACCAAAAAACCTTCCAGCTCGCGCAGTCCAGTTAGGTGTTGGGCGACAAATTTGGCCAGTTCTATGGGTAACTCTATATTTTTTTGGCGAGACTTAATTAACAGTATGGCGGTTCGTAGCTCTTCGTCGGCTGGACCAATGTCTACCACCATCCCCGCTCCGAAGCGGCTGCGCAGTCGCTCTTCCAGTTTATTAATTTCAGCGGGTGGTCGATCTGAAGTCATGACTATCTGGCTGGTTTCACTTAAGAGTGAATTAAAGGTGTGGAAAAATTCTTCCTGGACCGTGGCCCGGCCAGCTATGAATTGAATATCATCAATTAGAAGTAGTTTTAGCCGGCGGTACTTACTGCGCACTTTATCAGTACTTTTATTGCGGATACCCTCAACCAGATCGTTGGTAAATTCTTCACTAGTGCAAAATAAAATCCGGTCTTCCCCAGCAGACAGGAGAGCCAGACCAATTGCTTGCATTAGATGAGTTTTACCCACCCCTACCCCGCCATGGATAAAGAGCGGGTTATATGCTTGGCCGGGGTCTTTAGCCACGGCGGTGGCTGCGGCGTAAGCCATTTGGTTGCTGGTTCCCACCGCGTAATTATCAAACGTGAGATGGGGCTTGAGTCGGGTTTGGTGCAATCTCTCTGGAGTAGTCGTCTTTTCCTCAAACAATGGTCCCACACTTTGAACCTCTGTTCCTTTGGACCTTTGAGCCTGAACTAAAAACACTAGTTCACATTCTTTGTCGGTGAGGTGGTTTAGCAGTTGGGAGATTTGGCCCCAATATCGCTTTTCCAAAATATCTTTGATGTAGGCCGATTGACAGCCAATTTCACATAACAATCGTTTGTCCCCCACCGCAACCACTCCAGATAAAGAGGTGGGTTTGACATAGGTATTGAAAATGCCTTCCGAAACAGTGAGTTTTAATTCGGCCAATACCGATTTCCAAGTAGATTCCAAATTAATTTCCATCGCCACCACTTTTACACTAAGTTATCCACAACCAGTCAAGGCCCATTTTGTATGTTATAACGAATGGACCTTGAAGTCTTTGCTTCAAAAACGTTCAATATATCGCAATTGCTTTATTTTTGCGATATAATTTTAGCCACAATGGTGAAACGACCTTGGCAACCCAAGAAGTTAAAAAGACTGCGCAAACACGGCTTCAGGTCTCGTATGGCCACCCGCACTGGCAAAGCCGTCTTACAACGCCGCCGTTTAACCGGTCGGCGAAAACTAACGGTATAATTTGGTCATGCTTCCCAAATCTTGCAGGTTAAATAGGCAGCAGTTTTGGCAAGTGCAAAAGGCTGGGTTTGGAGTTCAGGGTCTAGAGATAAGCGTTAAGTATCTGGTCAACGATGTCGGTTATCCCCGCTTCTCTGTTGTAACCTCGGCTAAACTGGACAAGCGAGCCGTGGTGCGCAATCGTTTGCGCCGAAAAATTTACTCTCAACTCTCAACCCTCAACTCTCAACTCTCAATTGATGCCATTATCTTTCCCCGTCCCAGCATGCTAAACTTAGACAATGCAAAGCTTAATGTTGCACTTAATCAAGTGGTATCAAAAATATCTGGCTTGGTTTAATGGTCCCAGTGTATGTCGCTTCCCTGTTCGTTGTTCCCAATATACATATGAATCGGTTTCCCGGTACGGAGTTATTAAGGGCACCTGGATGGGTTTAGTGAGACTTTCCCATTGTCATCCTTGGTATTGAGAAGTATGAGTAACCTGTGGAACACCTTGCTATTTCAACCCCTGGTTAATGCTTTAGTCTTTTTGGCCCATTACACGGGTAATTTAGGCTGGTCTATTATTTGGTTGACTGTCGGACTGCGACTGCTGATGACCCCCTTAGTTTTACCCAGTTTAAGATCCGGAAAGAAAATGGCTGAACTAGCTCCAGAACTGGCCAAACTCAAAACCCAATTTAAAGATGATAAGAAGGGGCTGGTGACTGCCCAGGCAGAATTATACAAACAACACGGCTTTAATCCAGCCGCTGGCTGCCTGCCCCAAATTATTCAGATAGTGGTGCTAATTGCACTGTTTAACGCTTTTAACTCGGTGCTGCGGCCCAATGGAATCGATTTGGTTTCCAAACTCAACCCCGTGCTGTATGCCAATAACCAGTTAGCGAAGGATTTTAAACTGTCTACACAATTCTATAACTTGGACTTGGCTAAGCCAGATGTTATTCGCCTATCTAACTTGCCCTTACCTATCCCGGGGATATTTTTATTGGTTACTGGTTTGGTTCAATTATTAAGTTCCAAAATGATGTTGCCGGAAGTCAAAAAACTGGAAAAACAAGTCGAGAAATCCGAAGATACTACTGACGACATGGTGGCGGCTACCCAAACCCAGATGTTGTATATGTTTCCCGTCATGACTATTATTTTCGGTTACCAGTTTCCCTCCGGCCTGGTATTGTATTGGCTAGTCTTTTCTGTTGTCAGTATGTTCCAACAGTACACAGTGACCGGCTGGGGTGGGCTAGCCCCTTGGTTGCGCCGGGCTGGTCTGCTAAAATCCCCCAGGTAGCCAAGTTTATATGACAGATACCCAAACCCAGGTAACCCAGCTTTCCCAAAGTTTTATTGATCAATTGGGTGTGGCGGCTAAAGTCAAAGTGGCATTTGATGAAGCTGGTCAAATATACCAAATCAATTTGGAGAGCAATAATCCGGGAGTACTCATCGGCCATCACGGAGAAACCCTGTCTGCTCTGCAGTTATTAATTGGTCAACACCTCAAGGCTCACACGGGCGAGTGGGTAAATCTAGTCGTGAATGTGAATGACTATCGCCAGAGACGGGAGGAGGACCTACAGCAACTAGCAGATAACACAGTGGAGCGAGTGCTGGCCACCGGCCAACCCCACTCTCTTCCTCCCATGCCCGCAAACGAACGGCGGTTTGTGCACATGTACTTGGCTGAGCATCCCTCGATAAAAACTGAATCCATGGGTGATGGTCGAACTAGGAGTGTTGTCCTCTCGACCAAGGAATGAAAAAAGTTGTACTTGCCCTACTTCTCGTCTTACTGCCTTCCCAGTTAGGTTACCACTTCTGGCCGGATTGGAGTTTAATTAACGGCATCAGGGTAGATTACCTATCCCCCACTGTCTATTTCACTGACCTAATTATATTGGTGTTGTTTGGGTTTTCGCGTCTGCGAGTCCGATTTCCTTTTGCAATTATTGTTTTTGCTGTTCTTAATATCTCTATCTCTATCTCTATCTCCCCTCTCTTATCTGTCTATAAATGGTTGCGGGTATATGAATATTATTGGTTATATCGATACTTGGTCACCCAGGGTTCTTTAACCTTTATTCGCCGTTGGTTAAGTCCAGCAATTCTCTGGACTTCCCTACTGGCTCTGCTGCAATTTATGATGCAAAGATCTCTCGGTGGCGGGTGGTATTGGTTGGGAGAACGTACTTTTGATATTACCACTGGCGGTATTGCCAAAGTTTTTATTCCTGCTTGGGGTATGATGGTGCGGCCTTACGCTACCTTACCTCACCCCAACGCCTTGGCCGGGTGGTTGTTGGTGGCCGGATTAATAGTCGGCAATTGGCCGCAGGCCATCAGTTGGTTAACTATCCCTTTCACTTTTTCCCGTTCAGCTACTCTCTTGCTGCCGACCCTTCTATGGAGAAAATCAAAAGTGGCAACCGTTTTCCTAATCTCTATTCTCTTTGCCCTTTTCTCTAATTTGGGTAACCCTAATTCTTTTTACGAACGTCAAGTTTTAGTTAGCCAATCGCTTCAAATAATTAAACAACATCTCTGGTTGGGAGTGGGTTTGGGTAACTTTGTCTACTGGGTGCCCATCATTCGTCAGCCAGTTCACAATATATACTTACTTCTTGTTGCCGAACTGGGTTTACCAGCATTTTTACTTTTGTCATATTTGGCTATTAAGTCATTGAGTCATTCATTGAGAATTGTGAATTGGTCATTGAGAATTGCAATAATCAGTATCTTGATTATTGGTATGGTTGACCATTATTGGTTGACTCTACCTCAAAATATTTTACTGTTGGTAGTAGTGACGGCGACTGTTAAAATAATGTCTAATGAAGCTCATAATCCATTGTGACGGAGGAGCCCGGGGAAACCCTGGTCCGGCAGCTGGTGCTTTCGTAGTCTTTGATAAGTCTGGTCAAGTAATATATCAACAAGGAAAATACATAGGAGAAGGAACAAATAACCAAGCTGAGTATGGGGCGGTTTGGTTGGCAGTTAATTGGTTAGGTCATAACCATCCTCTGGCTGAAGTAGAGTTTAGACTGGACTCGCAGTTGGTCATCAACCAACTGCTGGGTCAATTCAAAATTAAAAAACCTCATTTAAAAAAGATGTATTCGCAAATACACAATTTAATTTTAGAAAAGAAATTAAAAATAATTAAATTTACTTATGTGCCTCGAGACAAAAATTTTTTTGCCGATAATTTAGTCAACCAAACACTAGATGCAAAAACTTCGTCGTAGTTTCGGCCTTTTTTTTCACATCTCAGAAATTGAAATCAAAAAATTTTGAGCGGCATGAAACCAGTAAATAAATTATAATTATTAATACAATATGTCTTCCCCTAAATGGTTAACAGAAATTGTTTCTTCATCAACTAAAATATTTATTACTCACCCCAGATATTTAATTGCCCAGGAAATTGATAAGTTATTAAAAAATAATCCCAGTGTTGAGTTAGTGGGAGAAACAGATAAATACGACGTACTACTAGATCTCGTGGGATTTGATCAGACTAACTGGTCGGAAACTTTACACTACACCGTTGGGTTGCACCGCTACTTAGATGCAGCGTTAATTAATCGAGCTAAGTTTTTGTTGGTAGCGCCAGATACAGCATCTGCTTTCGGTCAGGTAGCCCGGTCGGTCGTAGAGCAGTTCAGTAAGAATTTTTCCTTAAGCTATGTTATCGCCGAGACCGGATCTTTAACTCCACCGGAAACAGCAGCTCGGCAGATAGTTGAACTACTCACTGGTCAACAGCTTCATCCCCAGTCCCAGTTACCAGTGGAAACCGCTCGGATTAAAACACCTACCCAATGGAAAGCCTGGTTGACCATTATAATGATCTTATTGTCACCTTGGCTAGTGTTGGGTGGACTAGTGAGTTTTATTTTAGGAACTGTATATTGCACCCACATAACGATAGGTAAAGGTAAATGGGACTGGGCTATTAAGTGTTCTGCTGCAGCTGGGCAAGCCGCTTATCTGATGGGGCCACTGATGCCATTGGCCCCGCACAGCGGGGTAGGAGAATTGAGGGAGACGGTTATCTACTTAGCTGCAGCCCTGCAGCAAGTTGACGAGGTTATGCGCCAGTTACAGCCTTATGAAGTGGCCCTGACCGATTCAAATGCTCCTCCTCCGCCAGCCGATACTTCTGGTTTGTCTAGCCAGTTGTCCCAATTGTCAGAACGACTTGGATACCTACAACAATCCCAGTTGCAGATATCTAGCCAAGTATGGGAAAAATTAATTCCGTTTTCGTCTCAAGTAGATGCCGTTCGGGGATTGGTTTCGAAACTAAACTTGGTGATCCCCCAGCTGGGCCAGCTGTTGTCGCTTTCCGGCCAAGCTCAATGGTTAGTCCTGGTTCAAGATAACACCGAATTACGACCTACGGGGGGATATGTAGACAGTGTAGGGCTTGTGAAAATACAGCGGGGACACTTAGTTGAAGCCAGGTTTATGTCTTCTCAGGCGGCTGATGCCCAACTCAAAGGTCAGATCGTCCCACCTCTCGAGTTGCAGAAATTGCTTGGAGAAACAAATTGGTATTTGCGTGACAGTAATTGGGATCCGGATTTTCCCACCTCCGCTGCTCGGGCGGCTTGGTTTGTGGGCAAAGAGCTTGACCAACCAGTCGATGCGGTGCTGGCCATTAATCTATCGACCTTAATTCAAATGACGCAGGTTTTAGGGCCCATCAATTTGCCAGAATGGGGGGGACAAATTACTGCCCAAAATTGGCTGGATAATTACCTGCATACTATCAAACTAGACTCCCCAGACCGTTTTTCGTCTCAGTTGGCCGAGATGCTATTTACTGCCAGTCGGAATTTACCACTGGCTAAACTGGTGAACTTGATACAACTGGTGATGACCGGTCTTGAGACCCGCCAAATTCAAATCTGGCCGACGACATTTACGGCGTCTGCCCTTATGGCCGTAGGATGGGATGGGAGGTTGGATCTGCCGGGGTGTAGTTCTCCTTACCCTTGTGTGAATGATTTTCTTTACCAAGCAGATGCCAACGTGGGTCTAAATAAAGTGGACCCGTGGATAAATCGTCAGGGACAAATGGAAGTTGAGGTGGATTCGCAATATACTACCGTCACTTATCAACTGACATATACTCACACTGGAGCGGATGCTGGCTGGCCACTAGGGGAGTATACTGATTACGTGCGTTTGTATTTGTCCCCAGCTGCCCAAATTCAAGAAATCAGTTTAATTAACACACCCGTGGCTGCAGACAAGATAGATAAGTCTACTGAGCGAGGGTTGATTAAGTTGAGCCTGTTAGTTTCTGTGGCTCCAGGGAAAACTGAACAACTGCGGATAAAATGGCGGCAAGCATCTCCAGCTGGTCCACGGTGGCACTACCAATTGCAGATACCCAATCAATCGGGAGTGGCCCCGTATCCCTTCCAAGTCCAAATAAATTACCCCCCTGGTTGGTGGTCTCAAGCTGGGCCCGTTCCCCAGGTTGTCTCCCCAGGCCGAATAGGTTATAATTCTCTAATGTCTCGACCGCAGCGGTTTAACATTGACTGGGTGCCGAGTCAGCCCTAATGACAAAACATACTCTTAAAGCCCAACCCCGATTAGTTTTGGGACACCAAGTCAAGCAACTACGTCACCAGGGCTGGGTTCCGGCTAATGTGTTTGGCAAAGACGTTCCTTCAGTCAATGTGCAGATAGAGGAAAAATCTCTCCTACAGTTTCTGAAGGAGGCAGGGGAATCTTCTTTAATGTATCTACAAGTAGCGGAGGATAAATCTGACCGACCAGTGATGATAGCCGAGTTGCACCGAGATCCGGTGACCGAGCGCTTGTTACATGTCGGCTTGCATCAGGTCAACCTCAAAGAAAAAGTAACTACGATGGTTCCGGTGAAATT
>Ga0209541_10010855_pt1 | contig 14396 bp, 10 predicted proteins | sample RifCSPlowO2_01_FD_184027 | JGI IMG/M metagenome (GOLD analysis project Ga0209541, IMG submission 184027) | Groundwater microbial communities from Rifle, Colorado - Rifle CSP2_plank lowO2_0.1 (SPAdes) (version 2) | ecosystem: Environmental > Aquatic > Deep subsurface > Groundwater | place... | reverse complement strand
CTTGACACGTCCTCATTAACAGTCATACCAGTACTAAATGCGAGCGGTACAGTTGTATGGGGCTTCCAGCCAGATGCTAAAAACTATACAGATTTTCCTATCTACATATTTGCTAATGTAACTGGTACTAATATAGATGATGTATGGTATGTTTTGACAAATGTTCCAAGTTTTATGGGGACTTATACTAACGAAAGCAATATTAATTATCCTAATGCTACGATGAATGCAATTGGTAGTGGTTCAGCAATATATAATGCAAGCATAAGCCTGTCTATAGACAGCCCTTACAGAAGGCCTGGGCCTCATGGAATATGGATATGCGCGAATAACACAGCAGGACAGAAATTCTGCAATAATGGGGGCACTGGTTATTACGCTTCTGAAGGAGCGTATGCTAGCAGTACAGCAGGATTTATCATCAAAGGGCTTAATGCAACCGAATTAGAGGTCTCATTTTTAAATAGCGGATTAGGGCAAGTAAATCTAAGCTGGGAAAACTTTACAGATGTTCCTACTAACACATTTATGAACCCAATTAGTTATAATTATACATTTGCAGTAAACAAGAGCGATGCTGATGGTAACAACATCATTGTTGAGGTAGTTGGCTTTGCTATCAATGAAACTTATTTGGCTAATGCTAAACTTGCAAACCAAAGTGTTAATGAGACTCCTAACTTTAGGGACCAGGTTGGCGGTCAGGGTTATAATGTAACCTTGGGATGGTTTGATGTTGGCAACTTTATACCAGATTTTGCTTTATATAAATATGGCAGGGTAATCCTTCCAAAATACTATTTAAGGAATTATTATTGTAATGGAACATACACAAGCCCAACATGTTATCCACTAACAAATTGTACTGCAACAAAGGATATTTATGGAATTAACTGGACAAATCATGGCTCATTTATACCATCTAATTCAGGATGCTTTATAGAGCAAGGTGGCAAAACCTATATTTATACGGATCACTTTGGTGGCGGTGGCGGAGTAGATGATACAATACCACCAAACATAACATTTAATTATCCTCAGAAAGATTATAATATCAGCAATAATGGAACTTATGTTAATGTTTCATTTGCTGATGCAGGAACTGGCATTAATAATGCTACAATAAAATTCATTTTCAGCGGCGGCACTTCTGGTACGTACCCATACAACCTTACTATATCAAATCTGACAACAAAATGTTATAATCAATCACAGCCATCACAGAAAAATCCAGCAAATGCCTCAAATGTAGAATGTTATTTCAATCTTAATCTATTTGGCATATACCTATCAGATGGCTCATGGAACATGACAGTTAATGTATCAGACGCTAATGGCTCAATAACTGTAAAGCCCATAAACTTCACAATTGACACTGTTGCGCCAACATATACCTTATGGAATATTACTAATGACACGAGCAGCTTCCTTAATTATAGTCACGTAGGTGTTGAACAAGGAGATGTTATAAGAGCATTTATACAGTTCTCTGACGCTACAACAGACACAGAAAATGCTTATTTACAAGTGTATAACACTACATTGGAGGGTTGGATGAATATATCCACCCTTAGTAATTATGGAGATGTTGTAGGCTTAGGGGGCGCTAACCAATCAACCAACTTTAATCAAAGCCTTGTAACAAATGGTGTTTTGATTAATGCATCCTATAAATTCTGTTCAGACGCTGGTTGTTACCAGTCTGGAGCAAATGTTTCATTCAGAGTTTATGCTACTGATAGCGCAGGAAACGTGAACACTACACGTAACATTACAGTGCAGGTTAATGATACTGTAAAGCCAAATGTTACTGTGACTATAAATGGTGCAGGTACTGGCGCAAATGTAAGCACAACAACTATTTCTTTGAACTGGAGCATTACTGAAAGAAATAATATTTATTCAATTGCCTGGAGTTTGGATAAAACTACAATTCCAGTCGATAGCGTTAGAAGTGATAAAAAAGCAGGGAACTATACAGTAAACGGAGGAATAACTCAGGCTGTATTAAACAGCTATAAAACACAGCCGCCAGGAAGTGACTTATCAACAATTCCAGCAACCGGCGCTCAGCTAGCTAACGGAACCCATAATATTACTGTTTATGTAATAGACAGCTGGGGCAATTTGGAGAATGCTACTTATACATTTACGGTTGATACTACTGTTCCTTACACAATTTCTATCCTACAGGATTTATTAGATCAAGGAGTAACGCCAGGTTTAGTGCCTTTCAATATGACTAATTATGGCTGGATGAATGTAACTGTAAATTATTCTGCTTCAGGATTGCGTTCATTACAATACAACACCACATGCAATGGCACATTACAGACAATATTTAATAATACCAAATTCCAGCCGTTTAATAATACCCTATGCTTAGCAGCATCAACAGGATTTAAAACCCTGACTGTTGTTGCAACAAGCGGATCAGGAGGCGCTAATACAACAGCATTCACTGTAGGGCTAGACAGGACTGCGCCTGACATAACTTTAGATTCAATTAACTCAATCACATCTATCCAAGGAGCAGAGTTTAGGTGGATAAACATAAGCTTAAATTTCTCAACACCAACAGAATGGACATATATATCATCAGTTGGTTATTATCTTGATGACAATAAATATGTTCAGTTGGCTGGTGGAAATGTGGATCAGAAGCTCAGCTATAATTATTCTATAAATGTGACATATGGAGGCAAACATAGCTTAATCTTGCAAGCTAATGACTCAGTTGGCAATGCAGCAAATACAACAACTTATGCATTCACTGTTGTAGGACCTGTTGATCTCAACATAAAAGAGCTAGAATTAAATGCTTCGTTAGGGCCAACTAATATTAAAAGAGTGAATATCACCAATACAACTGGCGGGGAAGCAGGTGCTATAACTGTTAACAGCAGCAATCCAATCATTATTGCTATTCAACTTGAAGTGAATACAACTCTAAGCGCAACATTAAATATAACAATTGATGGAATTAATTCTTCTGCAGTAAGGTGGGAATACCTCAATTTTAGTGTTGTAAGTGATGATGCCCCGACTAAAAATAGCGTAACGGGCAACTTTAGCGCTACTGTATTAAGGATGATTAGGTTTAACAGCTCAATAGATGACTTTATACCCGATACAAATTCTTACTTTGGGAGGATTATAGTGCCTTACAATCTTACAAGCACCAATGACTCTAAGTTTGTTGCAATGTGGTTTACAGATGAGACAGATTACTCATCAAGATCGCTTATTTCAGTATGCGGCGTAGCAGGGGGGACAACGCCATATCTATCAACTACAGCAAGCGCATGCTATAATGTAACTGCTGATGGAAAAACAACAATCTTTGTACCGCATTTCTCAACAGTTGTTGTTGCTAATGATACAATGGCACCAACAATAGCAATAAATATCCCAACTAGTAATCAGGCAGATAGCACATTCATGGTTAATATAACTGTGTCTCAGGATACAAGCAGTTGTAAATTTATGATTAATGCATCAGGCTATTATAACGGGGCAGCCCAGGCATTTACAAGCTGGACAACAATGGCAACACCTGCCTTATTAAGCGGAACATCGCAATATGTATGCCTATCCTCTTATCCTGTATCATTAGCTAATAACTCAGCACCAGAAGGAGCATATAACATCACATTCAATGTTACAGATGCGCAAGGAAATTCCAATACAACTGTTGTTTTTGATTTCAATGTTACAGATACTGTTCCACCACAATGGTCAAACATAACAAATAGAAGCATAACATCAACTGGCGCAACTATCAGGGTTGAATCTAATGAGTATGTAAACGCTTCAGTAACTTATTCAAGTGGAACAATAAGAGCGCAAAGCAGCCCATTTACAACAAGGACATCATCTATAACTTTGAGTTTGTCAGCATCGACACGTTACAATTATACTGTTAAGGTCTGCGATTATGCAGGCAACTGCAATATAAGCGAAGAATACAACTTCACAACAGACACAGCAGCCGCAGAAGCAGCAGCAGCAGCCGCAGGAAGCAGCGGAGGCGGTGGAGCAACAGTTGCAGCGCCAACTAACATAGCAGCAAAACAATCGCAAATATGGAACAAGATAAATGCCGGCGAATCAATATCAATGGAGCTAAGCAATGATAATATCGCTATAACTAATGTAGCAACAGATGTCAAAAACACAGTTACAAGCGTTTCAATAGAGGCCGCAAGCCTGAAAGCGCAACCGTCTGATGCAACAGCAGCATCATCCAATGTTTATCAATATCTGCAAATCAAGCCAGTAAATATAAGAGATGATGATATAATCGGCGCAAAGATAAGCTTTGAGGTTACAACACTATGGCTTGATACAAACAAGGTTGCTAAAGAGGATATTGCCTTGTTGAGGTACAAAGATAACAATTGGGATATACTGCCTACAAGCATAGTTGGAAGCAGCGCTTACAAGATTAAATATGAAGCAACAACGCCTGGCTTCAGCTACTTTGCAATCGGCTCTAAATCAGGCGTTGGAAAAGCGCCGGCAGAAGGAGCCGCAGCAGGAGCAACCACAACGACAATACCTGAAGGAGCCGCAGCAGGAGAAGAAATGCCAATAGTAACGCCGCCAGCAGGAGCTAACTATATATGGATAGTAGGGTTGATTGTTATAGTAATCATCGTGCTTATATTCTTAGTTATGAGAAAGAAGGGCGGCAGTCAGCAGTAAATCTTCTTTTTACTTCTTGTTTAATTTTCTTTTATTTATTCTCTTTTGTACATGTGTTTGAATAAGATTGTCCGCAATCTCTTTTAATCATTCAATCTTATTTTAATTTTTCTTATTGTGGATTCACCGCGCTCACATTCAATCTGTGCCTTTAGCAAGCCATAAATTTTGTGGAATATGCCATAATTCGCTTCGCAAATTAATGTCGGGCATTTTGTTCGCTACCCCAACTTTGCAGCAGGCGAACAAAATGCCGAGGCATTTTAGCAGGTTCCGAATTTTTGCTATGATAAATGGCATAAAGCAAAAATTTGGAGTTAAAAGATATTATTTTTGTTGGTTATTATATTTTGTTGGTTATTATAATTTCTTTTGTAAGAATCCGCTCTTTAATTTTACTCTATAGAAACAGCAGCATAGCCGACAGCAGAGCCGTAGTCATTAACAATATCGCCCGATGTGTAGTAATGCAGCAATTTTGCCTTCTTAAAGCCCATTAAAGAGCTTATTTCAAGCAAAGCAGCTATTGGCATCTTTCCGCATATAGTTGCGCCAGTTTCTTCTATATAAGACAAAAAGCCATAGGCGCTTAATTTTTTAATCTGCTCAATAGCATTGCTGTCAAGCTTGCGCATGTTCTCCCTGACATTGCTTGAGAATGGGAAATATCCGTAATTAAACCCGTAATGCGTGAAATCGCTTGACGCTATAATCTGGACATCCTTTCCTGTTTCCTCAATTGTCTTTGCAATTGCTTCTGCTATTCTATCATAGTTCTCAGACACTATAATGGGGGCAATCCTTATCTGAGGCAGATGCTCCTTGTTGACAAACTGGAGAAATGGCAGCTGGACTTCTATCGAATGCTCATGGCTATGGGCATTTTCATTCTGCTTAAGCCCGGAGTTTATCATTAAAACCTTAATGAATTCCTTGTCTGCGTTTAAAACGCCAAAAGGAGTTTCCCAGTCTTCAAGTGAAACGCACGAGCCAAATCCAGAATGGCTTAAGCCAAGCATTATAAAAAGGTCTGGAAATCTGCTTTCAGCAATCTCCTTGTAAGCCCATGCCTGGCATGGCCCGGAAAACATATAGCCTGCATGCGGCGCAATTATTCCAAAAACATTCCTGCTTCTTTTTTTATCAGGCAATGAGCCAGGTCCGAATTTTGATGAAAAGCATTCGCTAATCTGCTTGTCTAAACCATCAAAGCTGGCTTCATAGAACTGGCCTGCAACAAAAGGATTTCTTACCATAACTCCTGGTAGTTATTCTCAAATTTAATAATTTTGCTTTTTTCGTTAAGGATAATGCCAAATTAAACAGATTGCAGGCAAAGCTTAGGCATTTATCGGGAATAATAAGAAGACTTATCCAACCTTTTTTGCTTTTATCATCTTTACTATTGTTATTATAATAAACAATACAATAATTAAATCAATAATAATAAAGAGCGCATTGCCAAACAGCCTTTTAATAATGCTATCTTTTTTTGGCGACATCTTTTCTGTTTTACTTTCAGAACTTATGCTCTCTATTGGAATTGTGGTTGTTGTTGTGGCTTTTTCAGCTCCAACATTAACATTCCCAGCGCTTTCTTCAGGCGCTATAATATTTTCGCTGCCATTGCTTTGCGGCTCTTCAATATCCTCTATTTTAGCTGCCTCTGGCTCCTGCCCCGCTTTCCTGACTTTTAGCTTATTCAATGTTTTAATCTCATTTCTTACATTATTCAGGATAAATGAGGTAGCTGTTGCAAGCTCATAATCATCTGGGTAGCCTGCCTTTATCTCAAAGAAGAATTTTATTGACTTGTCATCCTGCAGTAATGTGCCGCTCCATGAATACCTGTTTGCATCAATCCTCATCCTATATGGCACATTAGCCACTTTGAGCCCCATTGGAAAGGCTATTTTGAAATATTCAACATAAATGTCCTTTTCAGGGTTTATGTTTTCCAGAGCAACAGTAAGATTGGCGCTTCCCCCAGCATAAATCTCATTATCTGTAAGGAATGCGCTTACATTTAGCTGATGGTCTGGAACAGTTATCTTGATTGCAGTTGAGTTAACAGCCTTTTTTTTAATGCCTTCATTGTATTGGGCAGATGCTTTTGAGGAGAACACTGTTTTTTCAAGCGCTTTTATCTTGTAAGAGCATTTCTTCTCCATATTCGTGCCCAGGTCGCCTCGCCACTTTACATTGTTTCCGTCTATAACGCAGCCACTTGCATCTGTGATGGTAAAATTCAGGGAAAATTCATCATTATAAACAAAATTGACGGCATCCCTGTCTCCAATATTCCTGAAAACTGCATCAATCTTTGTTTCCTCTCCTATAAACAGCCTGCCGCTTGCTATAGCCCTCTCTATCTCAATTTTTGCAACTATCTCCGAGACCTTTACCTTTGCCGTGTAGTATTCCCTGTCAGTTGTGTAATTGTGATACCAGAACTCAATGCCGTCAAAGCATATGTTGAAGAAATCAGAAACCTCGCATCTTCCCTGCCCCACTATAACGCTTCCAGAGGGCGCAACAACATTTATCCTGTCAGTTATTATGCCGAGGTTAAATCTGAATGTCTGGTTTTTTATTGAAACATTCTGCCCAGGATAAACTGTGCCTGAGTAAAGCTCTTCCTGGTATATTGCGCAAACAGAAGGAAACGCAAAAACCAGCATTGCCAGCAATATCAGCAGCCTCTTTTTTTCCATAGGCAACACATTGAAGGATTAATATAAAAATTTAACTAAACTGTAAAGTAAAGCGTTAAACTGATGCGCCGCACGCCACGCAGGCGCTATGAAGCCAGGAAGTTTACTTAACATAAACATACAGAGGCACTGCCAAATCGAGCTCCTATGCATCAGAAATAGTTATGCTACGACACAGCAACTACCAGATTTCCAAGCTTGGTTATTTCCTGCAGGCTTTTTTCCTCTTCATACACAATTTTTATATCTGTCCTCAGCTTTTCTGATGAATATACGCTTGGGCAACTAATAACAAATGTCATCTCGCTGTTTGCAGCCATTTCAGCCTTGTTGAACCTGTTTTGAGCGCATTCTTTGTCAATAAGCTCGATGCTCTTTACTTTTATTCCCTCTGAAAGGCCGTTTTTAATAACCAGGGTGACGCTTCCTGCATCTGCCTGATAGCTTTTGCAGTATAGCGGCGGAGCCAGGCTGCACCTGTTGCCTGAAATGCTTTTAAAATCGACAAAATATGCCAGAGTCCCCATCGAAATCATGACGATTAAGATTGCCCAGCCGTAAGTCATAAGGAATTCCATTACAGCCTGGGCGTTTTTATTGAGCATCTTTTGCCTCTTTCGTTTTTTAAACAACAGAATTCCACTAATCTCATAAAAATCCAAATGGATTTTTAGGACACCAGAAATCTTGGGATTTCTGCGTGTGTGATTAGTGGAATTCTGTGTGCTCAAAAACCACCGGATATGGGTTAGCTCTGCTAAAAGCATGCCACCAGTCTTTGACTGGTGGTTTTTGACATCTATCTGCTGCCGATATATAAACCTTATTATTGCGCTAAACAAATTTTGCAGCTATATAGCTTTAAATCTTTTTATATGTCAGAAATATACCACTGGTTTATAACCAGTGGACAAAGTCCACTATCTTGTCATAGATGTTGGTATATTTCTGAGCATGCTCAAGAACACGCCCCGCACTCATCAAAAATGCAACGCATTTTTGAATGTGCTCAGAAATCTAAAGAGGTTTCTGACATTAGTGCGGGGTCGGTTCTTGACATTTTCCCTATGTTCCTTCCTGCCAGCTTTCCATATATTTTTTCTGCTCCTTGTCAAGCCTGTCTATGCTTACCCCAAGCGCATCAAGCTGCAGCTTTGCAATCTGGTTATCTATGCTTTCAGGGAGCTGTATGACTTTGACAGGCAATTTTTCCTTGTTTTTTACTGCATATTCAGCTGCCAAAGCCTGGCCGCAAAAAGATGTTGACATAACCTCGCTTGGATGGCCCTCTGCAAGAGACAAGTTTACCAGCCTGCAGTTTCCAAGCGCAATTATCCTTTTTCCGTTATCAAGAGTGAACTCCTCGACATACGGCCTTATTTCCCTCACTTTTTTTGCCATAGCCTTAAGCCCGTTATAGTCTATCTCGACATCAAAATGCCCTGAATTTGCCACAATTGCATTATCCTTCATTAGCATAAGGTGCTCTTTCTTTATTACGTGCTTGTTCCCGGTTACTGTTATGAAAATATCCCCTGTTTTTGCAGCCTCTTTCATTGGCATAACCCTATAGCCGTCCAGTTTTGCCTGCAGCGCCCTGAAATGGTCAACTTCTGTTATTATCACATTTGCGCCCATCCCTCTGGCTCTCAGGCTGACGCCCTTTCCACAATCTCCATAACCTGCAACAACAACATTTTTGCCTGCAAACAGAATCGAGGTTCCCCTTAGTATGCCGTCTATTGTGCTCTGCCCCGTGCCATAATAGTTATCAAGAAGATGCTTGGTTTTGCTGTCATTTACAGCAATCATGGTGTATTTTAATGCATTGTCTTTTTCCATTGCCTTAAGCCGTATAATTCCGGTTGTGGTTTCCTCGCAGCCCGCTATTATTCCCTTAATCAGCTCCGGATGATTTTTGTGAATTTCAGAAACTAGATCGCAGCCGTCATCTATGGTTATTTGGGGCATGAATTTGATGACATTGTTTATAAACCTGTAATAATCGTCCTTAGTTTCGCCTTTGTATGCCCATATTTTTACCCCTTCTGCTGCAAGCGCTGCGCAGACATCATCCTGCGCGCTCAATGGGTTGCAGCCTGTTATTGCAACATCTGCGCCGCCGGCAATTAATGTTCTGACTAAAACAGCTGTTTCTTTTGTGGCATGCAATGCCATGCCTATCCTTATGTTGCTTAATGGCTTTTCTTTCTCAAACCTTGCCCTTACTTTAAGCAAAGCCCCCATCTGCGTCTCAGCCCATTCAATGTTCTTCTTGCCCTGCTCAGCCAGGCTCAGGCTTTTAACTTCATAACTCTCTCCTTTGTCCATCAGCATCACCTCGTTCATGGTATGCTGTAATATTTATATATTTTACCATTTTTTTTGTTTATTTTGTCCAGTTTTTATTCATATTTATAGACAAAAATAGAAAAATTTATATATTTAATGGACAAAAATCCTTCAATGGACAAAAAAGACTCAGCAATAATCCATGTTCTCAGAGAAAACTCAAGGATGCCCATCAGGGATGTTGCCAAAAAAACAGGGCTCAGGCCAAGCACAGTCCATCAGAGGCTCGTCAGGCTGAAAGAAAGCGGGGTGATTGAGAAATTCACGCTGAAGCTTGACAACAAAGCTGTTGGAATGAATTTTATTGTTTTTGTTTTTGTAAAGACAAAGCCTGCTGCCATACTCGAGCAAAAAATTGTGAATGACCTGCACGTAACAGAAATTTTTGGCATAACCGGAGAGTACGACCTGCTGATTAAATTAAAGTTTGGAAATGTTGAGGAATTTAACAATTTCATCATAAAATTCAGGAAAGAGCAAAGAGTTGAGAACACGCTTACAATGGTTGCAACTGTAAATATAAAGGAGGAATTATAGCAAAATAGTAAACCACAGTTTAGGAATCATGGTTTTATTGGGCAGGGATGCTGTTGTTAATACCCCCAAAATGCATTAAATTCTCAGCATCCCTGCATTTATCTTTTAAAAAAAAGAGGCAAAAATGCAGATTAAAAAAACAGCAATGCTTTTTTTCCTTCTCTTACTGCCCTACATTGTTTTTTCTTTAGAATGCAGCACAACCAATGATTGCAATGACGATAGTTACTGCACAACAGAATCGTGCAATAGCGGCAACTGCTCTTACGCAAATGTGGGCGGCTGCATCAAGGATAACTTCAAATTTGTAGGGGATAGCTTTGCTATGGGTGAGGGCTCATGCAGAAATACGTATGAGTATGATGGGGTTTATAGAGAGGATAACAAAATTGTGCTTGTAAAGGGCTCTGAAACAATTTCCTTGAATTTTAACAATAACTTATCTAATTATTATGGTCATCCCATTATCTATGATTTTAAGATATTGAATGCTACAGTGGCATTTAATCTCAGATATAATGAAACACAAAACTTTCTTTATCTCGAGGACGTAAACAAGACATGCCCTGTAGTTGACCAGTGCTCAAGCAATGAAAACTGCACTGATGATAATGTATGCACAATTGATGAATGCACTGGAACGCCCCTGGCATGCAAGCATAGCATGGTTGCCTACTGCAAAAGCAATGACGGCTGCTGCCCTGGAAAATGCAATGCAACAAATGACAATGACTGCATAACTGACCAGTGCAGCACTAATGAGGACTGCAACGACAATAATCCGTGCACAAATGATTTATGTGATGGAACACCAAAACTTTGCGTTAATGCAGCGACAACAGATTGCGCGGACAATGACAATTGCTGCCCTGCTGGTTGTGCCTACAATACTGACAAGGATTGTGAAAAACCTATTATTTGCGGCGATAATATCTGCGAGGCTAATGAAACAAAAGAGAATTGCTGCAAAGACTGCGATTGCGCTGAAGATTATGAATGCGCTGAAAATAGATGCCAGAAAACAAAGAAGGCTATTGCCAAAGAAAGTTTAGAGATTAATGAAGATTTCAGGAAAAAACAGGAGAAATTGCTAAGCGACGGATTCAGCTTAAATAAAATTTTGTTTTCAGAGACAGCAGCTGGGTTCAGTTTTGAGTATACTTACAGCAAGGGGGACAAAGAGAGGGCAATAAAAGGCGTCATGGACAGTCAAGGTAAAGTAAAGCAGATTAATACTGCAGGAGGAGCGCCTGTTTTGTGGTATGCTGTTATTCTTGTGCTGATATTTTTGATAACTATTGCCGGCTTGTCTCATTATAGGAATTTTAGGCATAAAAAAGAAGAGGAAAAGGAAAAATATTATGCGGGATTGCTGCAGCAAAAATTTCAGAAGCCTAGGCAGCCCTTTTACCGAAGATAATTGTGCCTAATCTTACCATGTTTGAGCCTTCTTCAATTGCTATTTTGTAGCTGTCAGACATGCCCATTGAGAGTGTTTCCATCTCAACATTCTGTACTTCTAATTTTCTTATCTCCTCAAAAAGCTTTTTCATTTCCCTGAAATAAGGCCTTGTTTTTTCTGCGTCATCAAAATAAGGTGCCATTGCCATTAGCCCTTTTATTTTTATGTTTTTTAATTTTGATATCTCTTTTATCAGGCTTATTGTGTTTTCCGGCATAACACCTGTTTTGTTCAGCTCTTTGCCTATGTTTATTTCTATTAGTACATCAATAGGTTTTTCTGCTGTCTTTTCTATTTCTTCAGCTAATTTTAATGAATCTAGTGTTTGAATCATATCAAATATTTTCAGCGCTTTTTTTATCTTGTTTGTCTGCAAATGGCCAATTAAATGAAATTTTACCTTTCCTTTTAGCTCATGGTATTTCTTTTCTGCCTCCTGCACATAGTTTTCTCCTATTATTGTTATGCCTGCATCTATTGCTTGTTTTATCTCATCTATTGTCCTTGTTTTTGTTGCTGCCATTAAGGCTACATGAGAAGGAATCTCTGCTTTTATTTTCTTTATATTCTCTTTTATGCTCATTTTATATTCTTTATCAGCTCTTCAACTTCTTTTTTATCAATGCTTTTTAATCTGGCTCCTATCTGCTCAACAACCTTTGTTGCATAATAGCTGCCTATATGACCAGATATCTTTAGCTCATAGCCTTTTGATATGCCATATAAAACTCCTGCTGCAAACATGTCGCCAGCGCCTGTTGTGTCAACTGCCTTTGCCTTGTAAGCAGGAATATTGTAAACAGCGCTGCCCTGTTTTATGCAGGAGCCTTTTTCGCCAAGCTTGACTATTGCTATGCCTGCAAGTTTTGACAGCTCATTTAACGCCTCTAATGGCGCCAAGCCGGTAAGCGCCTTTGCCTCATCCTCATTTGCAAAGACAATATCAGCGTAATTTTTTATCATTTTTCTTATGTCTTCCTTGTTCCTTGACACTATTCCCGGGTCGCCCAAGTCCATGCTGATTTTTATGCCGTTCTTTTTTGCAAATTCCATTGCATGCAAAGAAACATCTCTCAAATTTTTTTCTTCAAGCTGGTAGCCTTCAATATGCAGCATCCTGCTCTGCCTTAAATCATCAAAGAAAACATCGGATTTTTCAAGGTGCAGGGAAGCGCCGAGATGAACCGCAAATGTCCTTTCGCTGTCAGGGGTTATGAATGTTATTGCATGGCCTGTCATTTTATCTGACCTTGCAAGTTTTGGCTTAACGCCGCCATCAAGCATCTTTTCCTCATATATATCACCATGCTTGTCTTTGCCAATCTTTCCGCAGAAAACAACATTGCCCCCAAGCAGCGCTACGCCGTAAAGCGTATTTGCAGAGCTTCCTCCGGGGGAGGTTTTTACCTTGTAATTTTCAAGTTTCTTTAATAGTTTCTTTGAATGCTCCTCATCAATTAAATGAAAGTTCCCTTTTTTAAGGTTAAGCTCCAATAATTCATTGTGCCCAATCTCTATCAGGAAATCCATCAATGCAGAGCCTATGCCGAATATGTCGTATTTCATGTTAAAGAGTAGGAAAAAGGGTGAATATATAAAGATTTATTCTTTATGAAGATATGAGATTTTATTATATGTACGTATCTTGAGAAAGAAATTTTTTGGTAAAAGGTAAGGAAAAAGAATCACGGACGGGAAGAAAAACACTATTTCTTGAAAATGCTTATTATTGCTTTCTCTACTTCCTTTATCTTATCTTCCCTCAATAGTACCAATTTTGTAAAGAACTATGGATTTATCCGCAGTGAATAACTTGTTTGGCCTTATCATGCTTGTCAAATTTAAACTTCCTTGCCTGAAATCTTCATTTGCAAGAACGATTGAATAGCCATCAATTCTTGCTTCGCTTGTAATTTGGCAGAGAATAAGATCATCACCTTCTAATTTTGCTACAACTAGAGCCGGTCTTTTCTTGGATTTACTTAAATCAGAAAAAAGGAAAGCTAAAACTACAACCTCCCCTTTTACAATTTCTTCCATGCTTTTTCATCCTCTTTGCTATTCCAGTCTTTAGCTAAAGCTTTTTCACTGGCTATCGCTGTAAACATCTTTTCGTTTATTTGTTCCATAGGTCTTAATTCAATGTGGTCCTTGAATGCTAAAATAGCTACTTTTGAACCTGTTTTGAATCCATTTTTCCTTATATCCTTAGGGATAGCTATCTGTCCTTTTTCAGTTATTGTAGCGGTTTTAATTTCCAGTAAAGGCATTTTTCATCACCTTCCTTATATGTAAGAAAAGTAAGAATAAGTATATAAATGTTTTGCTTTTCTTATTTCCCTTCCAAGAAAGACAAGTACTTAATTTCGCATAACATAAGCCTGCTGCAACTATACTCACAGACAAAAATATTTATACAATAGTTGTCTGTTCGTAATAAGCAAAGGACATATTTATGTCTAAAAACTTGTGTCCTTTACTATATTAATCGCAAATAAGATAGGTATTTTAGGATGCCCTAGATTTGATTTTTATTCCTGCGTGTTTTTTATACTAGAGTTTCTGAAAATCATTTATAAATAGAAAAAAGGAAGTAGTAGTTGTTTCATAATGTAGTTTGGAAC
>Ga0209541_10010852_pt1 | contig 14398 bp, 15 predicted proteins | sample RifCSPlowO2_01_FD_184027 | JGI IMG/M metagenome (GOLD analysis project Ga0209541, IMG submission 184027) | Groundwater microbial communities from Rifle, Colorado - Rifle CSP2_plank lowO2_0.1 (SPAdes) (version 2) | ecosystem: Environmental > Aquatic > Deep subsurface > Groundwater | place... | reverse complement strand
GGTCGGTATTTTACTATGTTGGTAATATAAACATCCTCCCTCTTTAGCCCTATCATTTCCAACATCTCATTCAGAAACTTCCCAGCCGCACCCACAAATGGTTTCCCCTGAATATCCTCGTTCTTGCCCGGCGCCTCGCCTATAAACACCATGTCAGCATCCGTGTTGCCATCGCCAAACACTAACTGCGTGGCTTGCTTACGAAGCTCGGGGGTTGGATCCGCCTTGATAATTGCTTCGGCGATTTTGTCTAACTTACCTTGTTTTGTTGTCATTTTACTTCTTAGATTTAATGCTTCTCACAATTAATCTGATGCCTAGAACTGCTAGGACTAATGTGCCAAGATATTGCCACCAGCTGCCAGTGTCAAACGCCCGAGTTACGAGCAAATATGCCAGAACCAAACCAATCAATCCCATTGGTAAAAGTGCTGATCGGGACTTGAATTGGTCTGGCGTGTGGAGTTTATTCACTTTTTACCTTTTTCTCGGGCAGCTTGTTTCATGCTAAGGTTTAGCCGTCCCTTTTCATCAATTGCTACTAGTTTAACAGTGACCAAGTCACCTTCTTTGACTGCATCACGTGGGTTATTGATGCGTTCTTCGCTCATTTCAGATACGTGGACCAAACCGTCTTTGCCCGGTAGAATTTGCACAAACGCGCCAAAATCCAACACACTAACAACAGGTACGTTCTCGTAGATTGTTCCCACTTCTGGCTCAACTGTGATATCACGAACCATCTTGATGGCGGCTTCTATGGATGAGGCATCAGGACTGGCAATCATGACCGTGCCGTCGTCTTTGATATCAATTTCGGCGCCAGTTTCAGCAATAATGCGATTAATGGTTTCGCCACCCTTGCCTATCACTTCGCGGATTTTGTCTGGGTTTATTTTGATAGCTTCCACACGCGGCGCATATGGGCTCATCTCTTTTTTAGGCTCGGAAATAATACTAATCATGTGTTGTAGTATCTTGGTTCGGCCTGCGCGTCCTTGGTCTAGCGCTATTTTGAGTACTTCTACTGGCAAACCGTGGACTTTCATGTCCATCTGCAGGGCGGTGATGCCTTCTGACGTACCCGTTACCTTGAAATCCATATCTCCAGCAAAATCTTCCGCATCGGCAATGTCGCTCATGACGTATGGCTTATCTCCATCCATCATCAGCCCCATGGCAATACCACTAACTGGCCGCTTAAGTGGTACACCAGCGTCCATCAGTGCCATAGAGGATGAACATGTAGCGGCCATGCTGGTGCTGCCATTTTGACTCATTATCTCTGTTACAGAACGAATCATATAGGGGAAATCGGCCTCGCTGGGTAACACGGCCGTCAGGGCACGTTCTGCCAAATAACCGTGACCTATCTCACGCCGCCCTGGACCACTGAGTCGCTTGACCTCGCCGACGGTATAGCCGGGAGCATTATAGTGGTGCAGATAGCGCCGCTCCCCCTCACGCTCCATGGTATCAATCAGCTGCACGTAGCTCAGTGGCGCTAGAGTGATGATATTCATGGCTTGGGTCATCCCGCGAGTGAATAGGGCCGATCCGTGAGCCCTCGGCAAAATACTAATTTCGCTGGATAGTTGGCGGATTTCTGTTAATTTACGGCCGTCAGGGCGCAATTGATGCTCAACAATACCCTTGCGTACATCTTTGTGAAGCGCCATCGTAAAGGCTTCATCATATTCAGGATGCAAGGCTTTGTACTCATCTTCAAACTGTTCCTTAAAAAACTCATGGAATTTGGCGCGCAAATCATTCACCAGCTCGTTGCGTTCTGGATATGGCGCCCGAATCTTGTCACCAAGCTTACCGGCAACCCACTCATCAACCTTGCTTTGTATTGAATCATCGGGTAGTACCAATTCGTATTCTAGCTTCGTTACACCGACTTTCTTGGCTAATTCCTCTTGCAATACGATAGCTGGTTGCATGGCTTCAAAAGCATATTTCATAGCTTCGGTAATCTGTTGTTCGCTGACTTCAGAGGCACCCGCTTCTACCATCATGATGCCGTTTTTGGTACCGGCAACAACTAGGTCTAAGTCGCCAATGGCTAATTCTTCAGGGGTGGCGAAGCCTTTGTACTTGCCATCTACCAGTCCAATACGCAGTCCGGCTACAGGACCATCAAACGGCGCGCCGGTTAACATCATGGCTGCACTCATAGCTATCATAGCCACCATGTCTGGGCGGAAGGTTGGGTCCATACTTAGCACCGTGGCTACGCCCTGAACTTCTTGGCGATAGCCTTTAGGGAACAACGGACGTATGGGACGATCAATTAGACGACCGATTAATATGGCGTCGTCAGATGGGCGGCCTTCTCTTTTGATAAACCTGCTGCCGCTGACTTTGCCGGCTGCATACATTTTTTCTTCATAATCAATACTAAGTGGAAAATAGTCCATGCCAGCGATTGACCTGTTGCTAACCTGCGCCGATCCCAGCACAACAGTGTCGCCATAGCGAGCTAACACGCTGCCAGAGGTGCGGAATCCAACCCGACCCACTTCTAAACTAAGCGTGCGTCCGCATAGCTGGGTTTCTACTTTGATAATGTCTTTGCCGAATGGATTGATTGTACTCATCTATCCAGTAACCTTTCTGTTTGGTCTATCGCAAGCAAGGTGCAAATATACGCTGCCCTTGTGCTGGACGAATACTGTATATCTGGTCTCTGCATGCGAAAGCCCAATTGTTTAATTAATGTGCACAAGTTTATCCCTCACCAAGTTGGTGAGGGAATAATCTGTCCAAATTATTTGCGAAGTCCAAGTTTTTTGACAAGACTTAAGTATGCTTTAGCGTCTTGTTCTGCCAGATACTTCAGCAGGCGCTTGCGCTTGCCAACAGCTTGCAACAGGCCCCTGCGAGCCATGAAATCATGTTTGTTGGTCTTTAGATGCTCGGTCAATTCCTTGATACGCTCAGTCAATATACCAACCTGCACAGCCGGGCTGCCAGTGTCGGTCTTACTGGTCTGTAATTCTGCTACTATCTTACTTTTCTTATCCGTTGTTATCATGTAACTGAATTTTCCTTAATAGCTTTAATAATGAAGAGTTTTGATGGCGTTAGCCCTATTCTAGCACAAGCTCCTCTGTTAAGCAAGCATTATATGTCCATTGATTTGTTCAGCACCAAGGTCATATATTCCCATTGCTTGTTCAATTCCAAATCGTCCCACCCAAGTGCGGCGGAGGGCGGACATATATGCACCAGTACCCAGTTGTTTGCCAATGTCTTCTACCAATGAACGTATGTATGTTCCAGAGGATACTTTGGTCGTGAATTTCACTTTGGGATATTTGTATTCTATATCTGTTATTTCGTAGATTGTGACTGGGCGAGGCTCTAGCTTGACTTCTTTGCCTGCCCTAGCCAGTTTGTAGGCCCTCTGCCCATTGACCTTTATAGCCGAAAACGCGGGCGGCGTTTGCATAATCTCCCCTGTGAACTGCCTTAGAGTTTTTTGCAGTTCATCAAGATTCGGTATTCTGGATTCGGTATTCATTGTTTTTACGCCCTCTTCGTCCCCAGTAGTACTAGTTTGGCCTAGTGTCATGGTAACTTCATAAGTTTTATCCAATTTGGAAAACTCCGGAGCCCGCTTGCAGTAGCTTCCTAGTACAATCACAAGTAAACCAGTAGCTAGTGGGTCTAAAGTGCCGGTATGGCCCACCTTCACCTTCGGTAAAGGAGTTTTGAGTTGTGAGTTGTGAGTTGTGAGTTTGGGGGCTTGGCTCATGGCATGTTTCAGGATACCCCGCACTTTTGCGACCACGTCAAATGATGTCCAACCCGAAGGTTTATCAATCAGTAAAATTCCATCCATCAGATAATACTAACTCAAACTCTGGGAACTATCTACAACGCGACACCAGATATAGTGCCAGTATTACTCTGGGTATTATCGCCTGTTGGCCCTAAGTTGGGAGGCATCATTGGAGGAGGTACGGGAGGTGGAGCCATGGGATTGTTAACTTTCGTTGCGGTAGTATCTGTTGGAAGACCTTGATCTGGGTGTACTAGACCGGCTGGCAAAGTGGGAGGGGCTGCTGAATTACTAGGGAGATTTATATCCATGGGTCGGGCGTTTAACGAATATACTGGCTCAAGTATCTGGGGAGTTGTGGCGCTGACAGCTTGAGTGACAGCATCGCGAGCAGTATTTACATTGTCAGGCTGGGTTGGAGCTATGTTGTCGGTGTCTTGAGCTTGGGCAACATGCGGGCTCCCCACAGCTTTTTCCAGATCTGCCAGCGTGTCGGCATCTTTCTGTTCCGTAGAAATTGGGATGTTTGTGTCTTGAGCAGGAGCATCGTGCATCAATATTGGGCCGTGTGCGGCATTAGCGCCAAGCGGGTCGGTGCTAGGATCAAGTGCTTCCGGTCTGCTATTGGCGGTTAAGGTGCCGCCCAAAGTTGGCGCTTGAGTTATCAACCGAGACGAGGCGGGCTCTGGGTCATTTTGTGCAGTGTCAGATGCATCCGGTTTTTTGTCTTCATCTTTTTGAAGAGGTATTAGCTGCCCCTCTTTGTCTATGATTATTTGATCAGGTTCGTCTTGTTTGTCTTCTTCATCTTCGGTCTCAGATTCGGCTTCTTCCTTTTTTGGTTCTGGCTCGCCATGGTCAATTTCTAGTGCGCCGGTGGGCTTTTCTGTTTTCTTAAGCGGAGAGTCGGGTTTGTTCTGAGGGATGGTTTGAACAACTTCTGGCAATTCTGCATCTTCGCTGTGGGCGGGTGTAACTGGCTCCTTAGGCTGCAATTGACTAGCCACTAGCTGCTGGTTGGCTCCAGCGGTCATGAGTTTGGCGCTCATTTGCATCGTCAGGGACGAGGTTTTTTCGTTGCTGAAACGATTTGTCTCAGCCACAATCCCTGTCAAAAAGGCTGTTGCCATCTGGCCATCCAGTACGTCTTGTTTCATGTCCAACCCCATATCTACCAACATTTCGCACAAGCTGCTAGATTCTAACTGTGTCCAGTTAACGTTACCTAGTTTGGTTTCGCCGTGAGTGTTTACGACAATAACTGTGGCATCATGAAGTATCCGTCCATGCGCTGTAATAGCAGCGTCAACATCTTTTTGTTCTTGTACTCCCAGAGCCATAACAACATCCACATTGAAATCGCCTTGGCTAAACTCCAAATCTTTGTCTGTGATAGAGGTTTTATATGGAGTAATAAAGATCTTGACCATCTGATCTTCTACCTTGTAACGCAGTTTGTCGGCCTTTGATTTGTCTAGGGCAATTATAAAATCACGTAGTGAATCGGTGGTTTTTTCCAGCGTCTTTTCTGGTTGCAAAAACTCAATGGTGCTAGGAATTGTGCCGCTAAATACCGCTGTTGCGTGTTTGCCTAGTTTGTTAAGTAACAATGTCAGACCAATGGCCCCTGCCAGTTGGTCAACCGACGGGTTGGTACTGACTGTTACCAGAACGTTTGTCGCCTGTTTTAATCTGTCAGCTACTTGATTTTTTTGAGTATCCATAAGGGCATCGTTTTTGTTTTTTGATCCTCTGGTGGACACCTTACCACAAAAGTAAGCATAAGTAAATAAACATCTCGCCTCTTTACAAACCATACCCACCTCTGTATAGTTGAACCCCGACTAACTCATCAACGTAAACAAGGTGACCCAATGCCAATTATCAAATCAGCCAAGAAACGTGTACGCATAGCCCGCAAAGCTACTGTTCGTAATGCCAAAGTCAAGCGCAGCCTGCGCGCTGCAATCAAATCATTTCAGAGTTCTATATCTGGTGGGACGCATAGCAAAGCTCAAAGCGCGTTAGACAAGGCTGGCAAAAAAGGCCTACTGCACAAGAATAAAGTTGCCCGCAAAAAGAAGCAGCTAGCCGCAGCTGCCAAAGCAGCAGGTGTCAAAACTGCCGGGACTGGCAAAAAGAAATTAGCCGCAGCCAAACCCATAGCTAAAAAACCTGTAGCAAAGAAATCACCCGCTAAAAAGTCTGTAACCAAGAAAAAATAATTTATATATCTAGTAAAAAGGCTTGGATGGCGTCGTCGGCATCTATTGAGGTGGTTTTCATCTGCATATCTAATTGAGCCAGCGTATGAATCAAGCTTTTTAGTTTCACGGTAGTTATAGACTTTGCAATTTGGCGACTTTTACGGACTACAAACGGGTTGATTTTGGCATCACCGGCAATCTGGTCATCGCTACGCTCACCAGAAGCTTTAATGACTGCCAAAATGTGTAGCTGCCAAGCTAGCATTGAAATAATCTGTTGCGGCTCAACCTTGCTGGCCCGTTGCTCCATATAAAGTTTCAGCATCAGTTTTGCGTTACCAGTAAACGCAGCGTCTAAAAGCTGGAACACGGTACTACGGAGAGTTGGTTCGGTCAGCAAATCTATAGATTGTTTAGTGACCTTAAGGTCATATGCCAGCAGTTTTTTGAGCTCGTTATCTAGCAGTTGTTGATTTGTACCAACGCGCTCCACCAAATACCGAGCATCTGGTTGGCTAATACTGCCTCCAAGCGACTTTGATTGCTCGCCTAGCCACTTGGATAGGCCATATTCGTCGGGTTCATTGAACTCTTTATACTCAGTATTTTTCTTTAGAAATTTGTAATATACAGAACGCTTGTCCAGCCTAGGTTCGTGGATTATTACATCTGTAGTTTCAGGTATTTCGGACAATAAACTTTCGGCTTTTTCTACAAATTCTTTATTGGCGCTTGGGGCTCTTAACACTACTAGTTTACGGCTAGCCAAAAACGGCAAACTCTCCAGCGCTTCACGAATCCGGTCATACTCCACCTCTTCCCCATCAAACCGCTCCACCCCCATGTCAGAATGCTCAAAAATAAATAACTTGATAAGTTTTTTGAGCTCAGCATTGAGTAAAAAACTATTGCTCCCCGTCAATGTCGTTATCATGTTGTCACCCCAAATAACATGTTTAATCGTTTAGTCTCTTTCGGCACTTTTGGATCAAACGGTTCATCAGTTTTAAGTAACTCTAACCCTGCTTTCTGAAACGTAGATTTGTATTCTTCAAGTTCACGATGAATCATAGTCACCCGCAATCCCGAAATGCCTATTAATGTTTCATACTCTCGATTACCATTTGCAATTAAACGACTTTTGTCCGGGTGTGGAACAGAGACAATAAGTCTTCCGCCTGTATTTAACTGCCGTCTCATTGCCAGGGCAAAACCTGATAAATCTTCGACAAATTGGAGGACTAGTTTTGCGATTATCAAATCAAAAGTTTCAGAAAGGGGCTTATCGGTATATCCCCACTTTTTAGTAACAATCCTACTATCATTAAACTCTTCCAATATAGATGGTGAATTATCAATTGCAGTAACTTCATAGCCATCATTAGCCATTAGTACAGAGTAAACCCCTGCTCCGCAACCGTAGTCTAAAACCTTTACCGGTTCTTGGGGCATCAGTGATTTAATAGATGGCCAGTTAACTTTCAATTCATATTGGCTTTTTTCGGCATCCTTTTCAACGACCGCATATTCATGCGCTATTGGTTCGAATTGACTTTCAATATCGCTCATATGGTTTCTTTCTGGCACTTAGGGCAAGTGTGGGTGCCGCGGCTGGCCACACGGGTTTTGATGATTGTTGTGCCGCAACGGGGGCAGGATTGGCCTTCACGGCGGAAAACTCTGGCAAAACTTAGGTAACTACCTCGTTTGCCCTCGGCATTTACATAGTTTCTATCTGATGATCCGCCCTTTTCTATCGCTAGACTCAAAACGTACCTAAGCTCATCATACAACAAATATATTAACCTATCAGACAATTTATTAGTTATAGTCGTGGGGTGGATTTTGGCGCCCCATAGGGATTCGTCGGCATATATATTGCCTACACCGGCTATTACCGACTGGTCTAGCAACGCGGCTTTAATATTTGTGTTCGGCCGAGTCATTAAACGCTGCTTGAAGTCGACCTGAGTAAAGTCAGCGGCTAGCGGCTCAGGCCCAACCTTCATAAAAAAGTCTATATTGGACACTTCGATGGCTGGGATTAAACGCATCCAGCCGAATTTCCTTTGATCGTTAAAAAATAGTTTAGAGTTGTCGCTAAATGTGAGCGTAACCCTAGTAGATCTATCTGGCAGCTCCCCAATCAGCGAATCGTTTGGATGCCCTGCCCCAAACGCCTCGCCACTGCCGCGGTAGACCATTTGCCCGGTCATTTTTAAGTGGATCACCAGTGTGTGTTCGGTACTGAGATCTATGAGCAAAACTTTTGCGCGTCGGCGTACATCGGTTATTTTGGCACCAATCAAAAAAGCCTGAACATCAGATTTGGCGTTTGGGAAAGACTTATCCCAATCAAATGTAACTTCAGAAACAATCTTGCCAACAATAAACTGGCCCAGTCCACGCTTAATCGTTTCAACCTCGGGGAGTTCTGGCATGCTCTACGTATTGTACAATAGGGCCATGGCTGACTCATTGGCGGATTTACTGGCAAAAAAGGACCTAGGCGAACCTACGGAGGTGTTAGTTATCAAGACCTTTCTGCAAGACAACTACAAGACAACCTGCCAAATCACAATTCAACAGAACCAAATTGTTATATCGGTCAAGGGCGCGTCTCTGGCTGGTGCACTACGGATGCGGCTACACGAACTACAAACCTTGTGCCAAACAGACAAAAGATTGGTGCTAAGAATTATCAGCTAGGTTGGTTTGTTGTATTGATAATTGCCCAACAGTAGGAGCAATAATCTGTTGCGTATTAGATCTCTTGACAAACTCATCGTCAGAACTTATCCCTGCCTCAGACAGCTTGTCTACTAGTTCTTGCTCCAATTTCCAATTGACCTGCAGGGTTGTATCAAATCCAGCATCCAGGTGGGTTTCTGCGATCGTATCGTTTTGTGGGTCTGGATCTAGCTCAAACCAAGCCATAATAGTTCCTTTTTGTATTTATAAAAACTATTGTCAGTATAACTGCTTATATCAAAATTTTGAAGGTATTTGTGATAATTACCACGGATAAAATCTGTCTAACGTCATGAATGAGATAAAATGTCATCCAATTCGGTTTTGAACTGTGAAAAATCGCGATACCATATTGCTTTCATGTTTGCTAATGCTGCAGCGCTACAGTGGCCCTCGCTGTCGTCTACAAACACGCATTCTTCCGGTTCAACATTTAGTATTTCGGCCGCGAGCTTGTATATTTCCGATTGAGGTTTTATGAATCCTGTCTGATAAGAAAGTACTGTGGCATCAAAATATTCAAGTTGCTGAGGAGTAAATAACTCACTAAGCCAGTCAGCTCCTGCGTTTGAAAGCATGCCTATTTTATACTTAGGCTTTAATTGCTCTTTTACTAGAGCAAACAAAGGTTGATTTGGATGATTTTGATCAATATAACTCCTTACATCTGCTTCTTTAATCCCCGCAAGGGCAGCCGTTTCTTTTACGCTGTCATCGTAGCTGATTTGACCCAGATTAAGCCGTCTGGATATGTCATGTACTTGGCTTAATTTTTCATAATCATTTTCAAAATATTCCTGACGAAGCGCGGTAAACCCCTCCGTTACCAGCACGCCAAAACAGTCAAATATAATTGCTTTAATCACATTACTTACTGTAACAGATAGCTACAATGAAACGCCGACTGTAAAGTTGTTGTAGTCCGTGATTTGGGCTTTAAATAACTGCTGGATGAGCTGTGCTGTCTTGCCACCGCCAAATGGGCCATCAGCAGCAGCGCAAGTGTCAGACCAAGTCCGCATGACTTCCTCGCTGGAATCAGTCAAACGATATATAAAACGGTTGCCAAGTGGGCAAACACCTCGTTCATCAGCCTGTTTGACTATGCGCTCCCTGCCAAAGCTGGCATTGTCTAGGGCTCGTACAAAAGCGGCAAAAGCAGTGGGACTGTTAGGATATTCTGCGCTCTGTTCTACCCGCTCCCCATAGTAATGCAATATCTCAACTACCCGCTTGTTGCGATTCACAGTAATCCGTATGTCACGCCGTTGATCCTGACCTACCAAACGACCCTGCATAGTCCATGACACATTAGCTGTGTCGTTGTTTTCGTAGTCAACCAGCTTGGTAAAACGCGCTAGGCTTGGAGCTGAGGCTCCATCACCACGCGTAGCTACAATCACCGATCCGACGATGACCAAAAAAGCTATAACAATAATTGCAAATCCGTATCTCATAACACCTATAGTTACACGCTAATAATAACACATACTTGTACTATTATCAATTTTTGGTGACTAGACTTATCTAGTACTAAGGACTACCCCAACAATAATAGAGATTACTACTAGAGAGATCTGGGTAAGAGCAAGTACCGTGGTTGTACGGTTAAGCCTGACTATCTGTTTGCTTAGTTCATGTTGTGCCTCTGCGTGCAAACGCAATGCCGAAACCATCATGCGGTATTCTTGGTCTTGGCGATGGTCTTCTTTGGCCTCTTGCTCCTTTAATTCCCGAATAATTCGCAAAAACTCCCCGTGTTGTTTGTTAAATAAGAAATTAATAATTTTACTCATTCCCTCACTCCTTTTAAGTAAATACGCTTACTAAAGCGGCCGTTTTTGGCGGCTTTTTGATTCCTGGCATCTTCCAGCTCATTGATATTGATGCTAAAAGCTTCCCTAATAGCAATAACTACCTCTTGAATATCAGCTAATTCTTCGGTGCTGGGTTCTGCCTCAAACTCCGCTAATTCTTCTTTGAGCTTTTTGATAAGTTCCTGCAAATACTCTGCCTTGTCTAAAATCCGAGTTATTGGTTTCTGGCCACTTGCGCGGATAATTTCCGGTATCTTATCTCTAACGAGTTTGTTATAAGTTTTCACCGCAAATTCGTCTCTTCGTCCACGAGCATTCCTAGGAAATTCCAGGCACCGGTAGATAATGTTTCTTGGCGCATATCTTCTAGCGACATGTAGCTCATACTATCAAATGTCTGCGGCTCTTTTATTTCTGGCTCGCCTTCAACGATGCGCGCCAGATACCACGTATAGTCCAGCTCATCGTCGTCCTGATGAAAAACGCATTGCCCTAACTTTCTGATTATCTCTACATTAACGCCCAGCTCTTCGTTTGTCTCACGCATCGCAGTTGTTTCGGTATCTTCTCCTGCTTCCACTTTTCCGCCGGGTACTTCCCATTGTAAGTGACGGCCATTGTTTCGATGCAACAGCAATACTCTGTGTTCTAGGTCAGTAATAATACATCCTGCCAGCTTCATTATAGTTCACCCCAATTTTTGCCGACGGTGGTGTCTACTGTTAATTTGATAGGAAGTTTGTAGGCATTTTCCATAGTATCTTTTAGCAGTTTTGCCACGTCCTCTGCATCCTCTTCACGACATTCAACAATCAAACTGTCATGTATTTGTAATAGAATTTTTGGAGAATTGTCTGCTGCTGTCAGCTGTTTGCTGTCAGCTGTCAGCTGGTCCAGCTCTTGCTGGACCTTGACCATCGCCAGCTTCATGATATCGGCCGCGCTACCCTGAAATGGCATATTTACTGCGGCGCGCATGGCGGCCTCGCGAACAACAAAATTGGATGAATGTATGTCTGGCGTTGGGCGGCGACGTCCCAGCAAGGTCTCAACATAACCGTCTTTAGCGGCCATTTCTTTGACAGATTCAATGTAGGCAAACAGCTTGGGACGAACCTCAAAATATTTGTCTATAAAATGCTTGGCTTGTTCGTACGTCATGCCCGTAGCCCGCACCAAACCATGGGTACTCAGCCCATACATGACACCAAAATTCACTACCTTGGCTTCACGGCGCATGTTTTTGGTAACGTCCTGTTCTTCCCGGCCATAAATAAGGGCGGCGGTGGCCGTATGGACATCAATATCACGGTTAAACATGTCTATAAGACTTTTGTCGTCGCATAGATATGCCGCCAAACGCAGCTCAAATTGTGAGTAATCGGCATTGACCAGCATTTTGCCCGGACCGGCCACAAATGCAGTGCGAATTTGCTTGCCCAAATCTGTGCGCACAGGGATATTCTGCAGATTTGGATCTGTAGAGCTTAATCGCCCAGTTTGAGCAATAGTTAAGTTAAAGGTGGTGTGCAGGCGGGAGTTCTCGTCTATTTGCTTCGGCAAAGTGTCTACATAGGTATTTTTGAGCTTGGTGACTTCGCGGTACTGACTGATAAAATCTATTATCGGATGAGATTCGCGCAGTTTCACAAGCTCTGTGGCAGCGGTCGAATACCCTGTTTTACCTTTTTTAATAAATTGCGTGGGCAGCTTTAGCTTGGTAAATAATATCTCTGCTAGCTGCGCGGGACTGCTGATGTTGAACTCCTCATCTGCGTAGCCATATATTTGTTGCTCAAGGTCAGAAACCGCGTCACTCAGCTGCTCCGCCATAATCCCCAGATACTTTGTATCCAGCTGGATGCCCTCGTATTCCATGCGGGCTAGTACCGGAATAACTGGCCACTCTATCTCCTCAGCTAGTTTCTGGACTTTTGGCAGTTTTGCAAGTCCTGCAACCTGCTGTCTGTATAAAGCCGCGATGATGCTGATGATTTCGCTCCCCCGCTGTGCGAACTCCTCTGTAGTTAAATCATCTATGGAGCCCTCGTAGCCAATATCCGCGGACGCCAGCTCCGCCAATGTCTGTTCCCGGCGCAGTGAGTTGATCAAAAACGCTCCAATCAACACATCATGAGCCACGTTTGGCAGCTTGACCCCAAGTCCCAGCAAAACTTTGAGCGTGGCTTTGGTATCATAGCCAATAATTGGGAGATGGGAGATGGGAGACGGGAGACGGGAAGGCTTCAGCTTGGTCAGATCCAATGCGTAAGTGATTTTGGAGTCCTGGCTGAGTAACAAAATTAAGGGGTCATGACCGTGTTTGCCCGCTGATCGAGAATCAACGTAAAGTGGTTCGTTTTTTTTAAAGTCTAGTTTTGCCAGCTTGTCCGCTGAATCAATAACAATGGTTTTGCCAGATTGCAGCTCCCCATCTGCCATCTGCCATCTGCCATCTGCCAAAGCCCCTTTTGCAACTTGCATGACCTCTGGCAGCTGCCTTACTAGACTGCGGAACTCCAGATTTTGCAGTACTTCCCTGATGCGTTCTGGGTCTACTTTGCGTCCATCTACTTCTTTGAGATTGAGCTTGATGGGTGCATCTAGCCAGATGGCCGCCAGTTTTTTACTCAAATACGCTAGGTCTTTGCCGGCCTCTAGTTTCTTACGAGTACTATCTTTGATCAAAACCAAATTGTCATAGACTCCGTCCAGCGTTTTGTGCTCTTTGATGAGTTCAATCGCGCCCTTTTCGCCTATACCCGGAACACCGGGGATGTTGTCTGAGCTATCGCCTTTGATGGCCTTTAGATCCAAAAATTGCGTCGCTTTGATGCCGTATTTGGCCTCAAAACTTTCTGGATGGAATAGTTCAATATTACTGAGACCTTTTTTGAGCGCGTAGACATGAATGTGCGGATCTATTAGCTGTAGCATGTCCAGATCTGATGTCACGAGCATGGTTTCAATGTCTTGCTTGGCAGCCTGCACGGCTAGCGTGCCCATAATGTCATCTGCCTCATAGTCATCCAGCTCATACAGCGGCCAGCCAAAGGCATCCAGTAGCTCATGAAGCACAGGAATTTGTTCATAAAAATCCGGCGGCGGCGGTTTGCGCCCCGCCTTGTACTCTGGATACATTTCCAGCCGTTTGCGGATGTTGGTTTTGGGCTTGTCCCACGCAACACAGACATAGTCCGGCTTGAGCCGTTTGATTACCTCCAACGCCATAGTGGCAAAGCCGTAAACTCCCCCTGTCGGCGTACCATCTTTGGTAGCAAGATTGGGCATAGCATAATAGCCACGGTAAAACACTGATTTTCCGTCTATAATTGCCAGTTTTTTCTTCCCAGTAGGATTCGCCTCAACCATGGCCACATTATACACTTTTGGCTATCTGTTGTTCTACGTTTGGCGTTCTAGGAGATATTGAACTAAACCGCGCAAAAATTGTGTACCGTCAGAACTCCAACGGGACTTTTCTTTGTCCAATTCTTGTAGGGCTGCGGCAACGTGCTGCTTGGCTTGGTTTTGAGCATTAGATAAAGCTCCCGTTTCTACTAAAATATCTTTGCAACGCTTGAACTCGGTCTGGGTAAGTTTTTGATTGCCCAGTATTTGAATCAAAAAGTTTTTGTTACTGGAGCCCGCATGATCCAACCCATAAATAGTCAAAATAGTGCGTTTGCCTTCCCTAATATCATCCATGGGCGATTTACCACTGGTATGTTCGCTGCCAAAAATACCCAAAATGTCATCGGTTATCTGAAAGGCCTTGCCCGCATGCATAGCGTAAGGTGTTATTGCATCAGTGGCGTGACAATCTGCGCCTG
>Ga0209541_10010850_pt1 | contig 14399 bp, 20 predicted proteins | sample RifCSPlowO2_01_FD_184027 | JGI IMG/M metagenome (GOLD analysis project Ga0209541, IMG submission 184027) | Groundwater microbial communities from Rifle, Colorado - Rifle CSP2_plank lowO2_0.1 (SPAdes) (version 2) | ecosystem: Environmental > Aquatic > Deep subsurface > Groundwater | place... | reverse complement strand
AGGAGACCTAACAAAGGTAAACATTGAAGTAAAGCCAGACGATGTTATAAAATTAGTATCTTCAACAAAAGCAAAAGTAAGATCAAAATTCTCAACAGAATACTTGAAAAAAATGATGCACGGCAGCAAACTGGCAGATAATGTAAATGTTTACTTAAGTCAAGACTATCCATTAAAAATCGAATACAAAGTTGTTGACAAGCTAAGTTTAAGTTTTATATTAGCTCCAAGAATGGAGAATGACTGATTTTTTTATAATTATTGTTGTTATAATAAAGTTGTTTGTGCGGGAATGATTCCTCTGATTGAGAGTTCTAGAATAACAAAAAAAACATACAATAATATTAATGAAACTCCTTGCATTACTGAAATCTTTGTTCCATTGACAAATGCTGCAAATAAAAAGCATATTATTATCATGAAAACCGCACTTGTTAGGAAAACATAGAAGTTTGCAGTTATTGGATTAATTATTGCTACTAATCCAAGAATCAAGCTTGAGTTTGTTACAATGCTGCCTATTAAGTCGCCAAATGCTAGTTCAGGATGCTTGCTTTTAATTGCTCTTAATTCAAATGCTAGTTCTGGAAGTGTTGTTCCAAGACTAACTAAAAATAATCCAATCATTATATTTGGAAGATTTAAGCCTATGGCAATCTTTGTTCCATACTGAACTACAAAATGCGCACTAACAAATAAAGCAAACAATGAAATAATAAATATTATTGGAGAGGAAATAGCACTTATCTTGCTGATATGATTTTGTTGAGTGTGTCTAAATTCTCTTTTGTGACGATAAACATGCCAATTAAATAATAAAAACGATAAAATGAGAATAATTCCATCAATTCTTGATAATTTATTGCCAAGCCCCATTAATATCACTGGTAGCATTGCTACACCAATCATAAAAATTGAATCTCTTTTAATTACTTTTTTTTTAACTTTTATTCCATTGCTTAATAATATTGAAAGCCCAGCAATAAGAGTTAAATCAAGTATATTTGCTCCAATTATATTTCCTAAAGATAATGAAGAATTTTTATTTAATGCACTTGTAATACCAACAAAAAGTTCAGGAATGCTTGTTGAAATGCCCATTATCAAAAAAGCAACAACAAACTCAGAAAAACGCAAAAAATTTCCAATAATAAGTAAAGAACGCACAAGCCCAGTTCCAGAAATTACTAAGAATATACAAGCGAGTAAAAATAATAAACCATCAACTAAAACCATTAATACACCTCTTTAATATGTCGAAAACTATTCTTGACGTACACTACTGACTTAAGTCAGTAGAAAGGACGAATAGTTTTCGAGCATGATCAAGAACTACATACTCATAAATGTAGCTGTGTGTAAACACGCTACTTACTTTAGTAGGTAGTTCTTGACATTTGGTATGATTACATATATAAAAACATTTTTATAATATTGTGAATTTTTTGATTAAAAAGAGGAAAATAATGATTGTAGAACAAACATTAATTAATATTTCATTTGTTCTAGTGATTGCTTTTTTAATATTCTTATTTGCAAGAATTCTAAAACTGCCGGAAATTCTTTTACTAATAATAACTGGATATATATTAGGTAATATCAGTTATCAAGATATTTTACCAATAATTTTCTCGGAAGATTTAGTATATTCAATATCTGTATTTGCATTGTTGCTTATAATATTTACTGGCAATATAAAAATAAAGTTTGGCCTTCTTGATAAATACTCACTAATAATTCTTAAATTTGTGGGATTTTTTATGCTTGTTGAACTAATAATTTTTACAATGTTGTTTCATTTTTTAACGGGGATTTCTTGGCAAGTGAGTGCTTTGATTTCAATAATATTAACTGGAGCTTCTCCCTTGGTGATTAATCTTTTTAGTCATTTAAAAAGCAAAGCCACAACATTTCTAAGTCTTGAAACTGAAATACCTTCGTTTGATGCAATATTTGCCTTTATCTTTTTTGACATATTTTTATTGCAAACAGAAAACCCTTTATCCTCAATAATAATGAGTAATTTTAGATTTATAATTCTTAAATTTATTATTGGTTTTGGTACTGGGTTGTTTGTGGCATTAATAACTTATAAGGCAATGCAGAAACATTATCATCAAGTATATACTCCTTTAGGTATAATTGCAACAATACTTGCAAGTTATGCATTCGCAAAGTCTCTTGGAGGAAGTGGTGTTTTATCTCTTACAACAACATCATTAATTCTAGGAAATCTTCATATTAATAATATTAAAAAAGGTATTATGCCAATAAATTTCTTAACAAAGATATTTTACTTGCTTGTGGGAATAATTATTGGAACATTTATTCATATACCTTATGATGTTATATTCTTTGTTACTTCAATATCGTTTTATATTTGTTTTTTAATCATAAGATATTTAGTTGTACATGTTATTCTTAGCAAAGAACTTAGAAATATTAAAGATCAATTAGTTTTCACTATTGGTGCTGCTAAAGGATTTGGTGCAGTAACACTTGCATCGTTGCTTATTCAATCAAAAATTCCAGGAGCAGAAATCGCTTTTAATTATTTAGTTGCGTTTTTATTTTATAGCATTATTATATCTTCAATTACTGCATTGATAACTAATTTATTACAACGCAAAACATTATTTTAAGATTAATGTTATTGATTAAAAAGTCTAACTATTATTATTCTTATTAGTAATAGTTCTGAAATTAAGAAAAAAACTTGCTATTTCTTTTCCAGTTTCAGTGATACAATACTCAAATTTTCTGGGCTGTTCTAAGACTATTCTTTTAAGAATTAAATTATTTTGTTCAAGAAATTTTAATTTCTGGCACAATACTTTAGATGTTATTGGTTTAATTATCTTTTTTAACATTCCAAAACTTATCTTATCATAAAAATAAATAGTTAATAATATTAAAACTACCCATTTCTTTCCTAAATCTTCAATTAAACCAAAAAAATGCTCGAATTCCTTATTAATATTTAGTTTCCACAAGGATACCACCTTTTTTATAATAGAAATATTTTTTTATATTTAAATTTTTGGTTTTATGCTAAAAAATTTAACGGAGGTATAAAAAAATGTATAAGTGTGATGAAATAGAGGGCGATGCGCCTCCAGTGGAACAGCCACAACCAACGGAGCAACCTGTACCTAATGAAAAAACAGATTAAGAGGTATTTTTTTACCTCTTATTAAGATGACTTTTAAATGTCCTTCTTGCAACACAGAATATAGTAAGCAAATAAAATGTCTCTTTTGTGAAATCTTGACAGAAGAAAAATGTCTTAACTGCAATAAAGCACAAACTAAATGTAATTGTAAATAATAAAAAATTCTATTTTCCAAAATAAAAGAACTTTTCTATTGGAACATCTGATGACTTAAAATCGCCTTGTCTGGGATGACTCTCTTTTGGAACTTCTTTTTTCTCAACTACATTTATTGTTTCTTGTCTTTCTACTTGCTTTTGTGTCATGCCTTGCTCTTCAAGCCTTCTAACTACCAACCTTAATCTTTCAATCTCAGAGTTAACATCTTGAACTTGTTGTTTTAAAGAAATTAATTCTTCATTAAATCTTTTATTATTCATTTCAAGAATCAATTGATATTTTCTTTCTAGTAATTCATTATTAGAAGAATCTTCTTTTTGTGTTTCAACTCTAACACTCTCTGCTTGTACTTCTGGCTCTGTTTGAGACGCTTCAGGAATAGAAGATCCAAAAATATCGCTTGCCTTTTCAGCATAAATTTTTTCAGCAAATTTATATGCTTCTTGAGAATCATCAGCAAAATTATGCTTTTGTAACTCTTTTGCTAAATCATTAAGTTTCTTCATCTTTTCTACATCAAACATTTTATGATCCTCCTACTTTAAGTCTAGTAACACATTTTTCACAATAAAAAACATTACCCTCTTGTTTTACAATACATAATCTGCAAAGTTGCTTGCCACACCACATACAACTACCTACATTTTCTTTTTTATGTGTCAAACATCTATCTGCCATTTTTAGAATCCAGATTGGTTTTCAAAGTTTTCTTTAATAAATTGGATCATCATTTCATTGCTTGCTTGTCTATATGCTTTTAATGCAGCAGAAAAAAGGCCTTGTTTCAAACAATGATCTCCTAATGCATTAAGTCGATCTTTATCATTGGCTAATTCATATGCTTTTGAGGCATATCCTATCTGGCCGTCTTTTAAACAATGATCGCCAAGCTCACAGAGCTTTGCACTGTTTTTAATTGCACCAAAGACTTCTATTGCATAATCCCATTTATTTTTTTCAATGCAAAAATCTCCAACCTTAACAAGCATTTCCATATTATTCAATGCTTTAAATGCCTTAATAGCATCTCCAATCTTTCCTTCATCAAGACATTTCTTGCCTACTTTCATTAGTTTATCTTGACTTCCTGCCATTTTATAACAATCAACTGCATTAGAAAACAATCCAACCTTTTCATAATCCTCACCAATAGCTACAAGCTTTGGTTGGTTGCCGACAAGAATAAATGCCTTGACAGCTTCATTAAGCTTACCTCTTCTCATATATTCATCACCAAGAACATTTAGTAAGTTTCTTTTTGTTTGCTCATCAAACATTGAAAGATTAATATTATCTATGCCTTTATCAACCAAAGTAGGAAGTATTCTTTTAAAGTTTTCAAGATCTTGTTTAGGTGTTTGTTGAACTTTTTCAGTTGTCTCAACTATATTATTGACGACTTTTTTTAGAATTAAATCATCATTCATTTGATCTCACCTTTTTTAACTGTGGAGTAGAGAGTATTTCATTAAGTATTTAAACATTTCTATTCTCAAGATATGATTATTAAATTTTCTTTACGATTTAGTGAGTAGAAAAGGTTTTTAATAAGAATTAATATTTTTGGTTTTATGACTGATAGATTTATTAAATTAAAGGAATGGATAATTCATTTTTTAAGACATAAAGATATAATAAATAAAAATATAGTTTCCATTGAAGAGAATGATTCTGGATTTGATCTACATATTAAACGAAAAACCGAAAGCCAGTATGTTTTAATAAAAGATAAACTTGATAATGTTGATGAAATAATAAGCATGATTAATGATAAAAATGTTATGATTATAGTTTCAAATAACAAAGCCAATCTAGATAGTTTAATTTCAAACTGGGCAAAATTAATCAAATTTTCGAAATTAGTTATTTTCTTTGTAAATCCAAATTCAAGCATGGATAAGAAATGGAGTATTTATCCTTATACGCATAATATGATAATAGATCGTCCTGCATTAAGAAAAGGCCTTGAGTCCTTATTTGAGATGGTTCAAGAATGGAAGTGATTGTTTTTTGTTAATTTTAGTTTTATAATTGTGAAAAAGAACTTTATCATTTCTTTTTTTGAAAGCTTTGACTTGCCTTTTTGCCTGTCTAAAAAAAATATTGGAATTTCACCCATTTTAAATCTATACTTCTTACAATATAATAATATTTCTTCAAAAAACGAAAACCCATCTGATTTTATTTGGTCTAATGGTATTGTTTCTAAAACCTTCTTTTTATAACATCTAAATGCTCCAGTTACATCATGAACTCCTAGATTAAGGATTGTATTGGCAAATAAATTAGCCCCTTTGCTTAATAATCTTCTATAAAACTGCCAGCTAACTCCTCCTCCAGGTATGTATCTGGAACCAATAACTAAGTCATATCCTTGGTCTATCTTTTTTACTAATGATGGTATATACTTCGGATCATGAGAAAAATCAGCATCCATGCTAATTACTAAGTCGGCATCTTTTCTTTTAATTACTTCTTTAAATCCAGTTTTATATGCAGAACCTAAGCCAAGCTTTCCTTTTCTATGAATTATAAAAAGTTTGTTTTTAAATTTGTTTTTTAATTTTTCCACAATAATTCCAGTACCATCTGGAGAATTATCATCAATTATTATTATGCTAATGTTTAGTTTTAATGAGAATATCTTATTTATTAGCCGCTCTATATTTGATGCTTCATTGTAAGTAGGAATAACTATAAATATTTTCTTCATAATAAAAAAGAATTATTCAGCAGTTGCTGGCTTTTCCTGAGGCTCTTCTTCATTATAATTTGGCATTGCTGTTTTGTTAATAATAAATATATCTCCAATGGCCTTGACTAGCTGATGAGGCACAACTACACCTTTAGCACTACCTAATACCTTGCTTAAGTAAGAATTCTTTGTTGCCTTAACTCGCCATCCATGCACTTTTGTTGTTGTAATAATTGCCTCTTCAATGTCACCAAAATAATCACCTTGGTCAGTAAAAACCTTCATATCATATGCTTCAGAAACTCTCCTCATCTTTAACATGTTATTCGCCTCCTGATTTTTATTAATTTTATAGTGGAAACATTTAAAATATATAAAGCTTTTGTATGAATAAATGAATTATAATAATTTAATAATAATTGGAACATCGCATATTGCTAAACAAAGCCTTAAAGAAGTAAATGATATGTTTGAAAATGAAAATCCAGACATAATTGCTTTAGAGCTTGACAGAAAAAGAATTTATTCATTACTGGAAAAAAAGAAAACAGGACCTTCTTTAAGAGATATAAAAAGAATAGGATTAAAAGGATTTTTATTCTCTTTAATCGGCGCATGGGTTGAAAAAAAGCTCGGAGAAAAAGTAGGAGTTTCCCCCGGATCAGAGATGCTCGAGGCTTTTAAACTGGCAAAATCAAGAAAGATAAAGATATTTTTGATAGATCAAGATATTGAGATAACATTAAAAAGATTTTCTAAAGCCTTAACTTGGAGAGAAAAGTGGAATTTTGTTGTCGATCTAATAAAAGGATTGATATTTAAAAAACAAGAGTTTAGTTTTGATCTTGAAAAGGTTCCAAGCAGGAATCTTATTAAAAATCTTATTAAAAAGGTGAAACAAAGATATCCTAATATTTACAAAGTATTAATTGAGGAAAGAAATCAAGTGATGGCAAGAAATCTATTTCAAATAATGCAAAAATATCCTGAAAGCAAGATTGTTGCAATAGTTGGTGCAGGTCATGAAGAAGACATATTAGGCATTATTAAGTCAGCAAATTTGCAATAAGTATTTAAATAAATTAATTTATACTATTAAATATGTCTGATTATTTAAACCAAGTAAAGGTTTATTTTAGGTTTTCAAAAGAAGAGGTAAAAGGATTTGTATTACTTGTTTTGTTATTCTCAATAATATTTTCTTTTGATAAATGGGGGCCAAAAGATGGAGCATTTGATTTTATTTATGGACTAAATAATCTAATAATTGCTTTTTTTATATCATTTGTATCTGTTTTTATTCATCATTCTGCACAAAAATTAATGGCGATCTATTATAAGCTTAATGCAGAGATAACAATATGGTGGTATGGAATAATAATTGCAATAATGTTTATTCTTATTTCAAATGGCGAAATAAAGGTACTTGCAGCAAGTGCATTAATTGTCAGCCCAATGGTAAAGCATAGGTTTGGCCAGCCAAGATTTGGAGAAAGGTTTAGCCATGCATCAATGATTGCATTAATGGGACCATTAGCAAACATATTTCTAGCTACAATAATAAAAACATTAGATGTTTGGTTTGGTTTTAACTTAATAAGCGGCCAAGGATTTTGGTATGATCTTTTCTGGTTTAATTGGATGATGGCATTATATAATTTTTTGCCTATACCGCCATTAGATGGAAGCAAGATATTTTTTGCATCTAGGCTAGCATATGCATTTGCATTTGGCTGTATTGTTGGCTATATATTTTTGTTTGGAGTTGGAATTTATTCATATATTTTTGCTGTAATAATAGGAGCATTATTTTGGTTATTGTTTTACATATTTTTTGAAAGAAAATGGGCTTAGACTGGGATTATACATCGGCATGGGTTGAATACTTTGCAATGTTCTCAATGGTAATTGGAATATTCTTATCTACAAACGCCCAGAATATTATTGTTAGCTTGATTCTTGCATTTTTATCAGGAGGAATATTTGGAAGAATATATGTAAGATGGAAAAATTCATTTAAAATCCCTCTTTATATTATTACAATATCATTTTTAATTGGACTTATTGTTGGAAATTGGTTTGAGAATATATTAATAACAATAATTGTTTTTATAATTGGTTGGAGATTAAGCTTTTGGCTTCATGAAAAGAAATATATAAAAAGTTTAGAATGGTGATTATCTAGTTGGTGTTTCATTAAATCCAGGAGCGCCTCTGCAACACACTCTTACTGCGTTACTACTGTCTGCAGCACATTTTGCATCAACCTCGAACTCACCAGGATTACAATATGGCTTGCAACTTCCGCCTTTTAAAGAACAGCTTTTAACTCCTAAAACAAAATCTCTTATTTGATCAGAAAATACATATATCAAAACAACCAATACTAATAGTACAAGAACAGCAATAACTATTGTGTTTAAAGGTAAACCTTGAGCTTTTTTATTGCTAAAAATAGATTTATCTTTTTTTAGGCTTAAAAAATTCCTTTTGGATTTTTTATTCATATCTAGCACCTCTGATGATGATTTATTAACTCTAATATTTAAACTTTTACATTATTTACTAGCATATCTAATAGGTTTAAGTCAGATAAAAATGTTTCTTTTTTTATATCTTCAATAATATAATGAACGTCCTTGTTTTTTATTAAAGATCTTATTTCTAATTGTTCAACAAACTCTTCAAGCTCTTTAATGTTATGAAAAATACACTCTATTATAAAATCAAAGCCATTATTTATCTTGTATACTGTATTTATATTTGGGTTTTTTAGCAAATGGTTTGTTAATGCATCTTTGTCTTTTGCTTTTAGCATTATGTGTGCTCTTGCATTAAATCCGAGCATTGGAAAATTAAGCAATGCAACTGTTTTATTTATGTATGCATTGTTTTGTTTTTTAAGCCTGTCAAATACTGTTGATACTGGCATTTTAACCCTTCTAGCAAGTTCAGAAACAGATTGTCTGCAATCTTGTCTTAATAATGTTAAAAGCATTAGATCTTTTTTCTTTAACATTGTAAACACCTCTAACTTTTTTGTAAATATTGTGTTAATTTCTGTTAAATTAACGACAAAAGTTGTAAATCTTACGATGCTATATATTTTCTCATTATATTATATATAATAATATATAATTATATAATATAGAAAAATTTATATATTATGGTTGATTTGTTATTAATATGAAAAGAAAGATAATACAATTAGCAGGCAAAACATTTGTTATTAGTCTTCCAATCAAATGGGCAAAGCTTTATGGCTTAAAAAAAGGTCAAGAATTAGAGTTGATTGAAAAAGGCAAAAGCTTGATTATAAATACACAAAAGGAAATAGAGTTCTCAAAAATAAAAATACATCTTTCAGGACCAGACGAATTTATTGCAAAGAGAATTAATACTGCTTATAAAAGCGGCTATGATGAATTAGAACTTAGTTATGATGATGCTTCTGTTGTTAAAATCATAAAAAAAGAATTAGAATACTTGATGGGCTATGAAATTGTAAAACAAGGAGAAAAATATTGTTTTGTTAAAAATATTGCAATACAAATGGATGAAGAATTAGATAATATTTTAAGAAGAATATTTTTAATGCTGTTAGAAATGGCAGACGAGGGTATTGATGCAGTGAAAAAACAAGAATTGTTAAGAATAGAAGATATTGCATCTTTAGAAGATACAAATGATAAATTAACTAATTTCTGCAAAAGAATATTAAACAAAAATAGTTATAAAGAACCAGAAAAAACAAGCTTTATCTATGCAGTAATCTGGCAGCTTGAAAAAATAGCAGATGATTACGAAGAAATACTAAGAAAAATCAGTGATTCAAAATTAAAGTTATCTAAAGAAACAATAAATTATTTTGAAAAAATAAATGCATTCTTAAGAACATTCTATGAATTATATTATGAATTTGATGAAAATAAGGGCAAAAGATTAACTAATGAACAGACAAAATTATTAAAAGAAGGAGAAGAATTATTAAAAAATAAATCAGATAATATAATAACTCATTACTTATTAAGTATATTAAATAAAACCTACGAGATGACTGGACCATATTATGCAATGGCCTTAAAAATTATCTAGCTTTGATTGTTTCTTGTCAAATTCTTCAAGATATTTTGGTGGCTTAATAGATTTAAACTCAAAACCCCAATCAATTAACATCTTTTCTGCATTGGAAGTTATTTTTGGGGCAGCAAGAATTCCTCTGACTTTAGAAATGCCTTTGCTAACCATTAGTTTTTCAACATACCTTCTTAGCTGAGTTACTGCACCAAGATCTGCATTATGTCTTTTACACTCTATAATTGTTAAAATATTATTCTTGTCAATACATAAAACATCAATAAAACCGTATTTTGTCTGCTCTTCTTGAGAAACTGGCTTTAATCCTTCCTCTACTAAACTAGGATTTTCATAAATCATTCTAGACATATCGTCCTCTGTTCCAGAAACAATAATTGATTGACCATCTTCAAGCTTATGTGAATTAAAAAAATATATTCTTTCTATATTAATATCCATTTGCTCTTTTAAAGAAAGATTTCTTGATCTTAAAATAAGCTTATTAACTTCAAGACTTAATTTATGAGATGTTTCTGGCTTCATATAATTTATTGGCGCATTTCCAGATGGCTGATGAACTAATAATGCATTATCGTTTTTAATAATTATAATTCTATCTCCTATGTCAAGAAAACTCTCGGCCCTGCCAGAATATCTAATGCTACATTTACAAGAAAAAACAACAGTCTCATTTCTATTTATTGCATCATTAAACAAAGAACAATATTCTTCATTAGACCACATAAGATTATTTTATTATTACCTAATTAAAAACATTTTGATACTACAGAATATTATTTTCTAATCTTTAATATTTTGCCATTATTTGCTTTTTGCAGTTCTTTTGTTGAAACCTTAATTAATGAATTCTCAGAGCCACCGCCAGAATAAACAAACTCTTTTTCCATTACTTGTTCATCTATTAAAAATGTGGCATGATAACCAAAAGATGGAGTGCCACCACAAGGATATTTTGTTTTTTCCAAAATCTCATCTGGAGTTGCCATTCTGGGCCTTTCTATGTTTAAGAGTTTTGATATTTTATTAAGGTCTACTTTATCCTCGCCTTTTACAATAGCAACAATAAGATTATTTTTAGAATCAATAATGCAGATGTTTTTTACAAAGTCTTCAGGATTTGCGTTAACTGCTTTTGCGGCATCTGCAACAGAATGACAAGACTGCTGAAAAACCAAATGCTCTGCTTTAATATTATTATCTTTAATATATTGTTTAATCTTTTCTTCATAATTGTTCATTTCACTCACTTAGTTTATGTAATAATTTATCGATATTATTATTAAGCTCTTCGAGGCTTCCTTCATTAACAATAATATGATCTGACATCTGCATGCAAAGCAGTATTTTCTGAGCATGTGGTAATGGATTGTAAGCTTCTATGTGATCTATTCTTAAAAATTCTTCAAATGTTTGAGGATCTTTTTCCCTCATTCTTTTACTGACTCTTTCAAATCTTATCTTTTGAGATGCCCATATTGAAAGCATTGTAAAATCTTTATTTTTTCTTAACTCATTAACTTCTTCAGGATTTCTAATGCTTTCAACAACATAGTTTTTCCCTTGCTCAATCTTTTTAACAACTCTTTTGGCAAGAACTCCTAATCCCTCAGTTGCTCTCATTTCATTAGCCAAAGCAATCAAGTTTTCCCTAGTTAATTCAATACTTCTTTTTCTAGCTTCTTCACGGATTTCATCAGAAAGAGATAATTTAGTAAAATCTTTATTTTTTAAATAATCACCAACACTATCTTTTCCACCACCAATTAAACTAGTCACCCCAATTATCATAATATATAAAAAGAATAAGTAGTATATTATATTTTCTTTATTTCACAATATAATTTATTTTTTCTTGGCTTCAATACCTAAAATGTTTAATTGATCCGAGCTAACTTCTGAAGGACTGTCAAGCATTATGTCAATTGCATCTTTATTTTTTGGAAATGCAATAACATCTCTAATAGCATCTTCTCCTGCAAGCAATGCAGAAAATCTGTCAAGGCCAATAGCCAAGCCACCATGTGGAGGCGCTCCATACTTAAATGCGCTTAATAAGAAACCAAACTTTTGTTCTGCTTCCTCTTTACTAATTCCTAAGGCTTTAAACATTCTTTCTTGAACGTCTCGTCTATGAATTCTTATAGATCCGCCACCAAGCTCTAAACCATTTAATACAATATCATAAGCCTTTGCCCTAACTTTTGCAGGGCTTTTTTCTAACAATTCTAGATCTTCATCTTTTGGAGAAGTAAATGGATGATGCATTGCATAAAATCTCTTTTCTTCTTCATTCCATTCTAATAATGGAAAGTCAACAACCCAACAAAATGCAAACTCATTTTTATCATCTTTATTTTCTCTTAAATCCGGCTTGTCTGACTTGTATTTCTTTATTGCTTCATCATAAGTTATTCTTTGAAATGGTGTTTTAACATCAACACCCCTGACTTCTTTAAGAGTATATTTAATCATTCCTTCAATTAAATTAATAATATCTTCTTGATCAATAAAACTCATCTCAATATCTACTTGTGTAAATTCTGGCTGTCTATCTTGAGTTGTTTAAATAATTGAGGAGATTGAGGCAAGGCATAGAATTTTCCTTTTTGCAATCTTGATGGAACTAAATAATCTCTTGCTCCCTCAGGAGTTGATTTTCCTAGAATGGGAGTTTCTATTTCCAAAAAATTATTTTGATCAAGGTAATCTCTAACTGCCTTTGTTAACTTGTGTCTTATTTGCAGATTTTTCTGCATCTTTTGAGTTCTTAAATCAAGATATCTATATTTTAGTCTTGTTTCTTCTGTATTTTCAACACCCTCGAGCTCTAAAGGTAATGGTTCTGAATTATTAAGAATTTCAACTTCTTCTGCAACTAATTCTATTTCTCCAGTCTTAAGTTTTGGATTTGCTTCTGGCCTTGCTTTAATTATTCCTTTAACTTGCAAGACTGCCTCTCTTTTAACATCTTTTAATTTATCACATAATGCTTGATTAAGAAATACTTGAGTAATACCATAACGATCTCTTAGATTAACAAAGCCCAGCTTGCTACGTAGTTTAATATTATCAACCCAGCCAGATAGTGTTGCCTTTTGGCCAGCATCATTCTTTGTTAACTCTCCGCAATTATGAGTTCTTAGCATAAAATTATTTTTATAATTATTTGTTTATAAATTTTTGCAATTCTTTTCACTATTCTAAAATAGTTATGATGCAAGATATAAATCTTTTTAACATCGACAATTTATAAATTTACATATTTTGAATAAATTGTCGAGTGTGATCAAGAACTACACGCTACCTACTTTAGTAGGTAGTTCTTGACAAGTTTTTAATTAACAAATATTTGGGGGGATAGATGGTATTAGATAATTTAGTTCAAGGAGTAGTTGTTTCTCAAGAAATTAGAGCACTCATTAAAAGCGGAAACTGGGATATTAATCATGATGAAGCTGTAGAAAAAAGAATACAGCCAGCAAGCTTTGATCCAACATATGAAGACTTTGCTTTTAGAGTTCCTCATGGCTTTAGACCATTTAAAGGAATGACTGTTGAAGAATCATTAAGAGTGCTTCCTAAATCAGATAATAAAAGATATGATATTTCGCAAGGCTTTGATATTTTTCCGGGATTTTCTTATTTATTAAAATTAGAAGGAAGATTTAGACTTCCTCCAGGTTTTTGGATGAAGTCAAGCCCAAAAAGCACTCAAGGAAGGCTTGGAAACTTAATAAGATTACTGGCAGACAGAGTAACTGATTACGACGAGGTTGGCAGTTTAGATGGTAGTGGCAAAGATCTATGGGCACTTGTTGAGCCAATTGCATTTCCTTTAAGAATTTATCCTGATATATCTCTTAATCAGCTTAGAATATTTTGTGGAACTAATTATGAGCTTGATGATAATAAGCTAAGAAGAGAGATTTCCATGGATGATCTTGTTTATATAGACGACGCTCCAGCAAGATTAGATCAAATACTGATTAGTAAAGGACTTTTTTTAAGAGCAGATTTATTGGGTAAGAAAACAGAAGGGCTTATTGGATTTAAATCAAAAAAAAGTCCAGATACAATTGATCTTAAAAAAGTCAGACAACTCAGTTGGGAGGATTATTTTGAGCCAATAATATCACCAGAAGATGGAGTTTTAAGAATAAATCCAGATGATGCACTTGTTTTATTATCAAGTCTTGAAAGAGTTAGAACTCCGTCAAGGCTTTCTATGTTCTTGGCAGAATATGCAGCACAATTTGGAGAGTTTAGATCTCATGC
>Ga0209541_10010848_pt1 | contig 14400 bp, 20 predicted proteins | sample RifCSPlowO2_01_FD_184027 | JGI IMG/M metagenome (GOLD analysis project Ga0209541, IMG submission 184027) | Groundwater microbial communities from Rifle, Colorado - Rifle CSP2_plank lowO2_0.1 (SPAdes) (version 2) | ecosystem: Environmental > Aquatic > Deep subsurface > Groundwater | place... | reverse complement strand
GATGCTTCGCCTACAAAATGATATGTCGCAAGGTGATATAGCAAAAAAGTTAGGCGTTCATTCTACTTATATTAGTAAAATAGAACGGGGAGAACAAAATATGTCTATTCAAGGTGTAGAAAAATTAGCGAAAGCGATCGGCGTTTCAGTTGGAGAGCTGATGAAATAAATATGTCAAAGAAAATTAAAAGAAAGATTGAGATTCCAGAACAACATCTTGCTCCTGATAACTCAGGTTTTTGTGTGTATGAAGTATATAGAAAATCTAATAAAACAATTTATTACTTGAGGGAAAATAAAGCTAAACAAGTTTCTAAGATTACTCTTGATGGTTTTCAGGGTCTACCTGCTGGACTTCATTTAAATAAAAAGGGATATAGCATAGGGAAAAAGGGAGTATTTTTATTGTTAGCATTGAAAGAACATATAGCTCCTAATAAAATTCTCGATCTTACTATATCTGCTAAAAAATTAAAGAAAATATCCAAAGGGGTGCACAAAGTTTCGGTAATTCTTCCTTTCATAGATGTAAAAAATTTACTTATCAAATTGGGGCGTATTAATGAAGACAGTAATAATGAATTACGGGGAGCAGTAGCCTCTTTCTTGAGCACTAAATTTCCTAAACATATAAAAATTTCAACAGAAGATTTTGATGAATATTCAGCAGGTGAGATGGCGGCACTACTAAGAAGGAAAAAAGTAGCCCAAAAGTTAAATGAAGAAGATTTGGAATCGCTCAACAAGTTCTTCCCTAAAATATTTGAAGGTTCTCTGAAGGGTAAAAAGAAGGGTGTTAAAATCGAACGTTCAAAACTGATAAAAAACACTAAATTAACGACTGATAAAATATTCCTTGATGAGGTTATAAAGGAATTTGAAGTTAATCTAGCAAAAACATCTATTTCCGAAAATGACTGGCAAAAATTTCTTGGAGAAAAAGTTTTTAGATTTTTAGCGAACTATGTAACTTCTATAGAAAAGAATAATGTAAGTGTCAGTGTGAGTTATCCTGATTTCGTATTAGTTGATGTCTATGGGTTTGTAGATGTTTTTGAAATTAAAAAACACACTACCCCTCTTCTTAGTTTAGACGAAGACCATGATAATTACTACTGGAGACCAGATATTTCAAAGGCGATTGCACAAATTGAGAATTATACTGATGAAATTGTTAATAACTCAGATGCCTATATTCGAGCGGTTAAAAGAAAGAAGGGTATTGATATTAGGGTTATTCGTCCCAGGGGATATATTATTGCTGGAACTAGTAAGCAATTTGTGAACAGAAAAGAATCTGCCGACTTTAGAAAACTCGGTTCCTCTTTGAAAAATATTAATTTTATTCTTTACGACGAACTTCTTGAAAATCTCAAGAATCTTCGTTCAAAACTTTAAGGGAGTTTGCCAAAGGCAAAAGTTTTTAACACGCGAACGGGTGGGTGGGTCAAGTGTTATTCTTTTGTGTACGACCTCCCCTCCAAAAAACTCTCCTCTCCAAAAATCTTGGGCTTTTGAATTTTTGAACCTCACCCTAAAAAACCGCGAAGCGGTCGGCAACCCTTTAAATCCTTGGGCGGAGCTTCGCTCCGCCCGCCAAAATCCCTCCAAAAAATCGTTCTCTTTGATTGCGGAGTCCTTATTAAAATTAGCTAGAACCTATTTTAGCAAAAATTCCTAATGCGCACGCTCCGCGTGCCTCTTAACTTGAAACTAATTACCACGCTCTACTAATGTGCTAATTCCAAATGGACTCGGAAAATGGAAACATATATTTTGGGGATATGGATTCCATTTTCCTCGACTTAATGTCTTTTGGCGAGATTCGGAATTCTGCCCGCAGGGGGTTTGGGGGAATGCGGGCGATATTTACTAGGTGGAAAAAAATTGTTAGTAATCCACAGGATACATTGCCTTGACTAATACCCTTAGGGGGTATATACTTATGGCATAGTATTATGAAATATTTAATTACTTTAATTTTGGTTGTTAGTTTTGTCGGGATAGCTATATTTGGCTTTACTCTTTTTGCTCATGGGATGGATAGCTCTGACAGTAATTGTATTACTTCTCCTATAGATGGAACAGCATGCCCGACTAACATTACGGCTATGACATTACATCACATTTCTTCCCTGCAGACACTCATAACATCAACAACACCATCAATTTCTAACTGGTTATTATTACTTGCATTTTTACTTCTTATTTCGGTTTCAATATTTCTATCCTATAAAAATTTACTATTCCCAAAACTAGAACTTTTACGGGAACGTTTACGCGATCTGGCAACTAATCTTTCTTATAGTAAACAAAAAATTATCTCTTGGCTTTCTTTGTTTGAGAACAGCCCTGCCTTCTAATATTAGCACGCATTAAGCGCAAGCTTTTTTCGTGCTTTTTAGTATCCTTTATGGGGATATTTTTATTTGTTTATTAACTTTAATTAAAAATATATGAAAAAAATTATATGGAAACACTCGTAGGAACATCATTAATAGCAGCGTTTGTGGCTGGAGTCGCCGCGCTCTTTGCTCCATGTTGCATCACAGTATTACTCCCATCCTATTTGGGAAACATCTTCAGAGAAAAATATAAAATATTCTTTATGACTTTTGTGTTTTTCTTGGGAGTCGCAACAGTTTTCTTGCCAATCGGATTGGGAGCTTCTGCTTTAGCCCAAGCATTCAGTAAATACCATAACATAATCTTTAGTGTTGGCGGAATTTTCCTGCTTCTTCTTGGAATAACTATGCTTTTAGGTAAGAAGTTTTCCACGCCGACATCTGTTCGAGATGGAATGAAGAAGCATGTTTCGTCAATCTATGTTCTAGGAATTTTTTCAGCAATAGCTACTACGTGTTGTGCGCCAGTATTGGCTGGAGTGCTTACTCTGTCGGTGGCAAGCGGAACAATTGCTTGGGGAGCACTCTATACCTTGGCCTATGTTATAGGTATGACGTTGCCATTGTTTATAATTGCGGCATTTCTAGACAAATTTAATCTAACTGAAAAATTCACAGGAATAAAGAAAACTATTCCAATGAGAATCGGAGGTTTCAGGTGGAATATTACAATTTCGGAGTTAATCTCTGGATTAATATTTCTTCTAATGGGTGGCTATATAACTTACTTAGCTTTCAGTAATAAATTATTTGTCCACTCAGATTATCAATTAGAAATGAACTTATGGAATGCCAAATTCTTGGGAGCAATAAATGGCTTTACAACCTTAATTCCCGAGTACATCTGGGCATTTCTACTTATTGGAATAGTCGTTAGTATCTCTTACTTATTTATTAAACAATATAAAAAACAAAAATATGAGCAAAAACAATAACAATGAAAAATCACCGATAATTTCGATCATCATAGTTTCAGTAGTGGTATTAGGTTTAGGATATTTCTTGTTCAAGAGTTCTCCAGATAATTCACAAGCAAAACAAAATGTTGCTAATAACACAAATGCAAATGTAGATAGTATGCATGGTGGAGGAGCGGTCGCGAATAGCGATCAATTAAATTCTCTTGTAGGAAAACCAATGCCCGAGATTCAATTGGCAGACAAAGATGGAAAAGTATATACAACTGCTGATTTCAAAGGGAAAAATACAGTATTATTCTTTAACGAAGGACTAATGTGTTACCCAGCTTGTTGGAATCAAATGGCCTCGTTTGGTAGTGACGAGAGATTCAATAGTGATCAGATTCAAGCTATATCAGTTGTAGTGGATTCTGCAAAGGACTGGCAGACAGCGATAGCTAAAATGCCACAGCTTGCAAAGGCAACAACAATGTTTGATACAAATGCCAATACTTCTAGACAGATGGGTATGTTAACTACAACTTCTTCAATGCATCGAGGATCGTTGCCTGGTCATACGTATGTGGTTATAGATAAAGAAGGCATCGTTAAGTATGTGCTTGATGATCCAAACATGGCGATAGCTAATGATATGCTCTTCACCAAAATTGGAGAATTACAATAATAAATAAAAATTATGAACAAACAACCAACAATGGAAGAACTTATTGCAAAAGTAGAAAAACTTAAGGCTACGGGTGAGCTAGATCTCTCAATGGAAGAAGATCTGAGTATTGCTATCATGAACCTCATCAGTTTAGAAGAGCACTTTTACTTTACCGCAGAGAAAACTGGGAATAATGAATATTTTGATTTATTAAATCAAACTAGGGAGATGAGAAAGCAACTCTTGGCAAAAATGATTGATAAGCGCGAGGGTGAAACTTGGTGTATCGCTAAACATCTACTCGCTACAACGATGAGATTAATGGAAGTCGGTACAAAACTTCAATCATCAGGTAAAAAAGAAGAAGCGCAAGACATGTTTAAAAAGGCTTACGAAATATATTCGCTTTTTTGGGCTTTGCGATTGAAATTGATTAATGTATCTGATGTTAAAAAGGTTGAAGATAGTCAATTAAATGTTCACGATAAATCTGGTTCCAATAAACCAATGACAAAAGAAGATATTATAAGCAAATTAGTCGACTGCTGTAAGGAATAATTAAATTAAAAAAATGGAAAACGAAAAACTTGAAGAAAAAATAATAAAAAAAGATAGTCCATATGCGACACCAATAGCTATCGTTATTGTTGGAATTATGTTCTCTAGTGCTGTGTTTTATGGGTTACGAAATCCTTCAAAAGAAACACCTTTACAAAAAGCACAAACACAAGTTTCTACACTCGAAGAAGCTGTTTTACCATCTAAGGGTATAGTTTTACCTGCATCGTGGGGTAATCTGGGTGTGCAACTTGTAGATAGTGGTGCTATCGATGCTGATAAATTCAAAGCTATTTATGAGCAAAGAGGAGCTTTCACTGACGAGTATAAAAACTTATTACTTGGAAACAATAATGGTAAAATTAAAATCACTAGAGAAAATTCAGGGTACTACCTCAATCTATTCTGGGCTCTTGGTCTTGCAAATAAAAATCCCATTTTAGACACGGGTGAAATGGTAGATCCAAAATATGGTGGAGCAGGAAACTTCGCATCAACTGGCGGTTGGACAATCGCAAAGGGTAAGCCAATGGACCACTATAGCAAGCATGCATTTATTACACTAACACCAGAACAGCAAGCACTAGTAGATAAAGTATCACGTGGAATATATAGACCATGTTGTGGCAATTCAGTTCATTTTCCAGATTGTAATCATGGAATGGCGATGCTTGGGCTTTTAGAGTTAATGGCTTCACAGGGCGCGAGTGAACAAGATATGTGGAAAACAGCTTTAGTAGTTAATTCTTATTGGTTCCCCGACACATATCTTACAATAGCGACTTATATGAAAGAAAAAGGAATCGAATGGAAAAATGTTAATCCAGAAGAAATGTTAAGTGCTAATTATTCAAGTTCGCAAGGTTATGCAAAAATCGCATCACAGGTAATCAAACCAACTAGTTCACAAAGTGCAGGTGGATGTGGGGTCGATACAGGAGCGCCAGTTTCTGCTCCAGCTCCAAAACAACAAAGTGGCTGTGGAATATAGTTACTACTAACAAAAATAATTATGAAAACAGAACACAAAGTATTTATAGGGATTGGATTACTAACACTAGTTATTATAATTGGCGGAGTATGGTTATCCAGCAAAGAAGAAGTTAAAAATCAAGAAAAACTTAGTAAGGCTATGATGGGAGAAAAGATGGCTGATGAGGGTGCGGGACATGTTGGTCGTAATGAAACACATTCGGCGTACGAATCAAATCCTCCGACTTCTGGCCCACATTGGGTTGGTGTAGCCGGACCGGGAATAAAGTCTAAGCCAGTTGCTGATGAGCTTGTGCTTCATAGCATGGAACATGGCGCAGTAGTTGTTTGGTATAGAGAAGGTTTAGATCAAAGCGAAATAGATAGAATAAAGGAAGCGTTCAGTGCTTCTTCTGGAAAGAAAATAATGCTAGCACGTAAAGATCTCGATGTTCCAGTTGCCTTAACATCTTGGGGCTATCTTCTAAAACTTCAAACTATCGATGAAGCAAAAATAAAAGAATTCATAGAAACAAATAATGATAGAGCGCCAGAAAAAGCCCCAGTTTAAGCAAAATTCCCAACTTGACAAATAGGGGGTGGGGGTATAGAGTATAAGCAAGGTCGAGCTTATATATTAACTTATAAAACTTATGTTATGTTAGATCAAAAATTAAAAAAGAAAGCTTTACATCGAGCTAAAATCATTCACGGTCAGCTTGGTGGACTAATAAAAGCAATAGAAGCAGAAAAGTATTGTATTGATTTGATAACGCAATCTCGATCAATACAGCTCTCATTGAAGAGCATGGATAGATTACTTCTTGCTAATCATCTTAGTGGTCATGTAAAACATATGCTCAATGATACAAAGCAGGAGGGTAAAACTATTAAAGAACTGGTCGACTTATACGCATTATCAAACAAATAAAAATATGAATTACAGCATCAAAAAACAAGTTAATTACTCTTTTACTGGAGCAGTTGCAAAAACTAAAACCATATTAGCTGAGGAGGGGTTTGGAATTCTGACGGAGATTGATGTCAAAGCAACTCTAAAAAATAAGCTGGATGTTGAATGGGATAACTATGTTATTTTAGGGGTTTGTAATCCGAGTCTGGCTTATCAAGCTTTGCAAGAAGAAAAAGAAATTGGCTTATTTCTGCCCTGTAATGTGATTGTGTACGAGGATCATGGAAAAGTTTTTGTGTCGGCTATTATTCCAACTGTGGCTATGAAAATGATAGAAAATAAATCATTAAATAAGGTCGCTAGCCAAGCAGAAGAAAAACTAAAAAAAGTAATGGATAAAATATCTAGTAAAAATCAAGATGAAAAACCAAGAAAGGTTTTTGACCTTGTGTGTGGTATGGAGCTTAATATGAGCGATGTTACGCATGCTTTTGAACATGAAGGAAAAGAATATTACTTCTGTTCTAGCACGTGCAAAGGTCACTTTGTGAGTGATCCCGATATGTACATAGGAGAAAATTAGTAAAGTAATTAAAAAAATATGAAACATAATCATACACAAAATAATTCTTGCTCTCACGGGTGTTGCGATGGTGACAAGACCACATGCAGTGTTCATGAGTGTTATGGTGAGAACGATACTGTCGCAGTAATGGATGCAACTTCATATACTTGCTCAATGCATCCCAATATAAGACAGAACAAGCCTGGCAAGTGCCCGGAGTGTGGAATGGACCTTGTTCCAGTGAAATAAAAAGGTCAATATTATTAATTAATTAAAAAAATATGAATGATAAAATTGCGTTTGGTGCCGGAGGAATATTGATCGGGGCAGTCATCGTTTTGTTGTTAAGCTCTACAGGGCAATATAGATCGATGATGGGGAGAGTAAATAATTCAAACAATATAACCCCAGGCAGAACAGTTGGGATGATGAATAATATAGATGAGCATTTTATTGAGCAGATGATTCCACATCACGATGGAGCCATCGAAATGGCAAAGCTTGCTTTGCAGAAAGCAAAAAGACCAGAAATTAAAACTCTCGCAGAAAACATTATTAGTGCTCAGGAAAAAGAAATAACGGATATGCAAGGTTGGTATAAAGGTTGGTTTGGTGGAGATGTAAAACAAGGAAATACATACTCCATGATGGGCGGCATGATGTCCACAGGAGGGATGCATATGGTTGGGAATCAACAAGATACTCAAACATTAAAAAATGCAACTGACTTCGATAAAGCATTTATCGAAGAAATGATTCCCCATCATCAACTAGCTATTATAATGGCACAAATGTTGAAAGCTGGGACCAATAGACCGGAAATGTTAACTCTTGCAAATAATATTACCGAATCGCAGTCAAAAGAAATAGCACAAATGGAAAGTTGGTATAAGAATTGGTACAAATAAATCATAAAAGATTAAAATTATTAGTTTAATTAAAGAACTTATTATGAAACTATCAAAATTAATGCATATCGCCAGCGTTATCGTTGGGTTTGTCGGAATCATAGTGTTTGCAGGTGCTATTCTAGGTGGGTCGGATAATCTTGTGTTCGGAATTACAAAAGTGGATGCTCTACTCTGTGCTGGAATCCTTATTCTTGTCGCAATTTGGCTTGCGATTGGAACAATTCATCACATGATGTTGGAGAAAAAAGGTGAGATTGTTTAATAGATTAATAAAAAATTATATGTACGATCATGATGGAAAAGGTAATAAAAGTATGATGTGGATGATGGCAATTTGTTGTGGTTTGCCACTTATTCTCATACTTGTCGTTGGTGGAGGTGGTAAGGCTCTGGGTGCTTCAACATGGGTCGTATTTGGCGGAATGGCAGTAATGATATTAGCCCACTTCTTTATGATGGGGAAACATAAAGATAATAGTAATTCAGACGAAAAGAAGGAACTTACTGGAGAAGAAGATAAAAACAAAGACAATAAACACGGTGGGAGTTGTTGTCATTAAAATTACTTTATGGAAAACTCTTACGGACTTTGGTCACTTGTCATTATAAATTCGCTTGTCTTTATAATCTTCGCTTTTAGTTTTACTAAGCCAAAAACTTCGCGAGATTGGAGATCGTTTGGTGGATTCTCAGCATTTATTGTTGCTTTATTTACAGAGATGTACGGATTTCCGCTTACGATATATCTCTTTTCTGGATGGCTTCAAACAAAGTTTCCGAGTGTTGATTTCTTCGCACATAATTCAGGACATTTGTTTGAGGATTTCTTGGGCTGGGGCGGTGATCCGCATTTCGGACCGTTTCATATCGCAAGTTATATTCTGATAATTTTTGGTTTCACACTTCTCTCTAAAGCTTGGAAAGTTCTTTATAAAGCCCAAAGTGAACATACTCTGGCTACTACTGGTCCTTATGCTCGCATTCGCCATCCGCAATATGTTGGTTTTGTGATTATTATGTTCGGTTTTTTCTTGCAATGGCCGACGATTCTAACGCTTGTTATGTTCCCGATTCTTGTGTGGATGTACACCCGACTTGCTAAAAGTGAAGAGAAAGATTCTCAAAAAGAATTTGTAGATCAATGGGATGAATATGCGAGAAAAACCCCTGCTTTTATTCCTGGAAGAAAAAAATTAACAATTAATACTTAAATTATATGGAAAACAGAATTAAATCATTAATTAAAAAATTGAGTAAGTTTGGTTTTAGTGTTAAACCAAAAAATAAAGATCACGTTGATCCTGTGTGTGGGATGGAAGCATCAAATGACTTACTTAAGACGTATTATCGAGGGAAAGATTATTATTTCTGTTCAGAGCATTGTAAACAGGAGTTTGAAAAAAATCCTGAGGATTACATATTAAAATAATAATGAATAATAATATTACAAAATCAATTATATATGGAGTACTCGCAAGCGCAATTTTGCTCGGAGTTTATTTTGCCATACTTACATTTATATCAGGCTGGGTTTTTGCTCAAGAGCAATTTGCAAGTTATTGGTATTTTATTGTCAGTCTAACAGTAGGCTTTGGGATTCAGATTGCATTATATCAATATATTAAAAGTTTAGTGCATAGTGGACAAGGTATGGGTAAAGTAGTTGGAGTATCTGGGACTACTTCGACCGTGGCTATGATTTCTTGTTGTGCACACTATTTAGTGAACTTAGTGCCTATTCTTGGAGTGACAGGACTTGCAACATTTGCCGCACAGTATCAAGTAAAATTATTTTGGGTCGGAATTTTCTTTAACGTTGCTGGAATTGTTTATATGGTAAATAAAATTATCAAATTTAAAAAAGATCATGAATAATAAAACTTTAACTATATTTACATTAGCACTTGCTTTTTTGGGAGGTTTTCTATTTTTTTATCGTGGTGGCCCTACAAAACAAATAGCTCCTGTTGCTAATCAGACAAATCAGCAGACAACTACTAAACAAAATTGGGAAACAAAAACCGAAGAGCAAGCTAGTGTCACGGTGGTTGTTACTCCGCTAGATTTATCACCTAATTCTAAAGAGTGGAAGTTTGATATTGGCATGAATACTCACTCAGTTGAATTGGATCAAGATATGATAAAAATTGCTGTTCTTATTGATGATCAAGGTAAAGAGTATAAGCCATTACGTTGGGAAGGGGCAGAAGCAGGAGGACATCATAGAGAGGGCGTGTTAATATTTAATCAGGTAATACTAACCCCAAAATCTGTGGAATTAAAAATTTCTAATATCGGTGATGTTGTTAGAAGTTTTGTTTGGGAGCTTAAATAAAATAATATGGATATACCAGAAAACAATAATTATCATGACCACTCCGGAGGAAAACCAAACAAATGGGTAGTTGTTATAATTTTAGTATTATCACTATCCGGAATTATTTATTCTCTTTCAAAACCCGTTGGGAAAGACGTAATTAGTGGAAGAGTTTTAAAAGTATTATCTAAGAAAGAAATAACACAAGAAATAGGCGATAAAAATGAAGTTTTAAAAGAACAAGATCTCTTGGTGGAAATTACCGTAGGATCGGAAAGAAAAGAAATAAATATTTTGAATGATTATGAACCGGTGGCAATAGGTGACAAAATATTTTTAAGCCAATCGTTATTTGGAGACAGTGAGTGGAGTATGGCTAACATCTCAAGAACAAGAGATTTAACTATATTGTTTGTTTTCTTTATTATTTTAGTAATTTTAACTAGTGGCTGGAAGGGCTTTTATTCCCTAATCGGATTACTTTTTACTTTTGCGGTTATTTTTATTTTCATGTTGCCACAGATACTAAAAGGCGTCTCGCCTGTTTTTATTGGTATCAGTGGTGCTTCTTTAATTTTAATTCCAACACTTTATTTATCATATGGTTTCAACAAAAAATCAATAGCTGCTTTTTTGGGCATAATTGCTTCTCTGATTTTCGTGGGGTTTTTATCTAGTTATTTCGTTGAATCTCTAAGATTCACTGGAGCGAATGAGGCATTTTTATACTTAAATATGGCATCAAGTAATCCAATCAATATTATCGGACTTTTGATTGCCGGTATTATCATTGCTGCCGTGGGTGTACTCGATGATGTAGCAGCTATTCAATCGTCTGTCGTTTTTAGTCTTGCAAGAACCAGTCCGGATTTGCGTGGCGTAAAACTTTTTAGAGAAGCAATGCACGTGGGTAAAGATCATATTTCTGCTGTAGTTAATACACTGGTACTTGCTTACACCGGTGCATCTCTTCCAGTCATTCTTCTCTTGTCCATTCAAAAGATGCCTTTAGATTACTTGATCAGTTTGGAAATTGTTGCCGAAGAGGTTGCGCGAACGTTAATATCATCCTCAGGACTTCTACTAGCTGTCCCTCTGACAACAATAATAGCCGTATTTATGGTCGACAAAAAATATAAAAATCTAAAAAATAATTAAAAAAATTATGGAACACAATTATATAACAGAAAAAGAAAAAACAATATATACCTGCGTTATGCATCCAGAAATTCTTTCTGATAAGCCTGGTGTTTGTCCCAAGTGTGGAATGGTGCTTGTTAAAAAAGAAGAGGTGAAAACAAATCAAGATGTTCACTCCGGACATTTAATGGACAATCCATCAAAGATGAGGTTTTGGGGAAAGTTTAAAATGAGTATGTCTATGACTATGGGAATGGACCACACGGGTCTTGCTGGCCGAGAAATGGCTCGTCTTATGGAAATAGACATTAGAAATAAATTCTTTTTTTCCCTTATTCTAACAATTCCAATAATTTTATATTCACCATTAGGAACTGAGTATTTGAAACTTAATCTTCCATCACCACTACCTATTCCATGGCTTCTCTTTATTTTAACAACACCAGTATTCTTCTACTCTGGCTGGATTTTTCTATATTCAACATATTTTGCGTTAAAAAATAAAATACTGAACATGGCGGTGCTTATTGCTGTTGGTATTACCGCTGCCTATGGTTTCAGTATTTTATTAACCTTGATTGGAAGCGCAGATTCATACTACGAAGCAGCTGCTATGCTTATCACTTTTGTTCTTTTTGGTCATTGGATGGAAATGAAATCTCGTCGTGGTACAACTGATGCTCTTCAAGCTCTTTTTAATCTAGTTCCACCACAAGCTAGAGTTTTTAAAGATGGAAAAGAAATACTTGTTTCAACTTCAGATATACAACTTGGAGATATTATTATTCTTAAGCCAGGAGATAAGGTTCCTGTTGACGGTGAAATCATTGAAGGAGAAACAGCGATTGATGAATCTTTAGTAACTGGAGAATCAATTCCCACTTCTAAAAATATTGGAGATCAAGTAATCGGTGGATCAATTAACATTACTGGTTCAGTAAAGTTTAAAGCAACAAAAATAGGCAAAGATACCGCTCTGGCTCGAATTGTAGCAATGGTTGAAGAAGCGCAAAACTCAAAAGCACCGGGGCAAAGAATTGCTGACAGATTTGCAAAGTATTTAGTTATCGTAGCAGTAGGTTCAGGTCTTTTAGTATTTATTATTTGGTATTTTATAGTTGGCTCAACATTTCTATTGGCACTTTCCTTTGCTATCGCAACGGTTGTAATTGCTTGTCCTGATGCTCTTGGGCTTGCCACTCCGACGGCTGTCGCTGTCGGTACCGGTCTTGGGGCAAAACACAATATTCTTATTAAAGATGCTCCAACACTTGAACAGGTATCTAAAATAGAAGCTATTGTATTAGATAAAACAGGCACTCTCACCGAAGGGAAACCAAAAGTCACAGACGTGGTTACTTTTAATGGATTCACCGAAAGAGATATTTTAAATTATGAAGCAAGCGTTGAGGCTGGCTCTAATCATCCACTGGCTAAAGCGATCATGGAAGAAGCGGAACGAAAAGGTGCAGTGCCTCTTGAGTCAATAAGTAAATTTGAATCTTTAGCTGGGTATGGACTTAAGGCAATAATTAATGGGAAAATAATTTTGGCTGGAAAAGAAAAACTTCTAACTGATAATAAGGTTGAGATTGGTAACGCCAGAGAAATATTGGACCGATTAGCAAGCGAAGGAAAAACCTTAAGTTTGATTTCTGTAGATAATAAACTAGCTGGAGTTATTGCGGCTGCTGATACTATTAAACCTAATGCTAAAAAAGCAGTTCTTAAATTAAAGGAACTTGGTATTGAGGTTGCCATGATCACAGGCGATCACAAGAAAGTAGCTGAAGCTGTTGGGCGTGAGCTTGGTATAGATAGAGTTTTTGCTGAAGTGTTACCCGAAGATAAAGAGAAGTATGTGAAGAAACTTCAAGATGAGGGTAAATTTACAGCAATGGTTGGAGATGGGGTTAATGATGCGCCTGCGCTTGCTCAATCAGATGTTGGCATTGCTATTGGAGCAGGCACGGATGTTGCTATAGAAACAGCAAAGGTTGTTCTCATGAAATCTGACCCGTTAGACATACTCCGAGCTATTACACTTAGTAAGGCAACAGTTCGTAAAATGAAACAGAATCTTTTTTGGGCTTCAATCTACAATGTCCTTGCAATACCAATTGCTGGTGGAATTTTATATCCAGGTTTTGGCATTATGCTTCGACCAGAGTTCGCAGCGTTACTTATGAGCATATCTTCTATAATCGTTGCGACAAATGCGGTGCTCTTGAAACGAGTTGAGAAAGATTTAGTAATTATATAATCTTATGTCCTCTGACGAAAATTTGCCCCAAAACCCAACCCCCGAAAAAAACTCTATTCCACCAAGCCCCCAAGAGCCCACCGAGCCTGCCCCTATAAATACAGCACATTCTAAACCTGCCAATGCACCCCCTGAGGCCCCGGAAGCTCCTAGGGAAGGTTTTAGTGATGAAAGTAATAATATACCACCCTCAAATTCCACCCTTACAGAGCCCTCCAGTGAGCCAAAACCTGAAGAAAAACAAGCCCCAAATGAGCCAAACCCCGAGCCAGTTTCTGAACCCGTCCAAGCTATTGAACCTCCAACGGCTCAAGTCTCCATAAATGAGCCGTTAAAATCGAAGCCCCCCGAGGAATTACCTCCGTCCGTTTCGCTACCCGAGGAAAAACCTCCGATTTCACCCGAACCAAAACCACGAACTTCAACGGAGGCAACACCTCCGGTTGTATCTTCTTCTAATCACATGCGTGAACTTCAAGTTAAAGAGCAATTGGCAATCAAAAATAAAAAGCGGAAGAAATTAGATCTTCTTATGAATTTGTTTCTTGAAAAATCTAAAAATGGTTCGACAAGCTCACCACAAGTAACTAACGACGAAGTCGAGAAATTTCTTCATGTATCTGACGCAACTGCAACCAGATATTTCTCAATACTCGAGAAAGAAGGGAAAATAAAACAAGTTGGAAAAACTGGAAAAGGAGTTTTTTATTCTAAAATTTAATTTTTAATCTAGGGAGCCCGTTCGTTTTCTTTTTGTCTCAAACGAACGGGAAATTGCACGCGAACGGGT
>Ga0209541_10010845_pt1 | contig 14401 bp, 19 predicted proteins | sample RifCSPlowO2_01_FD_184027 | JGI IMG/M metagenome (GOLD analysis project Ga0209541, IMG submission 184027) | Groundwater microbial communities from Rifle, Colorado - Rifle CSP2_plank lowO2_0.1 (SPAdes) (version 2) | ecosystem: Environmental > Aquatic > Deep subsurface > Groundwater | place... | reverse complement strand
GTTTTGTTTTCCTCTATTGGTAGAGTAACATAGTTTTCCGTTTGTTCAACGGTATTTTGGTTTGCGGAGTTAGAGGGTGGGGTGTTTTGGTTTGTTGTAGCCTGCGAACAGCCACCTCCGACGAAGATTATGGCAGAAAGAAGAAAAAATAATTTTTTCATATTTGAAGTAAATGAATAATTACCTTATTCGTTCCCATAGGGATTAACATAGTCGGACAATGTCCATTGTCCATCGACATAATAATATGTTTCGCCAATGGTCGGATGATAGAATTTTTGCATGTTATATGGATTCAGCGGGAAACCATTCGCATCATATTTGGGGGCTGGCTTAGGAGTGGGTTTGGGGGTTGGTTTGGGGGTTGGAACAGGAGTAATGACTGCCGCCTCTGGGTTATTTTGCCCGGCCACTGGCGTCAGAGACCCCGTAGGTGTTACGGTGGTGGTAGGAGCAGGAACTGCGGCATCAGTGTTTGTGGTGGAGTTGGTTTCCTCCGGAGGAGTATTACTGGTTTGGGGCGACGTAACATTTGGTTGGTTACATCCTGCTCCCGACATAATGATTAGACCAGCTATTGTGATTGAATAAAATATACTTTTTTTCATAGGGTTATGAAAATATATTAGATAAATAATTTTATTGTTTTCCTGATTAGAATATACCAGATTGGGGGTTATTTGGCAATAAAAAAGATCTGAATATTATCAGATCTTTTGTCGAGATTGCGGGATAAATTTAGAATCTGTTTGACTCACAATCTAAGTTATTTGATGCTCCTTAATAATTCAAGAGTAGCCTTTACTGAAGGGTTGTCTATGTTTTTTAATTTAACTCTGCCGACAAATTCAGTTGAAATGGGAGTTAAAAATTCGTCTGCCCAAGACGGGGTAAAGGTTACTACTCCGTCAAAGTCTATTTCAATTTCTTCGTTTTTAGGTATGGCATCTAAGGTAGATCTAAAAGCGCTAAAGGCTTCTTTGCCGTCTTGTCTAGATGTTAGAGTAGTCCCGAATTTATTTATTTTAATAATCATACTTTTTTATACTCTTAAAATTTAAACACAACCAAACAGCCATTAAAATATACATCTATATCTCTGACATTTAATACGCTGTCACCTTCCTTGATGTAGAGTTCCGCAGCGCCACTATAAAAGTTTAATTCGAATGGGTTGTCTTTTATAATTGCACGAACAAATTTTAAACCATTACCCCTAGCCTCCGGAGCTCTGCTGGATATAATTTCAGTAAAAGCAACTTTCAAAGCTTCTTTATCATTTTTTAATTCCGGTCTTACTTTTCTTAAAGTTCTTAAAACTCCTTGGCCCCTATCAGCTAAAACAATCACGCCTTTACTTAGATCGTAAGCAAAAAATAGTCCGGGAATATCTAGCCAATTGCCCAAGTTATGGTCGAAAGAATTATTGCCGATCTCACCAGTTATAGCTGTTATTAGAGGAAAAATATTTTTAATGCGCTCCAATTTCGCCACATCGTGTTCCAGCTTAGATAATCTTCCTTTGAAATCTGCAATTGTTTGACAATAAAATTTTTTATCTGGCTCTTTTGGAGAACTCAAAATCCAATCATCGCCTATAACAACGACATCTTCTTTAAATAGTTTTAAATCAAATTGGCTGTAATATCTGTGTCCTCCTTCAGTTTTTTGAGCTTTAAGTTTGCCTTTCTTATCCCATCGGCGAAGAGTATCGATAGAAACATCAAGAAATTCAGCTGCTTGGCCTATGCCTAGTTTACCTTTATCTTTCATACAATTATAAAGAATACGATATGTATGCATTTATTGTAACATATTACTGATATCTATGCAAATATTGATATATGTGCATAGATATCAGTAATTATTTATATAAAATACAAAATACTCAAAAGAGTTTTTTTGACCTTTTTGTTGAGCATAAAAATTATGATAACAATTTGGCTAGCTTTTAACTAAAAGACCCCTACCAAGATATGGCAGAGGTCTCCAAAAACTGCTCTTTTGCCGAATTGTCGGCGTGGCTAGACCACGTTAGAACCCAATTAGATATAGTGAAGATAATTCGAGACAAATATGACCCACTTCTTCTGGCCACTTCTTTTAGTAGACATAAGACGTGGTCGGTGGCGCACGTCCGAAGACGGCGCCACCGTTGACGTCCACGGCCTTCGCAGGCCGTTCATCATGCCTCCGTAGCCGGTTTCTTGGCCGGCGTTTGGGCCTCTTTCTTCTTGCTCATCTTCTCGACCGCCATCATGGCCGCGAAGAGAGCGGCGGCGTACAGGAAGGTGCAGAAGAGGCCCGTAGCGGCCATCCACCCTACGAGATGAAGCTGCCTGTTGTCCGGCGGCTCGACGATGAGAGTCGGGATGAGGAAGAAGAGGACGGCGGCGGCGATCAGGCTCGCGATGAAAGGCGCGAAAGCGTCGTTCACCTTCTGTGGGGTAGACATCGTATCTTCTCCTACCCTCTCTCACTCCCAGGTCCTTCCTAGGAATTAAGCGAGGCGTCGTTGGACCGAATCTTATAAATTACCAAGCATGGTAATCTTTAAGACCCGGTCCAACGTTTTAGACATGATGAATTGTAATGGACGTTTGTTTACGGCTTGGATTGGTTATAACCAAGGCAGGCACGATAAACAGGAGATTGTATATCATTATGTAGATTTTGTCCAGAGGCATGTGCTGAGGGCGCGCTATTTGCAACAGGTTCGAGTCTTAGTATCTCTCAAAAATAGCAGATATAATGTTGGTTTAACAAACAAAAAAGAGGCTCATATTAGCCTCTTCCGTCCCAGTAGGACGGCAAACCGGAACAGTTGTTCCTCTTGTCGGGGATGTGGGACTTGAACCCACGACCTTCTGGTCCCAAACCAGACGCGCTAGCCAACTGCGCTAATCCCCGTAAACTGGTGCCGAGGGCGGGGATTGAACCCGCGACGCAAGGATTTTCCTTTTCTTAAGTTACCTTAAGGATCGGACTATCTCTTCACCCTGAATAAAATCAGGGTGTTGGGCGCTAAGGTGGAATTATTGTTGGCACTCATCCACTAGTCTCTACACCTTCCGGAGGAGTTAAAGCCGCTCCGGCTTGGCTCGGGATTGCCCATTTAGGGTTTCCCCGAATTCACCCAATTGTTTTCCCTGTCGTTACCGACAGGAGGACCGAAAACCAGTCCTTCGCTCTACCACTGAGCTACCTCGGCATTGTGACGCCAGTCGCGTCTTGTGGACCAAAGGAGATTCGAACTCCTGACCTTCGCCTTGCAAAGGCGTTGCTCTACCAGCTGAGCTATTGGCCCAAAAAGCAGAAATACTATATCAGTTTAAGATAATAAAGTCAATGCTGGTTAAGCTTATTTTAACATAAAGTAGGGAAATGGTATAATAGGTTAATAAAATAAATTTTATGAATGAACTATATTATTTTGGTCAAATCGTTTTAGCAGTTGTTTTGGGAGCGGTACTGGGTTGGCAACGGGAAAGACAGGGGCGGGCGGCAGGACCCAGGACTTACGCTTTAGTAACCGGTGGGTCAGCTCTTTTTACCATTTTATCTTTGTCAGTTTTTGGTTCAGACACTTCACGGGTGGCCGCCCAGATCGTAACGGGTATTGGTTTTCTTGGTGCGGGTATGATTATTCGTCGTGGCAACCACATTGAGGGGTTAACAACCGCGGCTGGTCTTTGGATGGCGGCGGCAATTGGTATGGCTGTGGCGGCGAATTACTATATTTTAGCTGTTTTAACCACCGCTTTTATGCTCCTCCTTTTTATGCTAAACGACCGCAAACTGAAGGGGGAAGAGCCAATTATTTCTGAAGATAAAGACCTGGAATAGCCAAGAGAGCCTTGAATATTGACTTTTTTCCTCGTTCTTGCTACTATAGACGCGTAATTATAAGCCTTTGGTCTTTTTTTCCGTATGCTCCGTGAAAAGAAGACAGTTGTTTACTAATATTTTTTTGTTATGCAAAAATACGAATTACTCTTGATCTTGCCTGGTACGCTTGATGACAACGAAGCAGAAAAGAGATTGGGTGAGGTGGTAGAAGTGGTAAAAGAACATAGTGGAGATGTCGAAACCAATAACCAAGGCAAGAATCGCTTGGCTTATCCGGTTAAGCAAATTCGCTACGGGTATTTTTATACCATCGTCTTTGAAGCCGAACCAGCCAAAGCTCGTGAACTTCAAGATAAGTTACGTTTAATGCGCGATCTTCTTCGTGCCATGATTACTCATTTCAACACCAATGTTTCTACTAGCCAGAAGATTAATTATACGACTAATGCTATCGGTGTAACGACTATGCAGGAACAAGAAGAGCCGGTAAAGAGAGAAGAAAAGAAAGAAGAAATTGACGTGGAAGATATTAACAAGAAGTTGGATGAGATTTTGGATGGAAATATTATTTCTAATTCCTAAATTTAATTTATTCTAACTTTAATAAGTATGATGGACCTAAACCGCGCCACCATCCTTGGTCGGTTGACCCGCGATCCAGAATTGCGCAGTTTACCAACTGGTAAATCTGTGGCTGTACTCGGAATCGCAACGAACCGTCAGTGGACTGACCAAAATGGTCAGAAACAAAAACAAGTCGAATATCATCACGTGGTGTTGTGGTCCAAGTTGGCAGAAATTGCCGGCCAGTACTTAAAAAAAGGTGCTCGAGTATATATTGAAGGACGTTTGCAAACTCGAGAATGGGCCGCCCAGGATGGCGCCAAGAAAAACCGGACAGAAATTGTCGGTGAAAACTTGATCATGTTAGACTCCGCCCGTGGAGGTGAAAGTTCTAGTGGTGGAGCCGTTGCTACAGGGCAAGCCCCGAGCGCCGCTCCTAGCGAGCCAACCGACGAAGAGATAAAAGTTGAAGATATCCCATTTTAAATTGTAAGGAAATAATTACTAATCTATCGTTATGATGCCAGTTAAAAAAGATACTAAAACTAAAGAATGTTATTACTGCACCAACAATAAGTTGGTGGTGGATTACAAAGATGTAAACACTTTACGTCGGTTCGTTTCTTCTTACATGAAGATTGCTCCACGACGCCGAAGCGGACTTTGTGCTAAGCACCAACGACCAGTAGCGGCCGCCATTAAACGCGCTCGTGAGGCATCCTTAATGCCATACTTACCAAAGTAAAACATATTCCCTCCGGGCAAAAGCCAGAGGGATTTTTTCCGTTATTAATATTCGTAAATTATGGCTTCGACTTCAGAAATTAGGAAAGGTGTCGTCATTCGCAATCAAAACGATCTTTTTGTAGTGGTGGAGTTTCAACACATAAACCCTGGGAAGGGAGCGGCTTTTGTCCGAACGAGAATGAAGAATTTGAGCAACGGCAAGGTAATCGAAACTACCTACAAAACTAGTGAAAACGTGGATATCGTGCAGGTGCAGTTTACGACCATGCAGTATTTGTATAAAAGCGGAGATAACTACGCTTTTATGGATACCCAAAGTTACGAACAAATTGAAATGGACGGTGATTTGATCGGTCCTGATGCTAAATATTTAAAAGAAAGTTTGGAAGTAATTATTGGTATGTACGAGGGAAGAGCAGTCAGTATCCAGTTGCCAAAAAAGATTCAGTACAAAGTGGTGGACGCTCCACCCGCCGTGAAGGGCGACAGTGCTTCAGGAAACGTGACAAAGGAAATAATTTTAGATAACGGTCTCCATGTTCAAGCCCCAATTTTCATTAAAGAGGGCGAAGAAATTTTAGTTAATACGGAAACCGGCGATTATTCCGCTCGCGCTTAAAAAGACACAAAAGAAAACCCCGCCTCGTCGGCGGGTTTTTTTAGTTGTTAATTTCGTTCGTTAAACAATGGTATGATCCGCCGGCATAGCGGAAGTAAGTGAGAGGAGAGTAAAATCTTTTTATTCCCAAGGCCTTTAGTCTATCTTCTACACCGGGGGTCAAAAATTTGCCGGTGTTTACCAATACACCTGGCCCAGGTAAACAATTAACGTGGTAAGTACCAAGTTTACCGCCAGTACCAGATGAATCCATTGGACCGACTGTGATGAGTGGAATTTTTAAATTTTTTAATTTGTCCAAACTGTCTTCCCGAAACATGTTTTTTGTAATGATTAGGGCGGTCAATTCATTGTCTTTGTTTATGACCGGCGTCATGACCGTGTCTAAGTGGTAGCCGTGGGAGTGCAGTAAAATAAAGTGGTCGGGTTTGACAATGGATTTTACAAAACGCTGGCCTTTTTCATTCGAACGGGACAATCCGCCGAAGTAGTAGGTGCTGGTAGCAGTTTTAAAATAATAGACCTCGCCAAATTCAATGTAGGCGCCAGGCGGTGGAGTAATAATGGTTTTGTGGAAGCGGGTTTTAATAATTTCCGCCCAGGCATCGGCTTCCGGTCGGCGGTCTTTAACGCTGTAATTGGATTTAATCCAGTATTTTTTAAACAGGAAACCCGAGTCACGAATAAATACCCCGTCATGGTGTAAGGAATCCTCACGGTTTAGGTTTTCGGGGAATGGTAGGACTTGAAGTTTAAAACCAGCCTGACGCAAGGTGGTTAAGAAATTTTTGTGGTCGCGTGTTACGATTTTTTGATCAGGAATTATTTTGTGATCATGGGCGTAAACGGTAGCAAAGTTTAGACTATCATCGGTAAAGCCTTTGTGTATTGGGTAGCCGTTATAAAACGCGCCCTTAATTTCACCGTGAGCTTTCGGTAGCCCAACCACTAAAATTTTCGGAAAATTGTCCATGTTAATAATTTAGTTTAAAAAAATCCCCCGAGCTAGTCGGGGGAATGTGCTACATATCATCCTCAGTATCATCGTCGATATCGTCGGCATCTTTATCTTTTTCTTCATCTCCATCCCCATCTGTGTCGTTATCGTCGTTTCCAAGAGTTCCACCATCGAGAACGTCTTTGTCCTCGTCTCCGTCGAAAGTATTAAAGTTGGTATATAACATAAATATGTATTTAGATTGGGTCGGCTAATGGTAGCCGACATTGGAAAGAATTATACAGTATTTTGGGTGTTTGGTCAATATGTCAAAGCTGTGGCTGGGGATAAATTAGCGAGTGAGCTTGTTTTAAACCCATTTATCAATAGGTATAATGTATGCCTAGATTATATCTATTCTTTACACATCGTTTTCCTTTTTTACAGTATTTTAAAACTCCCCGGTGGGGAGTTTTGGATCGGCCGGTTTCTATTCTATTTACTTAATAATTGCTCAAAAACATCTGGGCGAAAACCAATAACTATTTGTCCGTTTATGTCTATTACCGGAACGCCCATTTGGCCACTTTTTTGAATCATTTCTTGTGCTTTGTTTTGGTCAGCACCCACGTCAAAATCTGTAAACTCGACACCCTTTTTTTTAAAATAATCCTTGGCCATATGGCAATACGGACAAGAGGTGGTTGAGTAAACTAAAACTTTGTTTTGCATACAATTTTTTTACTTATATTTACAAATTAAATTTTTTAAGTCGTTAATTAAGTTTGTTTTAACTAGCCCGTAGCATATTTTTTTCCCCTCTCTTTCGGGGGTGAGTAAGCCAGCCTCATTAAGACTCTGTAAGTGGTGGGAGGTGGTGGCAACACCTAGTTTTAGTCCCTTAGCTATTTCCGATACGCATGCCCTCTCTGTTTTAAAAATAAAACAGAGAATTTTTAACCGGTTAGGCTCTGACGCAGTTTGTAGCAGTTTTGTCAATGTTTTAAGTTTGCTATTGTTTAAAGCACTCATATTTGGTTCAAATGTATGTTTGAATGATAATATATTATAAATATAAAGTCAAGTGCCAGGGTGTTAATAAGTTTAGCATGATTATTCTGTCAGCACATAATATGTGGGAAGTATTTAAAGGGTTGTGGAAATTGGCGTAATTGAAAACGAAACAAAATAAAATTACCCCAGATAAACTGGGGTAATTTTATTTAGAGCTCCTTAGTAAAGGAGGTTAGAACAAGTTTTACTTGTTTACTTGCCCAATAAAGACGGCCTTTGCCTTCGTATACTTATCTCTATTTGTAAATTTAGTAGCCAAATCTAATTTAAGTTTTTCGTATTTTTTCGCCAACTTTATATTTCTGTTAAGCACATCTCTAAAGTTAATGTATTTATTCCAAATATTTCCTTTGTATTTCACTAAATGAACATAAGTTGTCCTACAATCTTCTGGACCTTTTGTAAAAAATTTGTTAAATTTTGATCCTCTGTTATTGTGATATTCAAAACCTAGTTTTTTTAGTTTAGTTATGTATAGATGATAATTTTTAATTTTATCAATGCCGACCACAATGTCAATAATTGGTTTGGCTACAATATTTGGGATAGCCGTACTCCCCACATGTTCAACATAAATATCCGGAATTACCTTTAAAAGTTTTTCTTTTTCTTTTTGGAAAAAAGTAATCCAAGATTTTTGGTGAGGAACAAGCTTAATTGTTTTCCTTTTAAGTCCTAACATATTATAGGTAATCTTATCACCCAATTAACTTTTGGGCAACATCATAATTAGGGTCTATAACAGTTCTGCTCACACTTATGGGTAAACAAAAAACTACGCTTGTTGAGCGAAGTTTTACGGTGAGCGGGTAAGGGGAATCGAACCCCTGGCAACAGGTTGGAAACCTGTGGTATTACCATTATACGATACCCGCAAAGTGAAATCATTTTAACCAAAAAGAAGGGAGAAGTCAATAGGAATTGAATTGGCAAACCAAGTCCGGTGTGCTAGAATATACCCATCATTTATTAGTTATTATGGTTGACAATAATTCATTAGAAAGCCTGAATTTTAAGCTTTTGCCACCGCCGGTAAATCTTCCGAAGTACGCCAAGAACCAGATGGCGCAGGCTTCGTTTTTTGCGCAAACTAATTTTGCCCAAGGGCTTTATCGCTATAAAGATGTTTTTGGCATTAAACGAGAAGACCGGAAGCGCCACATGTACATTGTTGGGAAAAGTGGTATGGGTAAAAGCAAACTCCTCGAAAACCTTATTCGTTTTGATATCTCTTACGGTTTTGGTTTAGCAGTTATTGATCCGCACGGAGACCTTGTAAAACAGATATTGGAATTTATCCCAGAAAAACGATTGAACGACGTGGTCTATGTTAATCCGGGAGACACCGAGTGTGCTATATCCTTTAATCCGTTTGCCCAAGTTCCGGCTGAATACCGTCAGATTGTCGCTCAAGGGTTAGTAGAAATATTCAAAAAGCAGTTTGCCAGCACTTGGACACCGCGCATTGAACACTTGTTCCGTTTTGCTACGCTTGCTACTTTGGAAAATTCGGATGGCACTTTGTATGGATTTTTACAATTATTAACCGACCCACATTATCGCCAACAAGCGATGAAACACGTCACAGATGAAGTGGTCAAGAGATTCTTCACAGTCGAATTTGCTGGTTTTACGCAGAAATATGATCAGGAAGCAATTACTCCTTTAACTAATCGCCTCGGTCAGTTTTTTGCTGACCCACTTCTTCGTGCAGTATTTTCCCAAAAAGAAAGTAAGATTGACTTTGAAGAAATAATGAACCAGAAGAAGATTTTGTTGATTAACGCCTCGAAAGGTACTTTGGGCGAAGAAAACAGCGCGTTGTTTGCTACGTTTTTCTTAACAAAGATAAACCAGACGGCCATGGCGCGGGCCAAGATACCGGAGAAAGAACGTAAGAATTTTTATCTGTACGTCGATGAGTTCCAGAATGTGGCGACAAAGTCTTTTACCTCGTTATTTTCTGAGTCACGTAAATACGGTATTAATATTACCGTTGCCAACCAATACCTGGCCCAAATCCCCGAAGATTTACAAGAAGCCATTTTTGGCAATGTTGGCACGCTCATTGCTTTCCGGGTAAGTGGTGCGGATTCAGAACGTTTGTCACAAGAATTTCAGCCTTTAGTTGAACCAAAAGATTTAACGAATATTGGAGGGCGTGAATTTTATATCAAGATGTCTGTTGAGGGGAAAGTGACCACGGCTTTTTCAGCCACTAGTATGGACGTAATAGAAGTAAATCGTCCAGAAAGAATTAACCAGGTAATTGAAGAATCCCGGAAAAAGTTTAGCCGACCGATCGCCGAGGTTCTGGCTCCGGTAATGAACGACGAGGTTGAAAAGGACGAAGAAGAAGAAGATTTTGAAGATGAAGAGGAAACAAAAGAAGAGTCCGATCCTTTCATGCCGTTATCCGACGGAGATGTTGAGAAAAAAGATAAGCTCGAGGACATGTTGCCTCCCATTTAATACTTCTAGAGTATGTCGAACACCCCGAAGTTCAAAGTTCTTTTGGACGAATATTACACTAAAGAAAAACCCGGTGAACGAATATGCGCGGAAACCGGAACGAAGTTTGTCGTGAGCCAACGAGAATTTGATTTGTACAAGAGTTTGGACATGCCGCTACCCATGGTTGCCCCCTGGGTACGTTTTCGTCGCCTGCGTTCTTTTATGGCTGGTTTTGATTTGTTTAAGCGCCAAACCGATTCCGGAGAATTACTAATCTCCATGTATGACCCGGAAAGTCCAGCGAAACTCTGGCCGAATAAAGAATGGTTTTCAGATAAATTTGTAGCGACTGATTATGCCCGTGATTGCGACACTAGCCGCAGTTTTTTTGATCAATACAAAGAATTTTCCTGGAATATTCCACGGCCAGCGATAAATCAAGATCCAAACAGTGAAAACAGCGCCTGGGCGCTGTATGACTTGCAGAGTCGCGACTGTTATTTTGTTTATGGTGGTTTAAACAGCCAGGGATTAAATTATTCAGATTTTTGTGCTGATGCGAAGTACTCGACCGATTGTACGGCATTGGTTAATTCAGAGTGGTGTTACGAAGCAGTGCAATGCACGGATTCTTCACATATTTTTTATTCAGAGCGGTGCGAAGCGTGCTTGGAAATGTATTTTTCCTACCAGTGTGAAAGTTGCTCGTATTGTTTTGGGTGTACTAATTTGGTCCACAAAAAATATTGTTGGTTTAATGAACAACTGACAGAGGGGGAGTATAAAAAAAGATTGGCCGCCGTGGACTTTAAAGACTCCCGCGTGGTTCACGAGTGGGAGAAAAAGGCCCATGAATTTTGGGAGAAAGCTTATCATTTGGCCGGGCAGTGTTATACGAGCGAGGACGTTGTGGGTGACCAGTTGGGAAGCTCGCGGGATGTCTTTGGTGGTTATGCGTATAATGCCCAACACTCCTACAATGTTTTTGATGTCTCTCATCTTCGGGATTGTTTGGATGTTACAACTTCATCGGGGTCAGAACGCTTAGTAAATTGTGTCAGTATTGTCCCAAGTTATGACCTAAAGATGTGTTTAAGCTGTAGTAATTGTTTGGATGTTGAATACTCGGAATTTTGTTATTCCTCCGAACATTGTTTCGGCTGTGTTGGTTTACGCCACAAAAAGTTTCACATTTTTAATAAAGAATATTCGGAAGAAGAATATTGGCGGAAAGTAGATGAGATTAAATGTACCATGTTAAAAAGTGGAGTATATGGCAATTTTTTTCCTTATTCTTTGTCCTTCTTCGCTTACAATACTACCCACGCCAATGTTCTTTACCCTTTAAATGAAGGAGAAATTAAAAAGCTTGGAATGTGTTATTATGATTTTGCGGTGGAAAAGAACGAGGTGGGGGCGGATGTCAGTGAAATTCCGGAAAAATTAGATGAGGTGAGAGATAATATCATACAAAAAGTGTTTAAATCACGGATTAATGGTCGAGCGTTTCGAATCGCTAAGCCGGAATTAGATTTCCATCGTCAGATGGGGCTGGCATTGCCTCACGAACACCCCATTGTTCGTCGGACTAGACGAAGCGATGCTTTTCGGTCGTTTTCCCTTTATCCAAATGTTTGTTCCAACTGTCAAAAACGAATTTGGTCCAGGCTTCAGCCGGGAAGGCAGCTAAAATTGGTGTGTGAGGATTGCTATCGTAAACTTGTTTATGCTGGGAGCGAAGCGGTTTAACTCCCGAAGTTTTTATGAAATTTAGAAAAATACTTTTTACTATTATTTTAACTTTAGGTTTTTTAGTTTACCCCTTTGTCGCATTTGCTGGGGAGACGGAAAAGTTAAATATTTATTTTTTCTGGGGTGAGGGGTGTTCTCATTGTGCGGCCGAGAAACCTTTTTTAGCCCAGATGGCAGGAAAATACAGCCAGGTAGAGATAAAAGATTTTGAATTATATAAACACCCAGAAAATGTAAGGCTGGTAGAAAAAGTGGCAGAGGAATTAAACGCTAGAGTTAGTGGGGTTCCGTTTACGGTTATTGGTGATAAATATTTTGTGGGGTTTGATGAAGCCCTTAGCCCCAGTCGTATTGAAGAACAAATTAGTTATTGTTTAACCAATACTTGTTCAGATAGTGTAGCGGAAGTTATCGGTGCTAGAGAGTCAGATAAACAAAGTCAGTCTGTTCAAGACAATAAAAACGAAGTCATACCAAAAAAATTGAAAGTGCCGTTTTGGGGGGAGATAAGCACGGCCAATTTTTCTTTACCGGCGATTACGATTTTAATCGGTGTACTGGACGGGTTCAACCCTTGCGCGATGTGGACCTTGTTATTTTTGATTTCACTTTTAATCGGCATGCAAAATCGGCGACGAATGTGGATTTTGGGTTCGGCTTTTATTATTGCTTCAGCGGCGGTGTATTTTCTATTCATGGCGGCTTGGTTAAACCTAATCATATTTTTAGGGTTTATTATTTGGGTAAGAATCGGAATTGGTCTAGTGGCCGTGGGAGGTGGGGCCTATAACCTGAAAGAGTATTTTATTAATAAAGAGGCGGTTTGCAAGGTAACTAACACTGAAGAGAGAAAAAAGGTGTTTCAGCGATTAAAAGAAATAACGCAAGAAAAAAGTTTTTGGCTAGCTTTAGGTGGTATAATTTTGCTGGCTTTTGCGGTAAATTTAGTGGAATTGGTCTGTTCAGCTGGGTTCCCAGCTGTCTATACGCAAATATTGGCTTTAAGTAATTTACCGGCCTGGCAGTATTATGGTTATTTACTGTTGTATATATTGTTTTTCTTAATTGATGATCTGTTTGTGTTTTTGGTAGCCATGACTACACTTAGGATAACGGGTATAACTTCAAAGTATACGCGTTATTCCCATTTAATTGGTGGTATTTTGATGCTTTTAATTGGTCTAATATTGATTTTTCGTCCGGCCTGGCTAATGTTTGGATAAAGTTAAAAAATAAAAAGCCGAGTAATTAATTACTCGGTTTTTTTGTAACTTTTTTATTGGCGATGTGTAAAGTTATTATAGTACACATTGCTTGACGCTTCGTTGGCCTTGCTTTACAATATGCCCACTTTAATTTGGAGAGAGGCAAGAGAATCAAATTCAAATGCTTGTAGCACCTAAAAATTTTAGCAATTTTAAAACAAGCGCACTTGGCAGGTGGGCTTTTATTTTTTAATTTATGCATTTACGTAAGTCGTTTTTGTTGATGTTACTCGTCGTGTTTAGTGTAAGCACGTTGTTCGTCCCCACTACCTTTTCGGTGGTAAAAGCCGCCGCGACAGTTTACACGGCCCCACCTACCGAATTGTATACGTCGATTGGACAACCACAGGCAATCGGGGAAATTAGCGGGAGCAGTCGAGCTTTCGAAATAGTAGGCGACAGCACAGTGATTCATTTACGTGACGCTTACAACAACGTTAACGCCCGTTTAGATTTTAATCCAGCTAAGAATTTTAGTGGGCAAGAAATCATTGAAATGACCCTGCGGGCCGATGTGCTGACTGGTTCTGTCGCAACCGTACAAAATATTCAGCCATACTTTTATGTTCGGAACGGTTGGTCAAACTTATCTCAGAAAGTGTCCCTGCCAAAAGAATTTCTAAGTGGCGTAGAAAAAACCATCCGGATTCCTCTCACCGATTTGCAAGCCGGTAGTTTTTCTAACGTTGGGTATATGCATTTCCAGTTTATTATGACCGGTAAGGTTAATCTAGATCTCAAGGTTAGTGGGATGCGGTTAGTGAAAAAGAATGTTTTGCCAGCGGAAACTGTCGAATTGTGGGGTATTGATAAAAGTAGAGTGTCGGTTAGTGGTATGAGTAATGGCTCTTCGGTCGACCCTTTAAGTACGGCAGATAATTTACTAGTTCATTTTAGAAATATTAGCAACGACTTACGGACCCAAATTGATTGGAGTCCTAGAAAAGATTTGTCTCAATTTAGTACTTTACAAGTAACGGCCAAAGTAACCGGCTTGCCAGAAGCGGCCAAGACAACAGTCCAACCAACAATGTATTTAAACAGTGGGTGGGGCGTTGGCTCTGGAGTGGTGAATTTGCCGAAAGAAGTTCTAAGCGGACAGGTAACCGTCATTCGTGTGCCACTTAGTGATTTTATGAC
>Ga0209541_10010842_pt1 | contig 14402 bp, 13 predicted proteins | sample RifCSPlowO2_01_FD_184027 | JGI IMG/M metagenome (GOLD analysis project Ga0209541, IMG submission 184027) | Groundwater microbial communities from Rifle, Colorado - Rifle CSP2_plank lowO2_0.1 (SPAdes) (version 2) | ecosystem: Environmental > Aquatic > Deep subsurface > Groundwater | place... | reverse complement strand
TCCCGGAGCAAAAAATGTCAAAAGTAAAGTCGTCTGTGACGCGCTTCTGCTTGATGAAGCGTCCAGGTCCGATACGTATCCCACGATGAAGATTGACGAGCAGGATGTTGAAATTCAACACGAAGCCACGGTATCCAAAGTCGGCGATGAGCAACTGTTTTATCTCGAAAGCCGCGGTATCCCCAAGGCACAAGCCGAGTCGATGATTGTCAATGGGTTTATCGAGCCAATCGTCAAAGAGTTGCCCCTAGAGTACGCAGTTGAAATGAATAGGCTTATTGCGCTTCAGATGGAAGGTTCGGTAGGATGAAAACAATTGTCGAACGTATTACGCGTGCGTGTTTTGCAAAAACATATACGGTTCATTCAGATCGTACGATCGTCTTGTTGATAGCGGGAAGAAAAAAACAAGAAATTCGGATTTATGTAAAATGTAATAAACCAGGTAGCAGAGCAGATATTGTCGGCGTCGTAGTCGGAAATGATAATGACCATATAACACTTCACACCCTTCAGCATCACAAGCAGCCCGATGCTACGAGCAATTTAATCGTCAAAAGCTTACTCACAGGCAACGCATCCTTTGTCTATGATGGCGCTATCCGCGTAGAGCCCAAAGCGCAAAAAACCGATGCATACCAACGAAATGAAAATCTTCTGCTTTCAGACAAAGCCCATGTGGAGAGTAAACCCAAGCTTGAGATACTGGCAAATGACGTTCGCTGTACTCATGGCGCAACCACGGGTAGCGTGAGAGAAGATGAGCTTTGGTATTTGGCCACAAGAGGAATAGCGAAAAAAGAAGCTACTTATCTTATCGCACAAGGGTTTTTAGAAAGCGTTGTAATTAAGATTACTGATCCCAGAGCCCAATCTCAGGTATATTCGTTTATCGATCATGCGGTATAATACAAACTATGGATTTTGTAAAAGTCATATCTAAAGGAGATCTTCCCGCAGGATCAATGAAAACATTCATGGTTGGCAATAAACCCGTGGCTATTGCCAACGTCGACGGAGAGTATTTTGCCGTTAGTGATATTTGTACGCACGAACACTGTTCGTTGGGGACCGAAGGATTCCTTGATGGGAGCGTCATTACGTGCGGATGTCACGGTGGACAATTTGATGTCACGACGGGCAAAGTACTTGCCCTGCCCCCGCCAGCGGACGTTTCCTCATATGAGGTGAAAGTTGAAGGGGATGATGTCCTCATTAAAATGTAACGGTGCAGATTTCCCACTGCTCAAGAGAAGAATTAACGGTAAACGCGTCGTGTATCTCGATTCAACGGCAACGAGTTTAAAGCCGCAATCTGTCATTGATAAAGAGAACGAGTACTATATCAAATACTGCGCAAATATTTTTCGAGGTATTTACACGATTTCTGAAGAAGCGACAGCGGAATATGAGAATGTTCGAGATAAAGTAGCTCGATTTATCAATGCGCCAAGCCGCGATGAAATAGTATTTACAAGAAATACAACAGAATCTATCAATCTTGTTGCTAGCGGCATAAAAAAGAGTGATGAAATTGTGGTCTCAATCATGGAACACCACTCGAATTTTGTTCCTTGGCAACAGTTGGCAACGTTGAAAGTATGGGAACTAGGAAAAGAAGGTGAGCTTCTATTAAATGATTTAAATCATTTAATTACGCCAAAAACAAAAATACTCGCAATCACTGCCGTATCCAATGTTTTAGGGACTATCAATCCCATTGGCCACATTAGTCAAATAGTAAAACGAATTAACCCGCAGTGTTTAGTTTTAGTCGACGCAGCCCAGGCTGCGCCGCATATGCCTATGAATGTACAAGCATGGGGAGCTGACTTTGTTGCGTTTTCCAGTCATAAGATGTTGGGTCCAACGGGTGTCGGTGTACTGTGGGGAAAGATGGAACGATTAGAAGAGTTATCCCCGTATCAATATGGTGGTGAGATGATTAAGGAAGTACACGTAGAAAAAACCGTATTTGCAAAACCCCCTCACAAGTTTGAAGCAGGGACCCCGCATATTGCCGGAGTCATAGGATTTGGAGCTGCAATTGATTATTTACAAAAACTCGGCATGGACAATGTCCGGGCTCATGAGGTGGAAATCACCGCCTATGCGCTCAAACAACTGAAAAAACTAAAAGGCGTTTCTATTTACGGTCCCCAAGATCGCGGAGGTGTCATAGCGTTTACGATGAATGGCGTGCATGCGCATGATATTGCCCAACTTCTCAATGAAGACAATGTTTGTATTCGGGCCGGCCATCACTGCGCCATGCCGCTCCATGAGTATCTTAAAATATCTGCCACCGCCCGTGCCTCTTTTTATATATACTCGACAAAAGAGGACGTAGATGCTCTGATTGCAGGGTTAGAAAAAGTCAAACAATTATTTACATAAAATGATTCAAATCATTTTATATTCCCATGGATATTTACCGCGAGAACATTTTAGATCACTATAAACATCCCCGAAATTTCGGACATCTGGAGAAACCTGATGTTGTGATGGAAGAGGGGAATGTTACGTGTGGTGATAAGATTATTATGGAAATTAACGTAAAAAATAACAAAATCGAAAATGTTGCATTTAATGGAGAGGGATGTGCAATTAGTCAGGCAAGTGCGTCAATGTTGACTGAAATGGTAAAAGGCATGAACATAAATAAAATTATGAAATTATCTGTCATTGATATAACGACAATATTAGGTACAAGTCTCACACCGTCTCGAATAAAATGTGCTACTCTCCCATTAGAAGTACTCCAAAAGGCCGGAATCAAATATATAAAATGATTCAAATCATTTTATATTGATTGCGGAATAGATATTGCAGTATAGTGTGGGTATGGATCCAAATGATCCCAAATCCAAAAGAAAAATCCGCAAACTCACGATGAGGATTGACCGCAGTTTGTGTATCGGTGCGGCGACGTGTATTGCGCTCGCGCCAAAAGCGTGGGCACTGGATGATGAGGCCAAAGCAATAATCCTCGATTCCGCGAGTGAAGAAAGTGACCAAGCGCTTTTGGATGCAGCAAAATCATGTCCGGTGATGGCAATTATTATCACCGGTCAGGACGGGAAACAGCTTTATCCATAATTTTGTGTTGTCATCCCGGCCCCCGAGCCGGGATCCAGAACAGAAAAGGCATGGATTCCGGGTCAAGCCCGGAATGACAAGGCCAGATACTTGCGGAATCCCGCAGGTCTCGAGAAGGCGATGACGTTTCGGATCTCGTGGTCCCGAGCGTAGAGGAGGGCGTGTTCGATGAGAAGAACACTCGGAGAAGACGTGTTGCTGCGGACGATTTTTGTGTTTTTGGTAATTTCCGGATACTTCATAAGCACGTTATAGCCCATGGATTCTTTGTCATTCGGCCGGCCATTTTTAAGTATCTTCCACACCGTTGCTCCACCAATTCCTCCTTTTGGTTTGCGATGAAACTCCAAGACATGATCTTTTCCTGACTTCACATATTCTTCGATACTTTTAACACCTCCGGTGTGATACGGCTTGGCACCTGTGGTATTTTTGACAGAAATGGCTACGCAAAGGAGCGTATCTCCATTCGAATCATGATTGGAGAGCGTACCGTTCCCTGTGGCTTGATTCCAGGTCTTTATTTTATCGACATTGGATACCTGAACACACGAAAGCGTTCCGACGAGGCCTTCTTTTTCTTCAAACGCGCCAAATACGAGTCCATTTTGTGTTCGAGCACAAAATTCCTCCAGAGTTGAAGGTAATCCAAGCCAGCGCTGGTTATTTATCGCAACTGCCTTTTCGAGTATATCTGTTTCGTTTGGTTTAATTCTGCGCACGTAATAAAGTTTCTGTTCTTCGTTTTTGAGAAGCTCGGCGATCTGTTTTTTTACTTCCACTCGTTGAATTTTATCGGTTGATGTTTTAGGAAGACTATCAACAAAGAATATTTTTTTCGGAGTTTCATAAAGAGAAAGTCCGGGAACAGTTAAGGCCGAGCCTTGAAGCGCCCTAAGGCTCGGCCTTTTAAGAACTATTGCTGCTGCTATTTCCTCACCCATGCGTTCATCCGGATATCCCACAACACTGACTTCATCGATCTGGGGGTAGGCTTTAAGAAGCGCATCCTCAATGGCTGAAGGAGAGATATTGACGCCTCCTTTAATAATAATTTCTTTAATTCTCCCGATAATAAAAAAATATTTCTGTCCATCGATTTTCTTCCAGTGTCCCAGATCTCCCGAATGAAACCAACCGTCGATAAACGATTTTTTTGTTTCTTCGGGATTATTCAAATATCCATCGGCCAATATTGGACCGCTTATGCATATTTCTCCATGTTTATTTTCTTTTTTCTCATTATTGTGCTCATCCATGATAGCGAGGTGATTATTGGCAAGTTCTACACCAATCGTATTGTTTTTGACCAACGAACGGTATTGCGTTTCATCTGTGTCGATCGGGACGCCGGAAACACGTAGAGCCGTTTCCGTCTGGCCATATCCTTGAACGACGCGAATTTTGAAGATTTTATAAAACCGTAATGTTTCCTCGGGGAGAACCGGCGCCGAACCAATACATATTCGTTTAAGTGATGGCGCTTTTGTATATTCTTTCTGACGAACAAGAAGATCATGGAGGATCGTCGGAACAATGCTCGTATTGGTGGCTTCGTACGTATTGATGATGTGCCAGAATTTACTGGTTGAATAGCGACTGTTAAGAATTATAGTTCCACCAACCAAAAGCATGCTCAGACAGAATTCAGTTGAGTTAATATGGTGAAGAGGTAGAATAATGTTAAACCGATCCCTACTGGTAAATTTCTGCCAATCGATAATGCCCATGGCGTTGAGTAAGCAGGCTCGCTGAGAGAGGAGTACGCCTTTGGGATGGGCAGTCGTTCCGGATGTATAGAGGATGACGTAGTGATCGCTTGAGTCGCCATGTGTCAACAATGGAGTGGGTTTGGGAAGAAGAGATTGAAATTCGTCAAACGAAGACCAGAAAATTACATGGAGTCCGGAAAGTTGGGGTATATCGTTCGTCCCTCCGTTATCAACCTTAATAAACAGCGCTTTTGATTGGGTATCTTGGAGTTTGAAAATTTTACGTTCCAGTGTGTCTCGTTTGAAATCCAAGGGGACCGTTGTTGCGCCAAGGAGCGCGCCGGCGAGTTCAAAGATGAGCACTTCCGGAGCATTGGGCATGAGGATGGCAAACCGATCGCCTTTGGTAATACCCAATGCGGTAAGATACGAAGCAGTACGTCTGACGAGCAAAACCAATTGTTGATAGGTGATGGATAAATGTTTATCAGTATCCGGATCAACTGCCACAATAGCTTCTTTGGAGGATTTCGCGTGAGACCGGAGCAATCCTTCGACTGATTTCATACGAATATGGTAAGCTAAACGTATATATGTTGCAAAGTGTAACATTAAAAATTGGGGGAGAGGCGGGATTTGGCATACTATCTTCCGGAACGATGCTTGCGCGGGCATTTGCGCGCGTCGGCTATCATGTTTTTGCGACTAATGAATATCCTTCGCTCATCCGTGGCGGTCATAACGTGATTACGGTACGAATTGCTACCACTCCGTTTACCTCTTTGAATCGTGATGTTCACATTCTCGTTGCGCTCAATAAGGAAACCATAGACCTGCATAAAGAAGAGCTGGGTGCCGGTGCGGTCGTTGTGTATGACCCCAAAGACGGACAAGTAGATGGGGGACTGTCTATACCGCTTACCGAAATTATAAGAACAAATAACGGAGAACAAGTTATGCGAAATACCGTCGCTCTCGGCGCCTGCGTTGCAATTCTCGGAGCCGAGTTTGAAGTGTTGGCAAGCGTCATCCGTGATCAGTTTGCAAAGAAAGGCGCGGAAGTGGTTAATCACAATCTTGAGATAGCTCGGGCAGGATACGATGAGGCGAAAAAGTTGAATAGAGAGAGTATGAAACTGGCTCCGGGTGAAAAAAAGGGAGAGCAACTCGTCATCAATGGGAGTGAAGCACTTGGTGTTGGTGCGGTGCGTGCGGGGCTTAAATTTGCGGCAATTTATCCCATGACGCCAATCAACTCCCTGATCACGTTCCTCGCTGATCATGCCAAGAGTCTTAATCTTGTCTATAAACAACCAGAAGATGAAACAGCAGGTATCAATATGGCAATTGGCGCCTCCGTTGCCGGAGTCCGGAGTATGGTGGCAACCTCAGGAGGAGGATTTGCACTCCAAGTGGAAGGATTGTCGCTTGCCGGTATGATCGAGGCGCCTTTGGTTATCGATATGGGCATGCGTGCAGGGCCCGCAACCGGAATGCCCACATGGACGGAGCAAGGAGAACTTCGGTTTGTCATCTCAGCCGGCCACGGTGAATTTGCGCGTATTGTATTGGCACCGTCTGATGCCCGAGAAGCGTATGCTTTAACGATCCATGCGTTTAACCTCGCTGATCGCTATCAGGTACCGGTATTTATCCTTACCGATAAATATCTCAATGAAAGCCTCTGGTGTATTTCTGAGGAGCATTTTAAAGGAGATGTGGTCATTGATCGCGGAAAGCTCGTAAAAAAAGAGGATCTTCCCACCGACGATTCATTTAAGCGATATCAGTTTACCCAGGATGGAGTTTCTCCGAGAAGTCTTCCGGGTATGCCGCACGGCCAGTATTTTGCCAATTCTTATGAGCACGACGAGACAGGGCACGTTGCCGAAGCAGCAGACAAACGGGTGGCCATGGCAAAAAAGCGGTTAGCAAAATTTGTCGCCATCCAAAAAGATATTATGAAGCCAGTGGTGTACGGAGAAGAATCAGCGGATATTACATTTGTCACCTGGGGGACATCCAGAGGCCCACTTCAGGAAGCAATCAAGGGAAAATCAGCAAATATTGTTCATTTTCCGTGGCTTTATCCGTTTCCGGGAGAGGCTACTATTGAGCTTTTAGGCAAAGCCAAGAGGATTATTGATGTTGAGCAAAATGGCACCGGACAACTTGCATCCTTGATCCGGGAACATACGGGGATAGAAATCAAGGAAAAAATTCTCAAGTTTAACGGACGGCCCTTTTTTCCAGATGAGATATGGCGTCAATAACATCAGAATCATTTAAGACTGGTTTTCTTCCCACCTGGTGTCCTGGGTGCGGTGACTATGGTATTTGGACTGCGCTCAAAATAGCTCTTGCAAAATTGGGCATTGGTCCTGATGATGCGCTTTTGGTTTACGGTATTGGTTGCCATGGCAATATGTACGATTGGATGCGCACGTACGCCTTTGAAGGGCTTCACGGTCGGGCGCTGCCGGTTGCGCAGGGCGCGAAGGTCGCCAATCACAAGCTGCCCGTGATTTGTGTGTGTGGTGATGGTGACTGTTTAGGCGAGGGAGGTAATCATTTTATCCACGCAGCCAAGAGAAATCCCAATGTCACCGTCCTTATTCATGATAACCAAGTCTATGGATTGACGACCGGCCAAGCATCGCCCACCGCAAAACCGGGATTTAAAACCAAATCAACGCCCGATGGGGTTACCGATGAACCGATCAACCCTTTGACCCTGGCGCTGACCGCCGGAGCCACGTTTGTCGCGCGTGGATTTGCCGGAGATATTCCGGGGCTTTCAGAGCTTATTGTCCAGGCTATTAGCCATAAAGGATTTTCGGTTCTGGATATGCTCCAACCCTGCGTCACATTCGACAAGGTTCACACATATGCATGGTACAGGAGTAGGTTATATAAATTAGAGCAGCCGGAAAATAAAATCCGCGCCATAGAAAAAGCAATGGAGTGGGGAGATAAAATTCCCCTGGGTGTCTTGTATAAAGAAGAAAAACCCACAAGCGAAGATCGGGAACCGGCGCTTGAAAAATCTACGCTTGTTGAGTCGTCACTTGACGTAGCTGACTTGCCTTTATTATTATCTGAGTTCAAGTAGCCCTCTTGACGGACGTTTTAGCAGTTGTTATACTTGAGTGCCAAATATGACAGAAATTGAACAAAGCCAACAAGTTCTTCCGGTTGTCCCCATTCGCGATGGTATCGTGTTTCCCAACACAGAGATGATTCTTACGTTTGGAAGGCAGCGATCCGTTGCTGCAATAGAGGCCGCACAGTCTTCAGGTAAACGGGTAGTTCTCGTCATGCAACGGAATGGCAACATCAACGACCCAACGCCGGGAGACCTCTATAGTACCGCTACAGTCGGTGAGATTGTTCAGATGATGAAGAACGAAGGAGAGATCAACGCTCTGGTTCGTGGAATTACCAAAGTGCAAATTCTTTCCTACGAAGCAATCGAACCGTTTTTTGTTGCCCGCGTCATGCCCGTCGAGGATACCATTGAGGACAATGATGAAGTGCGGGCGCTTACAAGACACCTGGTTAACGAGCTCCGACGCGCCGTCAATTTGGGGAAGTCGATGGACTTTTTGATGTTTATGAATATCATGTCCGGAGTTACCTCGCTCCAGCTGTCCAACCAGGTCGCCGGAGTTCTGGATATCAAACCCAGCGAACGACAGGAGCTTTTGGAGCTTACCTCCGTCCGGGAGCGCTTGGAAAAAGAGATTTCCCATCTCTCCCGGGAACTCAAAGTACTGGAACTGGAAAAGAAAATTGCAAGTAAGACGCAAGAGAAATTTGATAAATCGATGCGGGAGCAAGTACTGCGGGAGCGCATGAAGACGATAGAAAAAGAGTTAGGTGAGGAGGGAGAAAACAAAGAAACAAAGGACCTCTCCGATAAGATTAAGAAAGCAAACATGCCCGAAGACGTACGGAAAAAGGCAGATAAAGAGCTCTCGAGGCTTGCCCAAATGTCCCCATATAATCCCGAGGCCTCGTATCTGCGCACTTACCTCGACTGGCTCGTCGAACTTCCTTGGTCGGTGTCGAGTCCCAACAATGTGATCATAAAAGACGCCGAGAATGTGCTCAACGAAGATCACTACGGTCTCAAGAAAATGAAGGAACGGATCTTGGAGTACCTGGCGGTCATGAAACTACGATCAAGCGTTATTGAGGGAGATACCAAGGAGAAAAAGAGTAAGTCCGCACCGACTATTTTGTGTTTTGTGGGTCCCCCCGGAGTGGGAAAAACGTCTATAGGCAAGTCGATTGCGCGTTCGCTCGGGCGGAAGTTTGTAAAAATATCTCTAGGCGGGATTCGGGATGAAGCGGAAATTCGCGGACACCGCCGAACCTATGTTGGTGCCCTTCCCGGCCGCATCATTCAGGGCGTCAAACAAGCAGGAACAAAAAATCCGGTATTCATGCTCGACGAAATAGACAAGGTGGGGACCGATTTTCGGGGTGATCCTTCCTCAGCACTTCTTGAAGCGCTCGACCCGGAGCAAAATTTCGCCTTCTCCGATCATTATCTCGAAGTCGCATTTGATCTATCGGATGTATTTTTCATTACGACCTGTAACGTTTTGGATACCATTCCTCCCGCACTTCGGGACCGATTGGAAATTATTCATTTTCCCGGCTATACAGAGGAAGAGAAGTTTCACATAGGAAAGGACTTTCTGTTTGAAAAACAGCGGGAGCTCCATGGCGTACCAACGAGTATTGTCGATTTGTCCGATAAAGCCCTCTACGAAATTATCCGGCGATACACGAGAGAAGCCGGTGTCCGAAATCTTGAACGGCAGATAGCCACGCTCTTTAGAAAAGTCGCCAAACGAATTGCGGATTCGTCAAACGGTCACACAGAAACAATCCCAATCATGCCAAAGAATCTACACGATTTTTTGGGGCCATATAAATTTACGTCATATCTTGCCGAGAAAAAGGATGAAGTAGGAATGACCACCGGTCTTGCCTGGACCGAAGCAGGTGGAGATATATTGTTTATTGAAGTCGCCCTTATGCCCGGCAAGGGAAGCCTCATTCTCACGGGTCAATTAGGCGACGTCATGAAAGAGTCGGGACAAGCTGCACTTTCCTATATTCGAAGTCGCTATAAGATGCTGGGACTTGCTGAAAAGTTTTTCCAAAAGATTGATGTGCATGTTCATGTGCCGGAAGGGGCTGTTCCTAAAGACGGACCTTCGGCTGGTGCGGCTATCGCTTCAGCACTCGTGTCGGCATTTACAAGAATTCCGACGAAACGAACGGTTGCCATGACCGGAGAAATCACGCTTCGCGGCCGCGTTCTGGAAATCGGGGGCGTGAAAGAAAAAGTGATAGCTGCCCATCGGGCCGGTATTAAGACGATCATTATGCCAAAGAATAACAAAAAAGACTTGGAGGATATACCCAAAAGTGTTTTGACTGATTTAACGTTTCACTTTGTTGAGCATATGGATGAAGTATTAAAGCATGTCCTTGTGCGTCCTCTTTCCCGCGAGCGACAGGTGACCCCGCTCGTTCGTCACCCTCAACTCAACGCCTAGTTCCCGTTTGTCATTCCGGGCTTGACCCGGAATCCAGTTTTTATTCTCTCTGGATCCCGGATCTTCGCTTCGCTACGTCCGGGATGACAAGGGCTATTGCTTCATGTAATCGTAGACAGTTTTAGAAATTTGAGAGGCTATTTGCGTCGCTTCCTCATCGTTATTTTCATCAGTCGTGAGAATTCCAATGTAGTAGATCATATTTCCATCTACGACGATACCCGTATCGTGTAAAACTCCAACTTCTGTTCCGATTTTATGGTAGACGACCGCCGTATCTGGAAGAAGCGCGGGTAGCCGATCTTCAAAGTCGGTGTCTTTGAGAAATGAGAGCATTTCCAGAGTATAGGCTTCACCGGCAACTTGCCTGTTGTAGAGTTTTTTCATGAGGATGGCGATGTCGCGATTGGATGTTTTGTTGTTGGCCATATCTGTCTGGGTAAGGCCCCAGCTCGTCATGAGAGTTTGGATGTCGTCAATGCCTACAATGTTATTTGCCAGTATATAGGCTGCCGTATTGTCGCTTTGTTGGATCATGAGTTTAGCAAGTGTTTTAATGGAATACGTGGCGCCGGGAGTATCGTAGCGGATTGATCCCGTGCCATAATTTTGGATATCGCTTTTTTGAAGTGTAATGACGCGGTCAAGATCTATGTCTCCTTTTTCTACGTTGTAATAAAGGGCAGTCAGAATGGGCAATTTATTGACGGAAGCAGCCGTATATATGACCGATTCATTTATCCCCAGCGAAAAATCGGATTTGTAGTCCTCGACAAAGACTGAATAGTTGACCCAACGATTGTTGACGACTTTTTGGATTTGTTTCCCGAGTTTATCTGGAGATTTTTTCTTGGTGAATATTGCAGAAACGACAGATTTTTCTTGTTTTGGGTTATCAGGAATAGGAGAGATAATATTGGAATTGGTCCGCCGAACAAGCCAAAATATAAGCAATAGAAAACTTACTCCACCAAGAGTGAGAAAAAAAAGTTTCCCGATTCTACTTCCGTGTGCCACATTTCCGTACGTATACATGGGGCAATTCTACCACAGGGATAAGTCATTGTAGCTGAAAACGAATCTTATTAATTTGAGATGCTCTGTGTTATAACAATATTATGGTTACCGAAGAGTTGCTGAGTTATGTTAAAGCTGAGAGATCTAAGGGTACTGATACGGAAACCATAAGACAAGGATTGTTGGCAAAAGGCTGGGTAGAAAATGACGTTGATGCAGTTCTAGGTTTACAAAATAGCAACGGTTCTAGCGTTCAAGTTAAATCTAAAAGCAAATTGAAAATAATTGTCTCAGTAGCTGTCATAATAACCGTTTTAATTGTAACCCCCTTTATCTTAGCCGATCCCACAGTTCAAAAGATGTCTTCATGTCTTGATGAGGCGATAACACAAATGAATCAAAATTATTCATTGGCTAAGCAGGAGCAATGGGAGCCGGAACAACTATGCCAAAACGGACAAAGCAATCTAATGAATTTAAAAAACTGTTATCAGCAGGCACAAAAAGGAAGTTTAATTCCTTTAACAATGATTGAATTTATGGCTAGAATTATACGACCAAATTCAGAGGTTTCTTTATCTGGATGGATAAGCGATCATAATACAGCCTGCGACAAGTACGGTTTCACTATTGGAGAATAATAAATCCGGTTACCACTTCCGAAATGAAATAGATTCAATAAAGTTGGCAAAGACACATTCGAAGTGTTAGATGGACAACAACGCATAACTAGTCTCGGACGATTTATTACAAACAAGTTTGCAATCAAAGATGAAAATGGGATGCCACAGATTTTTGGCAATATGGCAAAAGACAAGCAAAAAAAGATTCTAGAAACAAAACTGCTAATTTATGAGTGCGTAGGAACGGAGAGTCAGATCAAAGAATGGTTCAAGACCATAAATATTGCAGGCGTTCCACTGAATAATCAGGAACTACATAACGCTGTGTATTCTGGCCCATTCGTAACTAAAGCTAAAGAGGAATTCAGCAATAGCCAAAACGCTAACATCCAAAAATGGAGTGCGTATGTATCAGGTAGTGCCAATAGGCAGGATTTTTTAGAACGTGCTCTGGATTGGGTAAGTAAAGGCAATATTGGCGATTACATGAGCAAACACCGCCAAGACAAAAATATTAATGACTTGAAAAAATATTTCAACATAGTCATTGATTGGGTATCTAGTGTGTTTGTCGACGTAGAAACCGAAATGCGCGGGCTCGAATGGGGACGATTTTACGAGGAGTATCACAAACGATCATATAACCCAACCAAAGTGTCAGCCTACGTACGTAAGCTCTATGGCGATTTTGTTGTTAAAGATAAAAAGGGAATTTTCGAGTATATTTTGGGAGATAATAAAGACACAAAATTGCTTAATATTCGTATTTTTGATGAACCAACCAAAAGAGCTGTTTATGAAATGCAGACTCTCGAAGCTAATACTAAAAAGAAATCAAATTGTTCTCTTTGTGCAGTTGGGCATGACGCTAACAAGAACAAAATTTGGAGTTTTGGTGAAATGGACGCTGATCACGTATCAGCATGGAGTAAAGGAGGTGCAACAGAGGTTAGGAACTGCGAGATGTTATGCAAAACCCACAATCGAGCAAAGGGAAATAGATAAAAATTGTTTTTAAAATTATGAAAAAAGTTAAAGTATCAATTCAAGATGAAAATACACTAATCCTTAATGAGGATGCTCAAAAGGGAGATTTAATCGATCTCAAATCAATACACGAAACAGATATTGATAAAACAACTATTGATAACCTCATCAAATCAATTAAAACTGATGAGTTCAACGCGCAACTAGAGGCAGCAAAACGTATTATTGAAAAAGAAAAAGGACTTGAGGCAGAACTTAAAGAAAAAGACATTATCAATAGGGCGAAAGAAACGCTTACAAAGAAAGATCAAGAAATTACCACGCTTAGTACAAAACTCGAAAGTATTACAAAACAAGTCGAATCTGAAACTAGGGTTAAATCTCTAGAAGAACGTCAAAAGCTAGAAGAAGACTATCGTAAAAAATTAGGCGATAAAGAGTTTGAAATCCAAGAAATTAAACATCAAAAAGAATTAAGCGAACAGAAGTATCAAGATCAACTTAAAGCAAGTGAAACTGCATTGGTATCTCTTAAAGAGATGCGTTCAAGAATGAGTACCAAGATGATCGGCGAATCATTAGAAGTTCATTGCGAAAACGAGTTTAATAAACTTCGGCCAATTGCTTTTCCCAAGGCTCAATTTGATAAAGACAACCAAATTTCTGCGTCAGGTTCCAAGGGAGACTATATCTATCGAGAATACGACGATGATGGCAATGAAATCTTATCCATCATGTTTGAAATGAAGAATGAGGACGATGAAACTTCAACTAAACATAAAAATAAAGACTTTTTCAAAGAATTAGACAAAGATCGTAAAGAGAAAAAATGCGAATATGCTGTGCTAGTTAGTTTATTGGAAAAAGACAATGAATTTTATGATGATATTGTTACGGCGCAGGATTATCCAAATATGTACGCAATAAGACCTCAACATTTTATTACCATCATTGGATTTTTGCGTCAAGGTAATTTGAAATCACAAGAATTACGACGAACCATCTTAGCTCTTAAAAATCAAAACATCGATGTCACTAACTTTGAAGCTAATATGAATGCCTTCAAAGATTCTTTCTCTAGAAATTACAGCTTAGCCGCTGAACAATTTAGTAAATCTATCGAAGAGATAGATAAAACAATTGATCACCTTAATAAGGTTAAGGAATATTTACTCAAATCGGATAACAATTTGAGGCTAGCTAATAACAAGGCCTCGGAATTAACAATAAAAAGATTGACAGTTAACAGTCCGAGCGTTGCCAGGGCTTTTGAAGATAGCAATAAACAGTAATGGAGGTCAACCCGACTGGTGGTTTAGCTTCACACCCATTCTCATTATAGGAAAAAATATAAATTCGGAGCATTCTATGATCCTCAATAAAACCAT
>Ga0209541_10010841_pt1 | contig 14402 bp, 13 predicted proteins | sample RifCSPlowO2_01_FD_184027 | JGI IMG/M metagenome (GOLD analysis project Ga0209541, IMG submission 184027) | Groundwater microbial communities from Rifle, Colorado - Rifle CSP2_plank lowO2_0.1 (SPAdes) (version 2) | ecosystem: Environmental > Aquatic > Deep subsurface > Groundwater | place... | reverse complement strand
TTGATGAGCCTTATTGTACAAATAATAAGGGTTACAAAAAAGAGTGCAAAATCAAAATCAGAAAGAAAATGGCGTCTCATTAGTCCCCCGTCTCCTGTATTTCTTCTTCAGGTCCTTTTTCTGAAGGCTCCTCTTTCTTGTGAATATTTTTAAGTTTTCTTTTCTTATGAAAATAGGCCTCAATAATATCTTTTGCAACAGGTGCAGCTGTTGAGCTTCCATGACAACCGTGTTCAACAATGACGGCCACGGCAATTTCTGGATTATCACGTGGTGCAAAGGCTGCAAAAAGTGCGTGATCTCGGAATTGAAAATCAGTTTCATGGCATTTCTTTCCGCGGTCCTCTTCTTTGAGTCTTATGACCTGTGCTGTTCCTGTTTTGCCACAAATATTAAGATCAGGAATACGAGAGCGGTAATAAGCCGTGCCACCCGGTTTATTAACAACCTGCCACAATCCCTCTTTTACATTTTGAAATGTTGCAGGATTCAACTTTATTTCTCTTATAAGTTCAGGATCAAATTCTTCCAAAACCTTGCCATGAGGGTCTTCAACTCTTTGAACAAGATAGGGTTTATAGAGTTTACCTTCATTGCCAATGGTCGCATACACGTTTGCCAGTTGAAGTGTTGTAATAAGGTTAAATCCCTGACCAATGGCATTTGAGGCGGTTTCACCAGGAATCCAGGGGGCACCAAATCTTTGCTCGCGCCACTTTTTTGTAGGAGAAAGTCCCGGCTGCTCATGATCTAATTTAATTCCTGATTTTGCTCCCATGCCAAAGAGTTTGGAATAATGAGAAAGAGCATCAATGCCTGATTGAACCCCAAGATTGTAGAAGTAAACATCACAGGATTCTTGAATGCCTCGATGAAGAGATACACTGCCATGCCCTTCTTTTTTCCAGCATCGATAAAGTCCTCTCATATAACTAAAAATACCGCTGCAATGATATTTTACATCTGGTGTTACTTTTTTCTCTTCAAGGGCTGTTATGGCATTAAGAGGTTTAAAGGTTGAACCTGGAGGGTAGTGGTCCTGTATGGCTTTATTCTTGAGAGGTTTGAAGGGATTGCTTACAAGTGCTTCCCATTCTTCTGGGGCAATTCCAACAGAAAATGCTGTGGGATCAAAGGCTGGGTTGCTAACCATGGCAAGAACCTGCCCGGTTTGGGGGTCCAGTGCTACAACACTGCCAACTTTATTTTGCATGGATTTGTATGCTTCGCGTTGAAGATCTTGATCGAGTGTGAGTATTAAATTATTACCCGGTTTTTCTTCTTGAGTAGAAAGATAGCCGAAAATACTTTTCTCGTGCTCCTCACGCCGATAGCCTCGTGAGTCTACAGCAACAAATTGAGCACCATCCGTACCACTTAAAATATCTTCCCATTCTTTTTCCAGCCCTGTTTTTCCGAGAAATGAAAATTGATCATATTTTGTAAGTCCTTTGGCATTAAAACCTTGAAGCTCTCCGTCATTAACTTGTCCCAAGGTTCCCATGACGTGGGCTCCAATTTCACCATAAAGGTATTTTCTTTTAATTCCTACCTGAACTCCTAAAGATGGGATGTCGAGAGTCTGGGCTTCAATTCGAGCCACTTCCTCTCGTGTTGCATCAGCTTTGATAACAACAGGTTGAAAGGGTGGATCTTTCCTAAATTTATACAGTGGGGCTTCAATAATCGCAGGATCAAGGTCTAGAAGTTCTGAGACCTGCTTAATAGTTTCTTCTCTGTCTTTTATAAATTGAGGAATGAGCACAATATTGAATGAGGGAATATTGTCGATCAGGGGAAGCCCGTAGCGATCCATCATAATACCCCGAGGTGCTGGGATTTTTTCCTGTCTTAAACTTTGTTGTTTTGAAAATAAGTAATGCTGCTTGCCTGTAAGAATTTGCAAATACCACACGCGAACTAGGAGAAGAAAAAAACACGTGAGAACAATGATCTGTGCAACAGGGTACCGATTTTTAAACTCACGTATTTCTTCCTGTTGACCTAGTAGAACCATAATCTATGTGGAAGCTAGAGTCCCTTTTTCTCTTTTGTGAATAAATAAATCGAATTTTCTAAAATAAGGATAGAGGATAACCGCAATAAATGTATTACCAGACGTTATAAAAACAGCACGTAATATAAAAGAAGATGGATCAACAAGGGCATCAGTAAAAATAAGGAGAAGTACGAGTATCAATACAAAATAGATGAGGCTGCCTAAAAAGATGCAGAGAGCCTCTAAGTGTTTTGCATGAATATAAAAGGCTTGAGATAAAACTTTAATAGAAAAAAAAACAAGAATGAATGCGCACATGTATAGGCCCTGCGGTGCCCCTGAAAAGATATCAAAAAAATAACCGCTTAAGAGAGAAAGCAAACCACCTTCGGGAATGCTGCGATACAGAGCAATATAGACTGTGAGAATAAGTAAAAAGTTAGGTTTAAAATGTCCTAAAATCTGATGAAAAAGGGTGGTGTGAAATATAAGGCTTAAGAAAATGTAGAAAATAAGGATAAAGTAATAAAGAGTTTTTTTAGCCAGCATAATTCATTGAGTTGGAGGTTTTTCAGGTAGCGTTGTTGTACCCAAGACAACAAAAATTTCTTCAAGCTTTGAAAAATCTACTGTTGGTTCAATTTCAATATACTGTTCTGTTCCATAAGGTTTTTTCATAACTTTATGGACTTTACCGATCATAAGGCCTTTTGGAAAAATGCCACCGAGGCCACTCGTGATAACAAGATCATCAATTTGTACATCCTCTGTGCGGTTTACATATTTCATTCTGAGTTTTCCGCCCAAGACGCCGACTGCAACGCCCCGTGCACGACTTCTTTGAATAATGGCATCAACCCGGCTACCCGGATCAATAATAGTGAGAACAATACTGTGATCAGGAGTTATTTCTCGGATGTAGCCAACAATGCCTTGAGGGGTTACGACCGCCATTTTTTTCTGAATGGCAACTTGGTTTACGGAGTCTGAGCTTCCTTTATTAATACTAATAGTTTCAAATTCAGTGGAAATATCTTTTGCAATCACTTGGGCTGGTATCATAAAGGGTGAAATTCTTTGTTTGAAGTTTAAAAGCTCTCTCAATCGGTCGTTTTCTAATTGAATTTCTTTTAATTGATTGAGTTTAAATTGTAGTTCTTCAATCTCTCCCGTTAAAAGCTTATTGTTGCGCTTCGCGTGAACGAGACTGATATAGGTGTCATAGGAAGAAAAAGCACCTTCCACAACATAGGTAACACTGGCAAAAATGGGATGTGTTAAATAATAAATAACTTGATCATACCAGGCTCTTTCTTCTCGTGGTTTTGAACTTGAAGAAAGAAAAAGTAAGGGGAGTAAAATAAGAAAAACAACAATAATCGTTAATTTTTTTTCTTTTAAGAATTTGAACATAAGGATATTTATAAAACTTTAGCAAAGGAGAAGTTTAAAAACAAGGGTGGAGTTCTTATTGGACATTAAAAAATCATTCTGTTACAGTTCCTCGCAATTGTGTTGAGGCATGAAATAAGGAGGGCGTAAACGATGAAAAGTTTTAAATGGGTATCGGTTCTACTAACAATTCTTTTAACAATCAGTTGTACAAAGACAGAAGATAAAAATGTCATAAAAATTGGTGAGTACGGTTCTCTTACAGGTCCCGAGGCCACATTTGGAACATCCACTCATAATGGCATTATGTTGGCTATGGATGATGTGAATGCCCAAGGCGGGATAAACGGAAAACAGATTAGGGTTCTCACGATAGATGATCAAGGAAAAGCTGAAGAGGCTGTCACGGCAGTCACAAAGCTTATTACCAGTAATAATGTTGTTGCTATTCTAGGAGAAGTGGCCAGTACGCGCTCTTTGGCTGGGGCTCCCATTGCACAACGCTATAAAGTACCTATGGTTTCTCCTTCCTCAACCAATGAAAAAGTAACGCAAGTTGGAGATTTTATTTTTAGAACGTGTTTCATTGATCCCTTTCAGGGAAAAGTGATGGCTGAGTTTGCTCATAAAAATTTAAAGGCAAAAAAAGTGGCCATACTTCGAGATGTGAAAAGTGATTACAGTGTGGGGTTGGCAGAAGCCTTTAATAAAGTATTTCTCAAACTAGGTGGGCAAGTACTGGCTGATCTCTCTTATACTGGAGGGGATATTGATTTCAAAGCACAGCTTACGACCATTCGCTCTAAACGAGTTGATGCCATTTTCATTCCTGGTTATTACACGGACGTTGGGCTCATTGCTCGTCAAACAAGGGAATTGGGTATTCAAGCGCCCCTTCTTGGAGGCGATGGTTGGGACTCTTCAAAGTTAGTTGAGATTGGTGGAAAGGCTCTTGAGAATTCTTACTTTAGCAATCACTATAGTGCCGAGAGTAAAGACCCAAAAGTTCTTGCCTTTGTTGAAAAATATAAAAAAGTTTATGGTGAGGTTCCGGATGGTCTCGCTGCCATGGGTTATGATGCAGCTCTTATTTTGATTGATGCCCTAAAACGCTCGAAAAACCATACACCACAGGAAATTCGTGACGCTTTGGCGCAAACTAAAAACTTTCAAGCTGTGACGGGTGTGATTAGTTTTAATGAAAATCGCGATGCGGAGAAGGCGGCTGTTGTTCTCGTTGTGAATGGCGAAGGGAAATTTAGATATGTTTCATCTGTAAACCCATAGTAGAAGTAAGGCCTTACCATTTGGAAGTATTTTTACAGCACATCATTAATGGTTTATCCATGGGTAGCGTGTATGGGCTCGTAGCGCTCGGCTACACCATGGTGTACGGCATCCTTAAACTTATCAATTTTGCTCATGGTGATGTGTATATGCTGGGAGCCTATTTTGGTTTTTTCTTTGCGCACAAATTAGGTTTTGCTGAGACTCCTTCTCTCTTCGGCATTGTTGTTGTTCTCATCTTATCGATGATTTCGTGTGGGATTGTTGGTTTTCTTATTGAACGGTTAGCTTACAGGCCCTTGCGTCATATGCCTAGGATTAATCTTCTCATTACAGCCATTGGTGTGTCTCTCCTCTTAGAAAATGGTGGGCAAATGCTTTTTGGGGTGGATCCTAAATTTTTCCCTGAAATGATAGAATCAAAAATTCTTTTTAGTTTTGGAGAGGTAAGTATTAGTAATTTTCAGGTTATTATTGTTGCTGTGTCTATGATTTTTATGATTCTTATACAGTTTGTGATTTTTCGCACCCGTGTGGGTAAGGCTATGCAGGCCGTTTCATTTAATCATACCTATGCAAGCCTTATGGGAATTAATATAGATCGAATCATTTCTTTTACATTTGTTTTAGGTTCTATGCTTGCGGCTGTGGGGGGTATTCTTGTGAGACTTGCTTATCCTAAAATTGATCCTCTCATGGGTATTGTCTTTGGGCTTAAAGCTTTTGTTGCCGCCGTTTTGGGTGGGATTGGTAATATTCCAGGAGCTATCGTGGGAGCTATGATTATGGGGCTTTCAGAAGAGATGGTTGTTGGATACTTATCTTCTACTTATCGTGATGCTTTAGCCTTTCTTCTTTTAATACTGATTTTACTTTTGAGACCTGCTGGCCTTCTTGGAAAGAAATCAGCTGAGAAAGTGTAGTATGAAAAGAAATCTCTTACTTTTTTGTATTATCATAGGCCTTCTTCTAGGAGGAAATTTTTTATTTCCTTTAGGTTTGAATCCTTATTTTTATCTTATTCTTATTATGTGTGGCGTTAATATTATTTTAGGGGTGAGTCTTAATATTATTAATGGCATGGCAGGTCAGTTTTCAATGGGGCATGCAGGTTTTATGGCCGTGGGTGCTTATACTTCAGCAGCTGTTACTTATTATGGATTATTGCCTCATGCTTCTTCTTACTTTACTCAACCTATTTTTTTCCTCATCTCTGTACTAGCAGGAGCCCTCGTTTCTGCTCTTTTTGGTTATGTTGTAGGTTTACCCTCACTTCGATTACGAGGGGATTATTTAGGTATTGTGACTTTGGGTTTTGGAGAAATCATACGTGTCATTATTTTGAATATGAATGTGTTGGGAGGCGCACGGGGTTTTACCGGTATTCCTATTTGGTCTAATTTTTTCTGGGTAGGCTTTTTTGTAGTTATGGTTGTGATGGTGAGTTTTCGACTTCGAAATTCTTATCATGGCAGAGCACTCTTTTCGATTCGAGAAGATGAAGTGGCTTCAGAAGCCATGGGTATAAATATTTCTGGATATAAAGTAAGAGCCTTTGTATTAAGTTCTTTTTTTGCAGGCATTGCTGGAGGTCTTTTTGCTCACATCCAGGGATATTTAGATCCTGGTACATTTACTTTTTTAAAGTCATTTGATGCTATTATTATTGTTGTGTTGGGGGGCATGGGTTCCATTTCTGGCGCGGTCGTAGCTGCTACAGTGACAACTATTTTACTTGAAGCTTTACGAGAACTGCAGAGGTTTACAGGAGGGGTCGATTTAAGAATGATTATTTATCCGGTTGTTCTTTTATCACTTATGCTTGCAAGGCCCCAAGGATTATTCGGAAATAAAGAACTTTCCTTAAGGAAAAAAAGATGAGTCTCTTGGAGTGTTCATCTTTAAGCATGCATTTTGTGGGACTGGTTGCTGTTGATAACTTTAGTTTGAACTTAAGAAAAAATGAATTAGTAGGGCTTATTGGCCCCAATGGTGCGGGGAAGACGACCATTTTTAATATGCTCACCGGTGTCTATACTCCGACACAAGGGAATGCTCTTTTGGATGGCTTAAGTTTAAATGAGCTGATGCCTCACGAGATTACTCGTCTCGGAATAGCTAGAACTTTTCAGAATATCAGGCTCTTTAAAGATCTCTCGGTTCTCGATAATGTTCGCATTGGTCACCACATTCATATGAACTATGGTCTTTCAGCTATGACACTACAGACGCAACACTATCAAGAAGAGGAAACTAAAATAATGAGTGATGCTATGGAGTTACTCAAGATATTTAAACTAGAAAATCAAGCTCATTTATTGGCTAAACATCTACCTTATGGTGCTCAGAGAGAATTAGAAATTTTAAGGGCTCTTGCCGTAAGACCCAAGATTTTACTTTTAGATGAGCCCGCTGCTGGCATGAATCGTGCTGAGACCGAAAGTCTTATGCATACGATACAAAGTTTAAGAAAAACATTTGATCTTACAATTTTACTGATCGAACACGATATGAAACTTGTTATGGGTATTTGCGAGCGTATCTTAGTGCTTGATTATGGAGAGACAATTGCCGAAGGAAAACCAGAAGAAATCCAAAAGAACCCGGAAGTTATCAAGGCCTATTTAGGTGAGGTCCATGTGTAAAGGTGGTTGCAATGAGTTCTTATAATATAGGAAAAACAATATGCTTAAAATAGATAATATTACTGTTGCCTATGGAGCCATTAAGGCACTGAAGGGGCTGACACTTTCGGTAGGGGAAGGGGAGATCGTTGCCTTGATCGGAGCCAATGGTGCTGGGAAAACAACAACTTTAAGAACTATTTCGGGGCTCCTTCATCCACGAGAGGGGCAGATTTTTTTTAAGGGAAAAAACATAACAAAGGCAAAACCCCATCACATTGTACAAGCAGGTATTTCACATGCGCCAGAGGGAAGGGGAATTTTTTCAAATCTCTCAGTAGAAGATAATCTGGCACTGGGCGCCTATGTGAGAAAAGATTCACGAGAAAAAATAAAAGAAGATTATGATAAGGTTTATGGGCTTTTTTCAATTCTTAAACAAAGAAGAAAGCAACTGGCTGGCACACTCTCAGGTGGTGAGCAGCAAATGCTTACTATTTCACGAGCTCTTATGGCGATGCCCAAACTATTACTTTTGGATGAACCTTCTTTGGGACTCGCTCCACAAATCATCATACAGATTTTTCGTGTGATCCGAGAATTAAATGAGAAAGGCATGACAGTTCTTCTCGTAGAACAGAACGCCAATATGGCCTTGCACAGTGCTCACAAAGCGTACGTCATTGAAACAGGAAAAATTGCTCTCCAAGGAAAAGCCTCTGATCTTTTAAATCACCCCGATGTTAAAAAGGCGTATCTCGGGAGTTGAATCTAAGTAGAGCAAGAACTATAATTTTGTTATCACCTGGATGAAGTTTCTGTTTTATTACTTTCTCTCTTTGCTAACACTTGTTTACAGGCAACATCCGAGGCTTCTTTAGATGACAATTTTGGATTTTCTTTCATGAGGTTTATTTTTATGTCTACCAATTTATCGATTTCAGAAGGGCTCATTCTTTGGAGTTTTGTTTCCCAATATCTTCGGCCCCTTTCATAGTCTCTTTCCATCTGTTGTTCCCAATCAGGTGGAAGTGCACAAATTTTGTTGTTTTCAATCAAAAGTTCCTCTTCATCAATAAAAAATTCTTCCTCTTCATCAAAATATTCTATTTTGTTTGCAACCATTGTCAGAAAGTTTTCATAGGTTAAGGTTGGATTCTCCGTTTTAAGTTGATCTATTCGATTATTAATCCATAAACGTACGTTAGGATCATCATAATCAAATGGAGGCATGGGTTTTGAAGTTCCTGGTATTATTATTGGTTTATTTTTTTTTAAAGAGTCTATATGTGTATCTTTTAACTGCAATTCCGAGGCGCGCTCTGACTCTTTTTTCTTCCTTTTTCGATCTATTGTAATATCCATTTGTCTTTATCTCCCGGTATGCTCTTGCTACATATTCTTGTTCTTCTTTATAGAGAAAATAATCTGGATGAACAAGCCCATCCCAATAAAGTTTGACGGCATGTTTAAATAGTACTTGTAAATTCTTGTTGGCCAAATACTTGATATAGGCAACATCAATGTCGCGAAGATACATTCCCTCCATGTCCTGGTCAATTCGCTTTTTATCTTCCAACCATTGCTCCTTAATTTCCCATAACTCTTCTTCTGTATAGAAATCTTTGTTTTTTCTCGGGCACATAATCTTACATTCGTATCACTATGAATTATCTTTGAAAAGCAATTTGTAAAAACCATAGTTTTGAAAACTATGGTGGAATGGATTTCGCTGTTTCAGTTATTGTTGACAATCCTGGGGTTCCGCTTAACAGTACTTCCAAGTTTTTATCTAGGAGGCATGTTGTGTTGTCTAGAAGTATCTTATCAATATTTTTTTTATTTTCGTTTGCCTTAAATGCCTTGTCGGTAGACGAAAAAACTATTTTAAACCAGTTTATAAGCGCAGATAAGCTATTTGAAAATGAATCTTCGTGGAGAGGATATCATTTTCTTAGAAGTCCAATTATCGTTTATTCTGAAGATAAAACTCTATTCTTTAACTTTCCAAATGTAAAAAAACACTGTTCAACTGAAAACACTCAGGAAGAAGTAGATGCAGGTTCTATAAAACTCTCTGTTTGCAGTGCCAATGTCTTTAATTTAACAAATGGCTTTCAGCTTAACCACAATGTTGACGATTTAGTTGTGAATATTTTTAAATTTCCTGAAGCACATGAAATTGATGAGTTTAGCTCGTTTGTTATCCATGAGGTATTCCACTCTTATCAAGTACATCATTTTGAAAATATATCTATGGGCGATCCTTTAGTAGATAACAGTGAAAACAATGCCTGGGCTACACTAGAAAACCTATATTTATTAAGAGTTTATCAAGATCTCTTATACTCTAACATGCCAGCAATTGACTCCTTTGTTAGGAAATTTATCGTGATACGAGCACTTAGAAACAAAAAAAATAATATTTCTGCGTATGAAAATTGGCTGGAAAGACAAGAAGGTACTGCAGAGTTTGTAGAAATCAAGATCATTGCTGATGGCCAGGAAATTTCGATTGAGAATCTTGAAAAGACACAAATAAATGAACTGGTCATAAAAGACAAAGATTTTGAACTCAAAGCAAACTTAAAATTTATTACTATCCAAGATAATACAATTATTTTAGAAGAAACTTAAGCGACATCTGCTTGCAGGTTCAATGTGAACTGTTATATTAAACCGAACCATGGAAGAAGTAGTTTTACCAAAACTCATTAATAGATTCATTGCCAAGATTCTTGATTTTTTTATCATGCTCATTTTCGCGTATCCCTTACAGTTTGTTTTTTCTCCTCTACCCGATCTCGTAGCCATGGCTTATATTTTAAGTTCAGATGCGTTTCCTCACGGACGGTCTTTAGGAAAAAGAATGCTTCACCTAAAAGTCATAAACAGCGAAACAAAAAAATCATGTAATCTTAAGCAGTCGATGATAAGAAATGTTCCTTTTGGATTACTCATTTTTTTTCGCCTCTTTCCTGCATCCTTTGGAAGTATTTTTACAATTTTACTAGCGTTGCCTTTTATTGGATTAGAAATATATTTTCTTGTGACACTAGATACACAAAAAAGACTGGGGGATGTTATAGCCGATACGTGTGTTGTGGAAGCAGATGACCATGACCCAGAAAAACTTGTGGAACAAGAAAAAAAATCTGCTTAAAATTGAATATGCCTAAACTCTTTATCGTAGATGGCAGCTCGTATTTTTACCGTGCTTATTTTGCTGTAGGTGCACTTTCTACCTCAAAGGGATTGCCAACGAATGCCATTTTTGGCTTTTCAAACATGCTCCTAAAACTCATTAAAGATTTTAATCCTCAGTTTTTAGCTATTGCCTTTGATACGCCAAAACCCACCTTCCGAAATCAGATTTATCAAGATTATAAAGCTAATCGAGAAGAGATGCCCACGGATCTACAAGAGCAAATCCCTTACATTAAAAAAGTAGTGGAGGCGTTTAAAATTCCTTGTCTTGAAAAAGAAGGTTTTGAAGCGGATGACATTATTGCAACCGTAACGCGAACATTAGAGAAAAAAAAATGGGATGTGGTCATTGTTTCAGGTGATAAGGATCTGATGCAGTTGGTGGATGATCACGTTTCTATGTTTGATACGATGCGCAACAAAGAATATAAAATTGAAGATGTAAAACAAAAATTTGATGTGCCCCCTGAAAGGATTGTGGATGTGTTGGCTTTAGCAGGGGATACTTCTGATAACATTCCTGGTGTACCTAATATTGGGTTAAAAACTGCAAGTCAGCTTGTAGGGACATATGGTTCACTTTCGCAGATATATGAAAATCTCGATAAATTAAAACCCAAACTCAGAGAAAGTCTTATACATTTTAAAGAGAATGCCCTCATGAGTAAGGAGCTTGTGAAGCTTGATGAAACAGTTGTCTTTGATTGGAGCGAGGCTTCCTTAAAATATGATGGTTATCATGAGCAGAAGCTTGCAAGCCTTTTTCAAGAGTTAGAGTTTAATAAGCTTTTAAAAGAATTGGGATTAAAAACAGAATCAAAATCTGACATTGATTATAAAAAATATAAGTACATTAAAAATGAAAAGGAATTTAATGAATTATTAGAAAAGTTGAAAAAAATTAGAAAATTTTCTTTTGATTTTGAGACAACAGGCCTTAATCCGTTAAAAGCAAAACTAGTGGGCATGTCTTTTTCTTTAAATCGAGACGAACATGCCTATTTACCTCTCGCTCATGAACAGTTACCGGCCGATGTACAACCTCTCTCTGTGGACTTTGTTTTAGAAAAATTAAAACCCCTGTTTGAAGATGAGTCTATAAAAAAAATTGGGCAAAACTTGAAATATGAATACTGCATTCTTAAAGCCTATGGGGTGTCTCTAAAAGGCATGTGTGATGATTCGATGATTGCTTCTTATCTCGTGAATCCTGAAATGGCCCACAATTTGGATGCACTGGCTCTCCAGTATCTCGGGCATCATAATATTACTTTTGCTGAAATGGTGCCGGATAAGAAAAAAACCTTTGCCTCTGTACCTGTTGAAAAAGCTTATCTTTATGCCTGTGAAGATGCAGATGTAGCGCTGCGCTTATCCCATATTTTGAGAGAAAGGCTTTCTCAGAATGACATGCTGAAACTTTATGAAGAGATAGAGCTTCCGCTTGTTTCTGTTTTAGCTGAAATGGAAACCAAGGGAGTAAAAATAGATACAGCATTTTTAAAAACTTTATCTCTTAAAATGGGGCAAGAAATTAAAGATCTTGAAGGAAAAATTTTTAAATTAGCTGGCGAAGAGTTTAATGTTCGCTCTCCCAAACAGCTTTCACACATTTTATTTGAGAAGTTGAAGTTGCCTGTTGTTACGAAAACAAAAACAGGTTTTTCAACAAATGAAGAGGTTTTACAAAAACTTTCTTCCAAACATGCACTGCCAAAATTACTTTTGGAATATAGAGAACTAGATAAATTAAAGGGAACCTATGTTGATGCTCTTTTTGATCTTGCAGATCCAACAAACAATAGAGTGCATACCTCTTATAACCAAACCGTTGTGGCAACAGGTAGACTTTCTTCTTCTCATCCAAATTTACAAAATATTCCTGTGAAGTCTCGGCGGGGGCGTGAGATTCGGAAGGCCTTTATTGCTGAAAAAGGTTTTTCTATTCTTTCAGCTGATTATTCTCAAGTAGAATTAAGACTCCTTGCTCATTTTTCTCAAGACGAAAAATTGCTGCATGCATTCAAAAATGATGAAGATATTCATGAGGCTACTGCAAAAGAAGTTTTTAAGAAGAAGAAAGTGGATCGCGATGAGAGACGCGTTGCGAAAGCCATTAATTTTGGGATTATTTATGGACAAAGTTCCTATGGCCTTGCCAGAACGTTAGAGATCCCGCCTGAGGAGGCACAGAGTTATATTGATGGATATTTTGAAAAATACAGTGGCGTGCGCGAGTATTTGCAAAAATCTCTTTATGAGACTAGGAAAGCGGGTTTTGCAATGACAATACAAGGCAGGCGGCGGTACTTACCTAATTTGAGAAGTTCTAATCAGCAACTGCTCAAAATGGCTGAGAGGATGGCTATTAATGCCCCGCTTCAGGGTAGTGCTGCAGATCTCATTAAACTTGCTATGATTCGTGTGTGTCAGACCATGGAAAAGAAGCATGTAAAATCTAGTCTTATTATGCAGGTTCATGATGAACTTGTGTTTGAGGTTTTAAAGAGCGAAGAAAAAGAAATGAAGTCTCTTGTTAAAAAAGAAATGGAGCAAGCTTTATCTCTGTCTGTGCCACTTAAGGTTGACATGAGTTTAGGAACAAATTGGGGAAAATAGAATGTCATTTGTTCATTTGCACGTTCATACGCAATACAGCCTACTTGATGGGGCACTAAGAATAACGCCGTACTTGCAATCTGTTGCAAGACTTAACATGGCAGCGTGTGCCATAACGGATCACGACAATCTTTTTGGTGCCATTGATTTTTACTCCCAAGCTAAAGAGTTTGGAATTAAACCTATTATAGGTTGTGAAGTGAGTACACCTCAGTCCCTTGTTCTCCTGGCAATGAATTACAAAGGATATCAAAATCTTTGTAGGCTCGTGTCAGATGCTAACTTCAAGGAAACTTTAGACAAGCCACACGTTACCAAAGAAGAATTAGAAAAATTTCAAGAGGGGCTTATTGTCTTATCTTCTGGACTTAGGGGAGAAATTCCTGATCTTATTGTGAGAGATCAAGTTGAAGAGGCAGAAAAAAAGATTGGCTGGTTTAAGGAGGTCTTTGGCGATCGCTTCTATCTTGAAGTCCAAAATCATGGTTTGAAGGAAGAGGCTAAGGTGCGGGTGGCCCTAGAAAACTTTTCTCATAAATTTAATATTTCACTCGTCGCTACAAATGATTGTCACTATCTTAAAAAAGAGGATGCCTTTTCACACGATGTTTTGATGTGCATTCGAGAAGGAAGAACGCTCTCTCATAAAGTTTCTATGAATAGTGATCAATTCTATCTTCGTTCCAGTGAAGAAATGATAGAACTTTTTAAACACATGCCTCAAGCTCTTTCTTCAACTAAGGAAATAGCTAGACGTTGCCAAGTGGATTTCACCTTTGATCAGTTTCACATGCCTTTGTTCGAAGTTTGCGAAGGCCAAAGTTTAGACAAGCATTTTACAGAATTGGCTATTGTGGGACTTGATGCCCGAATGAAAGAAAAGTCTTCTTCAAGTGTCGAAACTAAAAATCGATACTCTCAAAGACTCCAAACAGAAATTGAAATTATTTGTAACATGGGGTTTGCAGGATACTTCCTCATCGTCTCAGATTTTGTAAATTTTGCTAAGAAAAATAAAATTCCTGTTGGGGTGGGGCGTGGTTCAGCCGTGGGTAGCCTTGTAGCCTACTCTCTAGGTATTACTGATATTGATCCGCTTCCCTATGACCTTATCTTTGAGCGTTTTTTAAATCCAGAACGTATTAGTATGCCTGATATCGATATGGATTTTTGTATGGATCGTAGAAGTGAAGTTTTGGAATATATTTCAAAAAAATATGGAAAAGATAAGGTGGCTCAGATTATTACCTTTGGAAGTCTCCAGGCAAAAGGGG
>Ga0209541_10010840_pt1 | contig 14403 bp, 23 predicted proteins | sample RifCSPlowO2_01_FD_184027 | JGI IMG/M metagenome (GOLD analysis project Ga0209541, IMG submission 184027) | Groundwater microbial communities from Rifle, Colorado - Rifle CSP2_plank lowO2_0.1 (SPAdes) (version 2) | ecosystem: Environmental > Aquatic > Deep subsurface > Groundwater | place... | reverse complement strand
CGTGAGAGAGCCATATTGTATGGCATTCAGGCGTTCTGACATAGACAGCTACTATACTATAGGTTACTATTATTGTCAATGCGCGGATTTCCTTATCACATCAATCAAAATTCGAGAAAATAGCAGAATACTGGTGTTGACTGCCAATACGATTCCGAGGCTTCTGGTGAGATTGTTTCCGAGAGTCGTTATAAAAGCTGGTGACTCTGGTAGGACGATGCGAAAACCCGCGATACCAGCTCCGATTGCAATTATGAGGATTGTCACCATAAGCTGCCAGACGCCGGCCATGTCGACGGCAGAGGGAAACATACTATTGGAAATGGAAAACAAGAGATAATAGTATAGAGTTATAACTATATTGTTCTTTACAAATACATCGTTGGCGTACAGATAGGTGAGGGTAGCGACGGCGAGCATGCCAACGATAAGCGGAGCCAGCCCTATGACTGACCTGCGAAAGGGTCCGGTTTTGGCAATTGCCACAGAGCCCGTTTGAATCTCTTCGTGTTGAATGCCTTCCGGTACAAGCGTGAGTTTACCGGTGCGGACGCCCAAAATCTCTGCGGTAAATAAGTGGCTCAATTCATGAACCACCGTACCAGGGAAAAGCAGGAGTGTTACCAAGCTTACGCTGATGCTTCTCGTGCGAAACAGCGCATGGAAGAGACCATAGAGCGTCTGTGTGAGCCATCGGGAGAGGAGGTATAAGCCGATGAGTTCAAATGTAAGATAGACAATCGTCACGATGATAGTATGTCTTAAATATGTTCTTGTGTCAGGGTGAGAAGTTGTTCTGCCATTGTAATGGCTTCTTCTGCGTCCCGTTTCGTTGGTAAACCTTCCGGCAGAGATCCGGGGAGCGCGTCCGGGTAGCGAGTCGGGATATAAAATGTGTCGAGGACAATCAACTGGCGGCGGAACTGTTCGATTTCTCGGAGCGTTTTGGCAGCACGTTCTGCAAGTTCTTGCAGTGTACGTACTTTTGGTGGTACCTTTCCCGTTGAAAGGATATACGCTTTGAGAGCTTTTTCAGCTGCCTGCTGACAATGAAAGCATGCTATGTGGTAGATGCCATCATGAGCAAGAATCCGTGCGCCGTCAAGATCACTTTGGGCAAAGAAAAGCCAGTCAGATGGGTTAGTTTTTTTCATAGAGGAGTTTTCCCTTCTCTACGATTTCGTCGCGGACGAAGTAATTATCTCGTGCCATTTTTTCAAATTCCTCCGGTGTATAGACGACAAATTCCGTGGCAATTTTTGATTGAGCAAGCATCATCACGTCCTGGAGTCGATCAAGAAACTTCCGGTTTGTTTTCTTGACGATTGCTATGTCCAGGTCGCTCCATTGGTGGGTAACACCATTTGCAAACGACCCATAGGCAAAAACTTTTTCCGGTTGGTATTGATCCCTGATGATCGGGAGTATCCGATCAAGTTCATCTTGAAGTTGTTGTTTTCGTGTGCGGGCGTTCATGAATTCATTGTAAGCGGTTTGCCCTTCTTGTGCAAGAAAGAACTGCTTTATGGTCGCCTCTGTAGACAGAGAAGAAGCGGCATTGGTAACAGTACCCCCCCCAAACCATTGGAGGATCTGCGGCCAGAAAATACCTCATTGACATTATAACAATTTTGTTATAAATTATTATAGTGGAACTGATCGTTATTCAAAAGCTAGAAGATTTTATTGCGAAATTAACGATTCAGGATAAGGCAAAACTAACAGGTACATTTCTATTGTTTAAAGAGTACGGAAGAACTCTTCCAGTTAAGTATCTCAAGCGGATAACCGGTACAAAAGACTTGTGGGAGTTAAGAGCAAAAAAGATACGAATATTTGTCGCTATGTATGGAAATACAGGCATTGCGGTCCATGGCATTATGAAGCAGTCGCAAAAAACGCCGAAACAAGATATTGATCTCGCTGTCAAAAGAGCAGCGAGAGCAAAGGAGGATTTGCTATGAAAACATTACCAAAAGGGTATCATCGGTGGGAAGAACTTGAGAAAAAATGGATGAAAAATCCCGAGTTTATCCGCGAATGGAGAAAGATTGAACCCGAATATAAGCTCGCACGATCTCTTATTGGAGCCAGGCTCAAGAAAAAAATGACGCAAACCCAACTTGCTAGGAAGATGGGTACCAAGCAGCCGGTCATTTCCCGAATTGAAGCAATGTCTTCATCGCCGTCGGTTTCACTTCTCAAGCGTGTAGCAACGGCCCTCGGTGCCAAACTGGAAATCAGTTTTTCCCTTTAAATACGAGGTAAAGGAAAGGTAGAGGTAGCATACCAAAACCTAGCCACTCCAAGATCTGCGGCCAGAAAAACACTACAATATTTTTTCCTCTCCTTCAGGCTTCCATCCATTGGCCCAATTGTTGACGAGGATATGGATTCTGAGTTGTTTGTCAAAGAAGAGCATTCACTTATACTGTGATTATGGAATTAATTATCCATACAGAGGTTGATGCCTTTGTCGCAACGCTAGAAAAACCCACCAGGTCAAAATGGACCCGTCATCTTCTCCTTTTAGAACAGTATGGGAAAGCGTTAGGCATGCCTCATGCCAGAAAGATTACGAGTACACTTTCCGAGCTTCGCATTCGAGGAACGCAAGAAGTACGGGCGCTTTATGCGTTTGAACAGGGAAGAATATGTATTCTCCATGCTTTTCTGAAGAAAACACAAAAAATACCTGCCCGCGAAATCGCAACGGCAGAAAAACGTCGACAAGCATTGACAATGACATAACATATATGTGATAATAATTGCTATGAAAGACTTTATCTCGTTTGAAGAGCATAAAAAAAAGCTGTTAGCCGACCCGGAGGTCAAAAAATACTATGATGAGCTCGAACCGGAGTATGCGCTCATTCGTTCGGTCATTGACAAGCGATTGAAAAAGAAGATGTCGCAGGCCCAGCTTGCCAAAAAAGTCGGTACACGACAGTCAGCGATCTCACGGCTCGAATCGGGAGAGAGCAATCCTTCGTTCAAATTCTTGCAGAAAGTCGCTCGCGCCTTGGATAGCAGTCTTCACATTTCCTTTCGATAACGAATTGCCCAAATAAAGGGAAGGGGCAGGGCCAGAAAAACACAACAATCGTCGAATATCCAATATCCAATACCCAATACACAATCTCCTTTGTACACTTGACTTTGTAACGCATTGCGTTACAATGATGTTACATGATTCGCATCGAGCGTTTGATTTGGAATGAAGATAATGTCGCTCATATCGCTCATCACGATGTCACACCCGAGGAAGTTGAGTCTGTGTGTCAGGGAGATTTTGAAGTTTTCAAGGGTCATTCGGGAAGAATTGCAATCGTCGGTCCCGGCGCTAAAGGTCGAATTCTTTTTATCGTCGTGGCACCCAAAGGAGAAGGAGCATATCTTCCGATAACCGCACGCATTGCAGATCGCAAAGAGAAACAGCTCTACACAATTACAAAAGGAGGTGGTACCAATGGAAATCAAAAAAAATAAGAAATCACGAATTCCCAAATTCAAAAATTATGAAGAGGAAGCCAATTGGTGGGATACCCATAGCCTGGCCGACTACAAGGATGAATTTCAACCCGTGAAGGTTCGATTTGCAAAAAATTTGTCCCATGGCATTACGGTGCGATTAGATCCCAAAACGATCGATATGTTGCGCAAAAAAGCCCACGTCAAGGGTATCGGTCCCACAACGCTAGCCCGTATGTGGATCCTCGAGCATCTCGCGACTGCCTAATGTTTTTTTCCGAAGAGAAGGACCAGCGGCAGTGGGAGAAGCAAAAATCCGATCCACTCGAGTACCTGTGGCCAGAAGAAAACGACGATATTCTTCTCGTTTCCTTCAAGCGTCCATCCGTTTGCCCAGTTGTTGACGAGGACGTGGTGACGAGCAGGCCATGTAATCCAGCCAGGGTCAAACGCCTGCGAATTTGTATACATATTATCTTGCTCGCTCAGCGAAGCTTTAGCGAAGTTGGGATACGGTAATGAGTATACAGTTATTCTTCTGATATGGTTTACTGAGGTGCGGCCGCGGATAGTAAAATTGTTAAAATTAAGCGTGTATCCACTTCCGTAGTCGCGCAAAGGCAAGAGCGCAAATCGCTCCATTACAAATTCTTTGCTATCCTGCAAATGTTCAAACAGGTCGCAGTGGCTGGTCAAGTTATTACTGATACAGAGCTGCATGGGGAATCCAGTTTCATTTCTGCTTTCGATTTCCACGATATATGATCGTGCATGGTCAAGAGTTGGGAAAGAGAGATAATCGCATAGAGGGATATCAATGCTTTTGTAGCGCATTGCACCTTCTATTGCCGTGCGTGACCCTTCATTGATTGTTTGAGTATAACCGCAGGTTTGTGCTAGGCCCCACGCGTCAGGTGTGGAGGTAGTCGCTTCAAATAAAAATTCCCCGAGCGTCTCTCCTACGTATCGTTCTCTCGAATCAAGAGGTATATTGTTATATATTGATTCTTTATTATATGGTTGACCGATAACTTCGTAGACCGCAATATCCTCGCCAAACTGCTTTTTGGGTAAAACGATGCCGGTTTGAAGCAGAATATCAGGGATTCTCCACGTCAATACAGCGCTTTCGAGTTGTCCCGGTGCCATGACTGCTCGGTCAACGAGGATCCAGCGGATGTTGTATTTGGTTAGCACTGCCGCAACCTCTTGTGGATTTTGACTGTAGACGGCATAGCTCATTTCTTTTTGATATTGCTCGTTGTACCCGCTCCAACGGTCATAGTCTCGGTCTAGAATGGGTTGCGGAATGCCAAATTGCAAAAACCCTGCTCCCTGGTAGCCCCAGTCATAGTACGTCCAGCCCCAGAAGGAGTGGACAGGGAGAATTGCTATGAGACCGTTTTTGGGTTGCCTTGCAAAGAAATCAAACATTTGAAAATATTCATTTGGTATTTGTATGCGAAGTGCAGGATGAATCAGCTTGCCTTGGAAGGCAGGTAAGAAAAAGACGAGCGCGTAGACAGAAACGGCTAGTGCAGTTGGCACAATGAATTTACCAATAGCCCGGATCCCAAGGCTGGCATAAAAAGAAAGTCCAACCATAGCAAGCAAGGAGAACTTGGTAAAAGGAAATCGTAGTGCCTCTTTTGCGATTGGTAGATAGGTCTCAAGTGAAACAAAGATACGGTCGATCGGCCAGGTGCCATTGAGGATGATCCCAAAAGCAAGGATTGTCGTAGGGATCAGGGCAGCAAGTTTTGGTTTACGAGAAGACGTCACCATTCCCACAACTGCAAGTGCGAAGATAAGGTACGGGAATGCCGCAATGACGGGATTTTTCAGATGATCTTGCCAGGCTTGGAGTACTTGTTCAAATTGGCCTGTTTTAGGGTTCATGATTTGCCAGTCAAAGAGGAAATTTTTGAGCGCCATCGTATTGAGTGGGTTTCCAAACATCTGACTCTTGGCAAATGCCTCCGGGCTAAAGAGTCGGTTGATTTTAGATTCCTGGACTTCCTGTCCATGAGTTTTGATGAAATAGAGATTTGGCCCGATCCAGTAGGCATTGACGGCGAGAAGCGTTCCAATCAGAACGAGGGTAGTCTTGCCTCGTTTATACAGCAAGAAAAACAGTGCGATTCCGATAAACGAGGCATACCAGAGAGTGGCTGCGTAAGCCATGGGTGCGGATAAAACTGCAAATATGAGATATAGAATGTATTTTTTCTTACTATTTTGATCTATATAACAGGCGCCAGACCATAAGAGCCAGGGCAAGATCGCGTAACCGGTAGCAAACATTTCAAACGGCACGATAAAGTGCTGGACTGTGCCCAGGTTCGTAAGATAAAACAGGCTTCCCATAAATGCGATAAGTTCAGAGCGCTTCTCGTTCCTGAGAACGTGACTAATGAGCTTGTAGAGTCCTTGTGGACCAGCAACGAGACAAGCAAAATAAAATCCATACCGCAGGAATTGAGGCTGAACAATAAGAGACCCGAGCCACAATATGGCTACGCGCACAAGATCAGCCATATGAGAATGGCCAGCCACGGCTCCAAGTCCTTGGTCAGCACGCCAGACCCCATTGAGCATTCGTTCGAAAGCCAAAGGGAAATTGAATTCGGGGTTTAAGTTATCCCAGCCAATAAGCCATGTGCCTGGAGTGTAGTTTGCCGCAGCAATGACCCCAGTAAGCAGGGCAAGAAGAAGGGGGAATATCCATTGTTTGAACAGGTTCTTCATATAATTTCATAATAGTTCGTTTCCACAGATAAATCATTATCTAGAGAAACGAACTAGGCATAACAGGGTGGCATAAAAGCCAAAACACCTTATGGTGCAGCCTAGATTTCGTTTTGACCCGTGGGGTCAGGAGCTTGAGTAACTTTGCCATTTATTGGCGGAAGAGCTTTCTCGTAGGCCGATTTTTTGGGGCCAACGGAAAGGTTCACGCGTGCGACGTTATGTCGCGGGCAAAGACTTCGGCGGCTCCCGACCCCTTCGGATCAGGCGGGTGGCCATGTTGGCCTGCCGTTTAGCGCACTACGGTGTGGCCACGGACCAACAGCTCGTTACCCGAGAAGATGCCGAAGGTGATATCCACCCCCTTGCATCCACTTGGAATTGAGCAGTTGGCGCCCGGGTTGGCGGGATTGCCCGTCGGGATGCCGATCATGCGATAAGCCAGATGGCTGGCCAAAGCGGAAATCGCTTGATCGTTTTCGTTTCCGTTCCAATACAGGCCGGTGATTGTGTGGCCTGTGTCGACCGACTGGTCTCGGAACGAGGCGGTCACATCTCCGACGTTGAACAGCAAGGCCGCGCAGCCGATGCCGGTGCCATTCTCGTGGCATTCGCCGAGGCCTTCTACCTTGTAGTCCGCCGTGATACTGCGATAGGACCGCGCCGCCACCGGGAAGTCGCAGTAGACGTCCTGCTGGCAGAAGACGCTCAATTCCTGTCCGTACTCGAGGCCGTTCTTCGCCTGGAAATTCCGATAGTCAACATTCGGAAACTGCTCCCAGGTCTTGTCCGGCGCCGTAAAGACGAAGTCCTTCATGAGCTGAGTCGCCCCAGTGTAATACTGGACGTCCCAGGTTCCGGACGTGGTCGGCGATTCGGTGGCTGGCGCTTCGGTCGTGCTCGTGGGCGTCCATACGGGCGCGGTGGTTGCCGCGGCCGGGGAGCCCGATAGGTTGTTTGTGCAGGCCAATGCGGCCAGCACGAGCGCAAAAAGCGCGGGGAACAGCTTGTTCTTATTCACTTTTTCTCCTTTTGTTAGTGTCGACGCCACAGAATCACACCGATTACGGTTAGGATGACGCCAACAGCGAAAGCGATCAGCATTGTGGTGGTGCTCCGTTCCCACATCAAGACGATAGCGTCTCGAATAACGGGATAGAACGGTATCACAAACCAGCCGATCAACAGTATTATTCCTGCGGCGAGTAAAACAACGCCGAGGTTGTCTTGCGCAGTGATTCGTTGCGACAAGCTGTCCCGCATTGCGATCAGCGTTCCCACGCCTACCAGCAATCCGGATAAAAACCACACATACCATGGAATCGAATTAGGGTCCATTTTTCCTCCAGGTGAGATTAGATTTGAGCCCGTTGAGTTGTACCGCGAAGCGGTATCCAGGGTGGGCTCTTACCCCGAGAAAGGTTTGGGTGGTAGGGTCGGGGAGACCAATTGCTTGATCTTACCGGCCTAGCCACCCAGGAACCCCTCGCCTTTGGAGGAACATGAGTCCCGCGTTTCCGCTTTTATTAAATCTAGGATTGTCGATTGAGGCTTTCTCATAATCTATCCGCATTTGATTAGCAGATAGGCTATATGTCTGCAAAAACCAACAATTTCCCTGTTATGCCTATGTTAAAGTGCTTCCTTTGAGAGCTTCTTACTCTGCGCAAACGCAAAGAGAAATTCTTCAAAGAATCCCGATTGATATCGGGAGAATACTATCGAAGTATATCGATAATAATCTTCCTATATCAAAATAATCGTATTGACAGTGAGTTATTGTCACGGTAGAGTAGGAGTATGGCTAAAAAATCTATACTTTCTTCGATTGACATTGCGTCACTTATCAATGCAATGAAACTTGTTTTTCCGACGAGAGATGAAGTTTTGGCTATGATTAAGGATGGAACGAAACATCTTCCTACCAAAGATGATTTTTATACGCGCATGGACAAACTTTCCGGTGAAATCCAAAAAGTTCGCGATGAACAAGAGCTTCACGGTGGTCAGCACCGAACGCTCAATGATCGTCTCGAAAAAATCGAGAAACAACTTCGAGTTTCGTAAGGCATTTCTTCCCACATCGGGCGTAAGTATTTATAACCCAACTTTTTTAATGTGCAATTGTTGAAGCGATAAGTGATTGCAAATACGTGGAGCGAAATGCAAGCATTTCATCACATATCTCAACCTTTCTTATTCTTCTCACCCGATTGATATCGGGAAAGAATCCGCCTTGGGCGGACTCATTTCCGGCATCAATTTTATTTTTTCAATGTGCTATACTTCTCGTATGAAAACTACCTTACTTCGCTATAACGTCATTTTCAGGCCCGAACCGGAAGGCGGATTTACAGTTATCGTGCCATCTTTGCCCGGATGCGTGACCTACGGTAAAGATTTACCTCAGGCCCGCGTGATGGCCGCTGACGCAATTGGCGGCTATATAAAAAGCCTCAAAAAGCATGGTGAACCAGTACCAACCGACGATACGTCGTTTTTCACCAGTGTTGACGTCGATCTTACCAAGCAGGCACATTATGCCTAAACTGCCGGTTCTTACCTCAAAACAACTCATCAAGAAGCTCAGCAAACGGCGAGCCGTCGTGCCATATCATCTCGGAGATTTACCCCCGGGTACCCTCCATGCCATTCTTAAAGAGGCAAACATCTCCCGAGACGAACTACTTTCGAAATAACAAATTGTCTCCAAAATTCTCAATGTGCACCCGAAATTGATATCGGGAAAGAATCCCTCCGTAGCCTTGGCGTAGGGGGACTCATTTCCGTGATCAATATTGACGACTCATGAGTGGTCAGTTAGCATAAAAGTATGAATCCACTCGACCTTAACACTGTTCTTACCAATACACAGATTTCTTTTGGTATAGCGACAATTGTCGTGATACTTCTTCTTATTTTCTGGCAACTGTCCGAACGCAATAGAATGGACAGAAACAAGAGAAAATAACTTCTTCTTAAAGTGCAATCCCGATATCAAAATATTTGTATTGACAATTCTCTTCTATTTCCGTACAGTGGTTTTATGTTAACCAACGATGATTATCAAAAAATCGAAAAGATTGTAGATACCCATATAGACACTGCGAAAGAAGAGATAAAAGAACAAATACGTCATCTTCCCTCAAGAGATGATTTCGATACGCGCATGGACAAGCTTACAAAAGAAATTCAAGATGCTCGCGAAGAACTCGCCGCGCACGCCATGAGTCATGAACGTCTTGATGAGAAAGACGAAGAACTTGAAACCCGAGTTAGTGTCGTCGAGAAAAAACTTCGGATTCCTTCTTCAGGCTCCTCATGAACGCGCAAAGTACATTTTATTAATGTGCAATCTTTGATTATTCACCCGATTGATATCGGGAGAATAGTATCGAAGTATATCGATAGTAATCTTCCTATATCAAAATAAATATATTGACAGTGAGTCTTTTACGACGTACAGTAGGTGCATGATCACCGATGCTGATGTCAAAAAACTCAAAGAAAGTTTTAAAGAAACGTTTGCCACGAAAGACGATTTTTCTCCGATCAGAAAAGATATTTCATCCATTCACAAAGAGATACAAAAACTTCGCAAGGCAGAAGAAACTTCTGCCAAATACTTCGACACGGTGACCACTGGCCACAGCGGCAGACTAAAAACTATTGAGAAACATCTCAGTTTGCCAACTCCCTCAAATTAACACCGTTAGCCTCGAAAGGCCTCGCCTTTTGAAGCTAATTTAGTAACCCAACTATTTCAATGTGCAATTTTTGAAGAAATAGGATAAGTGAAACAAGAAATTGAAACGCAATTGTTTCAGTTTCTATCTTCTTTTTCCTATTCTTCTCACCTAGCATTGATGTCAGGAAAGAATCCCGATGGTTTTCCTGCCGTAAAACTCATCGGGACTCTCTTCCGTCATCAAATTAATGTCAAAAGAAATATATCAAATACACTTAGATATATATCTTCCGATATCAAAATAACCATATTGACAGGAGACTTGGCACGAACTATATTGTAATTATGTTGGACAAAAACGATAAAGACTTTCTTAAAAAAAGCCTTGATAATACAAGACAGGCGATCGTAAAAGATGTTACCGACTACTTACAGGAGCATGTTATTCGACTACTTAACGAACATGAGGCTCGTTTAGATCGCCTTGAAAAAACAGTTGGCGGATTCCGTCCAATTACTGACTAGATTTGTCTCTCTTTTGATATCTTTCGTCCTCCTTGACTGCTCTCATCCACGCTGGTGTATTATCGATCTCCTATGACAAAAACCTATTGTGATTTTTGCAAGAAACAGATAAACCGTAATGACGGCCCAATCTATATTGGAGCCGTTCATCTTATGAATGGCGGTTGTTACTGCAAGTCATGTTTCTTCGACGACAAGAAATTATCCTCAATTCGATTGCGAATCCAAAAAGAGATTGACGAACATATCCGTCTCCACAGTTCATAATTTCAAAGAGCAAGCCCACTTCGTCCCGTCCTGGCTGGACTTCGCGGGCCATAGAAAAACCGGCAGGTTGGCTTTACGCGACCTTTACCATCGCTTTTTTAATAGCGCTAAACCAGTTAATCCAATTCCTGTAAACGGAATAAGTAACGCAAAACTATCAAAACCGGCGACCGGCAGGGTTGTGACGCCTAATACTTGTGTTTGTATACAGAGTTGTGCGGTATCTTCATCCGTACGACTGTCAGTCTTGACCTCCGCGTGGTTGACCACACAGAAAAGGCTTTTGTCCTTGGCGAAGGATCCGGCGCCATCGACTTTGGCTAAAATTTCAATTTCTCGGCTCTCATTGACTTTGACGTTTTCAAGGTCAGTGGTAAGTACTTTACTGTTGGTATCGTAGGAGCCCGGACCGGCTACATACGACAGGTATTGGGGGAGCGTATCCCGCACGGTGACGTTGCTCCAATCCTGTGAGCTTGCGTTATGAACGATGAGTTTAAAGTGAACTTCGGCGCCCGGGGAAAATTTTTCGTCAGTTGGGCCAAGGTTCTCGACGAACACGAGAGAGATAGGATTCTTGACCTGTTTGTTGATCGTTACGTCGGTGGGGACACACGTTGTGCCATATTGGCCGTTTCCATACTGTGTGGTGCAGGAATCTGCATTGACAGCTTGGGCAGTTGCGGTCAACAGCAGAGACATGAAGGCAAGTGAAAGAATAGTTTTTAGCTTATTCATAGGCTCCAAAACAAACTGATCCGTGGACTATAGCATAGAACTGAACCGTTTGTCAAGTACTATAGGACTGTTCTTCCACGAGGTCTGCGAACAGGAGCAAGCGTTCGCTCGTGCTTCCCGGAGGCCCGCCAAAGGCGAGGCTCGCCAGGTTTATATCTGCTGATACTGTTCTTCTATTAGATCAGCAAAAATAAGTAGTCGTTCGGCGGTACTCCCTGGCGGCCAGCAGGTTTGTAAAATGAGCCGTTTCTTTCCGGTTTGAGGTACTAAGTAGGAAACCTCGTTTGGTCCGACGACCCGTTTTTCCTTCAGTCTATAGGTATAGCGTTGCCCTTTGTAAAAGATAACCATGAGGTCGCCCTCGGAGAGGTTTTTGAGGAGGTAAAATACGGCATTCAAATCTTTCACGAACCAATCGTAGTTGGTTGAATGCGAGAAGAGGTAAACGGTGCCGTCTTGGTCAGGAAAGTAGGAGGTCGAGGCATGGGCAATGCCTTTTTGCAAGGCTGCCTGGTATTCACCGGGTTTGGCAGGATTGACCCCGGCCAAGACCGGGGCGTTTATTCCTATTTTTGGCACAATGAGGCTAAATTCCGTATTAATCGGATCAATCGATGAGCCGTCCTCGGTAACGAGCGGATTAAAGACCACAGGAACGGCATGAGGCAGCTCTGCGGGTTTTTCGGTTGTTAGCTGTTTCCAGGCGTATCCAGCCTCAAGCTTGAGGTTCGGAATAAACGGACCCACCATGCCTCCCAGGCTCAAAACAATAAGGCCCATCCCAAGGCTCCGTAGCCATGGCCTGCTGGTGCGCTGATAAATGACTCCACGGGAATTCATGGAGTGAAATATATCCTATAGGAAGACAAATGTCAAAGAGGGGCTCGTCAGAATTATTCTAATTTCTATGGTAGTTTTTTATAGATAGAGTTGAATATGAGGTTTAACTCTTTTGCTTCCTGCCAAAGCGGTCTTGCGTCTTCTTTGAGATTTGGCACTACGATGACAATCATGCGTATAAAATGCTTACTCTCTCGGGCTTCTTTTTTACAGATTCCGATTTTATGCTTAAAATCAAGTTTGCTTTCGGCATCATCGGCTTCGGAATAATTTGCTCCCACACTTGTTCCTGCTTTAACGAGTTGTGTTATGAGCGGATCTGTGATTGGGGATCGCGGAATTTTCTGACAGAATTTCAGTATACCTTCGCCAAATTTTGCGGTTCTATCTTCGAGATCGTATTTTTTATTTGTTTGGGACATTGATTAGGTCAATTAGAGTAATTAGGAATTAGGTTAATTTCTATTTGTGCCTTTTCCGCTCCATACGACACTGACATTCTGTTTGATGACGCTCTCTGCAAGTTTGCTTGCTGCGTCATATTGACCCTGTTTAATAAGGTTTCGTACGTTTTGTTCTGCTTTTTGCGCGATCTCCCGCTCGTATTGCTTGAGATACGGGACGATGAAAGGCGAGAGTTCCGGCGCCGTATCATCAAGTCGTGCTATAGCACCAAAAAGTTCGGTGAATGTCATCCCGGGCCGGAGGGTATCAAGGACTATTTGGGAAAGCTCCTGTGCGCGCTCTTCGGTCAACACGCCCTCGGTAAGATTGGTTTTGATCATCTCGACGACTTTCAGTTCAATTTCCTGGCGGATGTCATCGGGGCTCATAAGACCAGTCTAGAGATATAGTATAATGTCGTCAATATGAAGTCTTCATCGTTTGTCCGCAAACAGCTTCCCAACGGCGTGCGGCTGCTTCTTGTTGATGTTCCCGGAGTCAACAGTGTGGCGACGGCGGTCATGGTCGGGGTGGGGAGCCGGTATGAAACGAAAAAAATTAGCGGTGTTTCCCATTTTCTCGAACACATGGTGTTTAAGGGCACGAAAAAGTATCCGACGACTGAGGATGTCAACGTCATCGAAAGGATCGGGGGGCTCCAGAATGCCTATACGGATATCGATGTGACCAGCTACCACAATAAAGCACTTAGCACTGACTGGGCCTTAGCGCTAGAGATTAATCGCGAGCTTGCACTGGCGCCCAGACTTGAAGAAAAGTACATTGAAAAAGAGCGGAATGTGATTTTGGAAGAAATCAAGCGCGGGGAAGACGAGCCGGCCAATAAAGTGGGCGAAACATTTCATCAGATGATGTATCCGGGGACTGGGCTTGGGATGCGCGTCATCGGTACGCCGGAGTGTTTGCTTGCTGCAAATTCTGGGGTTCTTCGTGAGTATCACGACAGCTGGTACAAGCCGGAAAGCATCGTTGTGATTGTCTCTGGCCGCATAACTCATAACGCACCACAGATCACCGGCGCCGTGGAAGAATGGTTCAGTGGTTTGAAAGGAAAACCAAAAGCTATTGAGCAGGTATCGGTTGACCAGACTGCGCCCAAGCTCGAAGTGGTCACCAAGCCCGACGCTCAACAAGCGCACATAACCATTGGCCTCCATACGTTTGCCCGGACAAGTGAAGATCGGTTTGCCTGGAGTTTATTCAATATGATTATGGGGATTGGTTTTACGTCGCGGTTATTTAAAGAAGTTCGGGAAAAACGGGGCCTGTGTTATCATATCCGTTCAGGCTCAGACAATTGGACGGAAACGGGCTACTGGAGTATCTACGCCGGCGTGGGTACTGCCCAGGTTCCCGAAGCGACGCGTGCAATTGTGAGAGAACTTTCTCAAGCAGGAGACAAAGGCGTGACCAATGATGAACTGGCCGTTGCCAAGAAACGAATCAAGACTATTTTAGCATTCAAATCCGAAGATCCGGAATTTTTCGTCGAATACTTCGGTCGTCAGGAAGTCTATCACAACCCGATTTTGACATTAGATGACTATATCAGAAAGATAGAAAATGTAACAAAGGAGGACATTTCCCGCCTGGCAGAAAAATATATTCGAACACAATGTTTGAACATGGCCATCGTTTGGAACAAGAAGCGAGACGAGAAG
>Ga0209541_10010838_pt1 | contig 14405 bp, 15 predicted proteins | sample RifCSPlowO2_01_FD_184027 | JGI IMG/M metagenome (GOLD analysis project Ga0209541, IMG submission 184027) | Groundwater microbial communities from Rifle, Colorado - Rifle CSP2_plank lowO2_0.1 (SPAdes) (version 2) | ecosystem: Environmental > Aquatic > Deep subsurface > Groundwater | place... | reverse complement strand
GGTATTTGTATCTGAAGCATAGCTTTTGTATACATTCGCTAAAGAGCGCTCGGCTGTAGCGTTTTGCTCAAAGCATTACGCACCAGCAGGTGCTTTTGCAGTAACCGAGAGGTTGTGAGTTCAAATCTCACCGGGGGGATTTTTTTGGTTTTATCGAATTTTGAAGCTATAAATATTTTTTTGATATCAATTAGGCATGGCTTTTAGGGATTATGCATCATATATGCTTAGAGAAGGGAAAGATGCAGAGCTGTTAAGGGAAAGAAGCAGGGAGTATGAAACTGAAAGGCAAAGGACAGAAGCCCTTCAGCCGGTTATAGCAGCAATAGACGCATTGCAGCCTGATCAAGTAGAAATAATTTCTACAGAAGCTGCAGGCATAAAAGAAAAGGCTGCGCTTAAATTTGATCACAAAACCATTGGAGTAAGAGCCTACGCAGGCCATGAAGGCAACAAGCTTTCATTAGTTCTTCCAGTAGACGTCAATGAAGATTCATTATATTTAGAAGCTGCGATGCTAGGCCATTATCAAGATGCATTAGGATCAAGCGGCAACAAAGTTAGAAAATCTGTAATAGACGGTCATGTTGAACTTACAGTAGACGCAGAAAATGCTCGCGAAGCAAAAAAAATTATGGCCGCATTAATAGAGCAGCCGGAAGCTATGTCAAAAGCAAATGTAAAAATGACAATAGAATACGGCAGTTTCGCGTCATTGCAAGGCGAAAGGCAAAGGGCTTTGTATCCATCAGTTAGAGAGTTGATGCCAGCGCCTGCTGAAACAGAACAACAGGCAGGTTTTGATGCAGAAATAATAAAATACATATCAAGAAAAGGCAGAGCAACAAGGGCTGAAATACAATCAGAATTTGGCAATGCCGGTCACAAAAAAACCAAAATTAATTCAACTGTTGATAAATTGAAAGGACAGGGTTATGTTGACAAAACAGAAGTATATGGTGGTGAATTCAGTATTTCTGAAGAAGGCAAAGCAAGATATGGAACAGCAAAAAGAACAAAACAGCCATATGCCACTTCTGATGGAACTTTGTCTGACCATGTTTATTCTTTTATAAAAAGCCGGCCTAAAGGAGCAACAGCAGCAGAAGTGCTTAGTACATTTGAAGGTGAAAATGCAGGAAGCGTAAGATTTGCATTGTACACATTAAAACGAGGCAATGACATAACACAAGAAGGCAGAGGCGCACCTTACGTTGTAAAAAAAAAATTAAGATAGAAATTGTTGAGCCAAAAGATAGTGCTAAAAAAGTTGATTCTAGTGGTACAAAAACAAGCGTATCTATCGCTAAAGGCGTTGTAATACCTGCCAATCCTAGAGAAGTTGCAGCAATTGAAAAAAAATTGAAACTCCGTGAAGCAGCATTAAAAAACAGCAGCTTAAGCGCAGCAGAAAAAAGGGTATTAGGATATGCGCAGGAACGCACTGGACTCATATCATATACAAGAGCAGCTGATTCACTTAACATGCTGTCAAATGATGTTCAAAAAGCAGCTGAAAGTTTGAAGTCAAAAGGCATGAGTATTTCAGCTGGTGAAGCTGGATATGCTTTTAGGACACCTAAAGCAAAACCTGCACCGGCACCTGCTAGTCCAGCCTACAGCGACGGGCAGAAATCATTACTAATCCACTACGGCGGCCAAAAAGCCGGAGGCGACATTAGGATAGATGTTGGATATACTGTAGACAGGTTAAAAGAACTGGGAGCAACAGGTGATGATGTAAGCGGCTTTGTAACCGCTGGAGTTCTGGTAGAAAGAGAAGGGGCAATATACCTTACGCCCAAAAGAGGCAAGTTTGAAGCTGCAAAAGCAGTTAAAGCGGCATCCTAAGTATATATAATTTTTCACATTTACAATATAGTACAAGCCTGCAAATAGCTATATATCGTATGACTCACAATAAGTGATTACATGAGCACAAAGACGCATTCTGCTGTTGATGAGCTAAATGATTTAGAAAGAACAATTATAGAAAGTGCCTTGAGCTACAATGGACTTATAGATGTTCCAACAGCTGCGCATGAAGCTGGGTTAGAAGAAACAAAAGCACGGGAAATTTTAGTGTGTCTTTTAGACAGGGATATAATGACTGTATCTGACGGTCTTTACGAAGTAAGAGACAGGAGAAAATTTGAAGCAGCACTAAACAATTCATCTCCTGGCGCCCCTGCAACTATAGAACATGTTAAGCCAACGCCGCCAAAACCAATAGAAGTAAAATCCTACGCAAACCTTCCGGATCTTGTTGAAGATTTGAAATTGCAAGGCGCAGAACCAAGGCAAATGATCACTGCTGCAGAAGAACAAGGGCTTGGAAACAGCTTATCAATTCGTTACTATCTTGCTTTTTCCGCTGCAAATCCAGAGCTATATAATTCAAGAGTGTCGCCAGAACACGAAAGCTCAGGATATGGCGATCATCATGACTCTGAAGATGAACCAGAAAGAAAATTAGTGATGTTTCTACTATACATGAGCGAAAAGCATGGCATAGGTTTGCATCTTGTATCTGAGTCACAGCTTGTTGACAGGGGTTTCACAAGAGACGATATAACTTCATACGTAAAAAAAGGCCTTGCAACAAAACCAACAAACCCGGATCTTGGTCGCTGGACAACATCCTTGACAGAAAACGGCAGGCAACTTTTAAAAACTTATTCCGTTAAATAAGCTCCTCCAAAGAGCTAATTTTTATTTAAATAAGTTTTAGGGTTAGATTTCTTATGGATGTTTTCAAGTATGTTTTAGTGCAGTATGAAGAACGTAAAAATGCTTTGGATAAGCGGCAGAAGCAGATGGATGGGATAAGCTATTTAACAAAAGCAGGTGAGCTTCTTAATTCTAAAGACGTAAATGCAGTTTTAGAGCTTGAACGCAGAAAGCTGCCACCCATAGAACTGACTGTAGGCGCAGAAATACGCGGCGATGAACTAAAAGTTGTGCTTCCAGTTAGAGCAGCCCAAAATATAACAGACACAGAAATTGCAGTGCTGGAGCATTGCCAAACAATGATTGGAAGCAATACCCAAAGAGGGCTGCACGATTCTTTTGTAGAAGTAAATATGAATCATGATGCTGAAAAATTTCTCGACGCGCTACGGCAGGATTCTGAACCGCTTAGAAACGCAGGCGTAAGGCTGCGATGGGTTGTGGGTTATTCAACAAACGGAACAGCAAGGATTGCAGAAGTATCATATGTACAAAGTGCTGAAGTTTCCGCTGTTAAATCAGCCCGTGACCCAACAAAAAGCATGCCAGAACTGTACATGGATCATGTAACGGCGTATGGATCAATTTCACCAGCTGAAGCCCGTAAACTCTCCCCAAACAGTTCACCAGACAGCGTAAACACTACGCTGTATATTATGAAAGACAGAGGCGTACTAATAAAAACAGAAGACGGAAGGCATGTAAAAGGCCCAAAGTTTGATGCATACAAGCCAAGAAGGCATAAAAAAGGTATTGTCGTATCTGAAACGCATGAAGTCCCTAAAGTATCGCATCATGAAAAACCGCCTGCTGAAAAACCGGGCGCAAATTTGAAAGAAAAAAGTCCGCATGCAAAAGAGCCGGATAGCAAACCGCCTGTGCCGCCAAAACCTATTGAAAAGCCCGCTGTCCCTGACATTCAACCGAAAGCATTGGAAAAACCAGCTCGTCCAACGCCTGCTTCAGAAGCATTGGATTCAGGATATGCATCAAAACTAGCGCAAAGAATGATAAATGTTCTGGGTGAAAGGCAATTACTAACGCCCGAAGGTGCAAGCGCTATTCTTGGCTATACAAGATCGATTGCAGCAGAAGTTCTTGATTATTTAGTTTTAACAGGCGAGGCAACAAAAGAAGGGCTTGTATACAAGCCTGTGTCAGATGTGTCTCCCACAACAATAAAAAGAGTAGAAGACCCGCTGACATCAGCCAAGACACTAAGGATACATAATCCAGAAAGGCCGCCCTCAACAGTAAAATATGAGCTAAAGCCTTCAGACGCAACATATCTTGAACTTGCAGCCTGCGCAGGCGAATTAACTCCGGCGTACGTATCGCAATACAGGAAAGGTATACCAATCTTAGAGGCTGCAGATAAAATAGAATTCCTAAAAGATGCTGGCTTGCTGTCAGGCACAACACCAGAACATGGCAAACTTTCTGAAGCAGGTTTGGTTGCATTATATGGAAGCAATACTCCAGCAAGCAAAGTTAGGAGAAAAGCACTCAGATATTTATCTGGCACTGATGTAAAAGTTGGAAGCCTGTCAAGTTACGGCATTACGCCAGAAATGGCAGCACAATATGGAAAAGAAGGCACTATAAAAATAGAAGGCGACAAAAGCAATCCACAGCAATGCAAAGCAAGCATAACGCCGCTGGGAAGAAAAATACTTGGAAGGATATAAATGACAATACGCGATACAGTTTTAGATGAATACAAAAAAGGTTATGTGCAAGGAGAAAAAAAATTGAGATTGCCGGTAGTTTTAACGCTTTCAGGCAACGAAATGGACCTAACGCTTCCTGTCCCAGTTGGTGCGCAAAATAGTCCTATGACAGAGCTTTTTGATTATGGATTAAGAGCCTTGACTTCTGGCGACAGAAGACCTGCACAAGGAGAACATCAAGGCTTTCTTTCTCTTCACACAACGATAGAAGACGGTGATGCAAGAAGGGCAATAGAAGCGCTCAAAAAACCGCCTGCATCATTGTCAAAAGCAGGAATGGAAGTTTATCTCATAGTTGATCATGCAGACAATGTAGTGCCTGATCATGCAAAAGATGTCGGGCAGAAAAGCATGGATGAAGTTGCATCAGGCAATGACGGCAAATTGCAAGATGCATATCCAGTTAAGTCAATATACGCCTTGCCAACAAGCCCCGAATTGCCAGAGTATGAAAAACTTGGACCAAGGCAAAAAGTTTTACTTTACGTTTCAAAACGCGGAGGCATATCGTCATCAGTAGCAAAAAAACTCACAGAATTACCTAATAATAAAGTATCAGCCATGCTATCTGGCATGAAAAAACGTAATATACTAATCGGAAAATCAATGGGCATCTTTGAAAAAGGAGACAATTTTAATCGTAATAAAAATAAGTCATCTGCGCCAAAGCCACATAAACAGGTAAAGCCTTATGTTAGCGTATCAAATGCACCACATAGAGAAACAGTCAATTATAAATTAATGCGCATTGTTGCTGAAAGAAAAGGGAGTTTAGATGCAGCAATCGCATTAGAAATGCTAGCAGGAGATCATAGTGAAAAGTCGATAAGATTTGGGCTCTATGCTCTGGGAAAAGGCGGATATTTAATTCATGAAAAAAGAGGCGCACCGTATAATGCATCAGAAAAAGCCAGAACAAGCAGGCAATATGCAAGCTTATTTGCTAGTTCGGCTGCTCAAGATACTTCTCCTGATCCAGCCGCACCAGCAAAGAAGCAATCACAAATGGATAGACTATTATCATATTTAGGTGAGCACCGAGCTGTATCATCATATGAAGCAGGTGTTTTTTTAGAACGAGATACAAGTCACGCCAGTGCACTTCTTTCTGCTGCAGTCAAAAAAGGGAAAGCAGTTCATCTAGAAGAAGGGATTTACACAAGGTCAGGGTATGAAATACAGGAAGCAGAATTAGAAAGATTAAGAAATGAAATGAAAGAGAGGGAAAGAAGACATAAAACATCAATTAGGCAACCAGATATAACAGATGATAAAAATTTAACAAAAGCACCCGATATTCCAGCCGTAGACACAGCACCAATAATGCCAGATGCACTGCCAACTTCTACTGATGAATTATTAGGGTTGATAGGAAGGCTATATGAAAAAGATCCACAAATAGAGTTGCTGGGAAGTGCGCTAAGGACAATAGAAAGGCCTGGAACAAAACGCACAGCAACACAAATGGCAAGGCTCATGGGACGAGAAGAAAGAACAGAAGATGTAAAGGAGTTAATGAAAGATCTTTATTATGCAGGTTTTGCAAATCTGGAAAAAGGGTCTTATAGTTTAAACACAAGCGGCAGGCTACAAAGACGTGAAAGGCCTGCACAAGTTGTAAGGCCTGAACCAGATTCTGCACCAGCAGTTGTTCCGGACACATCAACACCATTAACAATTGATACGCAAACTAGTCCAAGAAATATGCTGATCGAAGACGCGCTTCGTAGGTATAAGGATGATGCAAGATATGCTCGTATAGAGCGTGTTTTACGAAGAATTGATGCAGAAGGAGCATCGCTAACGCCAAAGCAATTATCATTTAAATTAAGGATAGATGAAAGCGTCGTGACCGGATTACTAGGAGAACTTGCGCAATCAGGGTATTTGGAAAGATCGATGTCAGGTGGCTATTCAATGCCAGAAGAAAAGGTACAAAATCAAAGGCGTCCAAGATCCAAAGATATTTTAAAAGAGCCAGTAAGGCCAATGCATGGCGATGTAGCTAGCAAGCCATACTTCAATAATTTGGCAGTAAAAATTACAATTCCATCAGCTATTGCAGAAAAACCAGCTGCCGTTGCAAAGCCAGCAGCTGCCCAGCCTGTTACAGCAGAAAAAGTTTATACGCCCGACGAAACAGACCGCTCTATGCTTCAGGCATATGCAGAAGCCGGCGCCAATGGCATTGGAAGAAGAGTGTTGACAACTCACGCATCGCAATTTGGAATTGCTGCGCAAGAGCTAGTAAGAAGAGCTGAGGCACTGAAAACAAGCGGGTACATAAAAGCAGCCCCAGACGGCACATTAAGAATATCTGAAGCAGGCACTTCATATCTTGGCGTTGAACAAACAATTTACAGTGCTGACACAGATGCATACGGAGCAGCACAAAGGCCAGTATCTTACATAGATGCAGTAAGAGGTGTTTTCATGCGAAGAGAACGAGGCGAAGCATTAGGCAAACCCGACATAGTAAGAATGGCAGGATTAAAGGATGGGGAATTCGAACAAGCAGAGAATCACGGAATGTTTGTTAGAAGAGGACAAAATTATACGCTCGTAACCCGTGAATGGGACACAATACAGCCAAAAGAATAAATCATGTTTTCTAATTATAAAATAGTTTTACTTAAGGTTTTTCTTTGATACCTTGTAGAACGAAGTTCTATAGACCTTAAAAGCTAGCTAAGCTATTTTCTTGATCTCTGTTGTGCTGCAGACAGGGCATCGAACAGCAGAATAAAGCCACTCATAGTGGCATGCATTGCACTTGAATTTTTGGGCAAATTGTTTCTTGTATTTCAACACGCGTTTGCTTGCCTCTTCTAATTTTTCAACATCCTCATGTGTCAAATAGCCTGTAGAACGCCTGTTATAGTTTATATCGTGCTCAGGTATGCCATTGCTAGAGCCATGAGCATGCACACGTTTGCTGGCATCTCTTTTTCGTGCCAATTTCCTGAATTTTGTTAGTACAGACATTTCCACACCAATTATATCATTTTGTTTATCATTTTATAGTAACAAAACCTTATAAAGGTTACGATTACCCAATGGACTATATAAATGGCGTAAAATAAAAACAAGACGTTATAGTGAACCAAATAAATAAACCGCATATAAATTATTTGGTTCACATATAGCTCACAAGGAAATATTTTTTTGTTTCCTTGTAGAGCTATAAACAAGATAAAAAAACAAAATTAATTTCTTTCCGCTTCGTATGCATCTATAGCTCTTTCTATTGCTTCTTCGTATGGCCTGAGATTTTCCGGAACCGCGCCCATATCCATTGCAATAAGATGCATCCCTTCAACATTCATTCTTTTGTGCATTTTTGCGCCTTCTTCTTTATCCACACTGCCGTTCCTGTCCTCATCGGCCAGCGCCTTTAGGTATCCAAACCTGTCATCCACTCCAATCGTATAAGGGTGTTCTAACATCTGCATGCTGCGCCTGTCTTCCAGGCCCGCTTTGTAAACAAAGGCAAGCCCTATTGCGCCAGCGCCCCAAGCTGCCAGCGCGCTGTTCCTTATATTTTTCCAGGTTATATATTTGTTCATTTTCATCGACCTCCAATTTCGACTTTCAAATTATAATAGAATAGAAATATATTTAAAGCTTTCGAGTATCATATTAAAGTAGAAATATAAGACTTTTATAGTAAAGCGGAATAATTATGAGCATGCCATTGTTCGATGAAATAGTTCACAGAGCCCTGTCAAATGACGTGAGGAGAGAAATACTGCTGTGCCTGGAGAAAAAAGACAAATATCTTACAGAAATAGCCCTGGAAATCAAGAAAAAGCCGCAGACAATAGACTTTCATCTGAACCTGCTGGAAGAAATAGGCCTTGTGAAAGGCGAGTGGCGTGAAGGGAAAAAGTACTACACGTTGAAAGAAAAGCGCATACTGGATTTTCTTAAGAAAGGAAAAGCTGTTCCAGAAGAATTTCGGCCAAAGCCGCCTCATGAAATAGTCCTGGAAATGTGGGACGACATGAAAAAACGCCTAGATAAGATAGAAAAAAAGATTGACAAAATAGGAAAAAAGTAATTTATATATAACTAAGAAAAGAAACATGACATATTTCTTAATTAGATAGATGGGAGACAAATTAATTATATAGTTGCTATTTATTTGCCTCACTATAATTTTCAACAATACAAGTACATTTTTCAGGGCTGATAGAAACTCATAAAAATCTATATATGGGGCTTTTCACCAAATATGTGCAATGATAACTTACGGGTATTATGGGAAACGGGAAAAAATGAAGAGCGGCATAGGCCTTGGCTACAAGGTGCCGGCAAACAAGGACTTCATATGGATGTTTGTTGAAACGCCTTCTGGCGAGGAAATTTCAAAGATTACAAAGGATTTTTCTATTCCAAAAAAATATTTTTCCACCTACCATAAGGAGCATAGGTCGAGAAGGTATTCCACAGACCCCCTCATATTCGTATACGTGGACTATTTTGTTGAGAGCAGCAAAAGCGAAAGGAACGCTTTGCATCATGCAATAAAGGCGCTGCACGTAATGATGATTTTGACCAGAAATGCGCTTATAATTACGGTTCCGCAGCTATCAAAATTCCATACAGAACTATTCAACAGCCTTAGCGAGACATTTGAGAAAAGCAAGGACAAGAGCCTTGCAATGCTGATGTACCAGTTTCTTCTGGACGACGCAAACGAGAACTATGACGTGCTGGAAGAGGTGCATGAAAAAATTATATTGCTGGAAGAGGATGTCCTTAAGGCAAAGAACGGAACTCTGCTGAAAGAAATCGTAAAAATGAAGCGAATACTCCACAAGATGTCAAGAAGGTTCTGGGGAACGGCACGCATCATTTCGCTGGTTAAAAAAGGTCTGACGCCGCTGGAAATAGACAAGGAAACAATGAGCCTGCTGGACGATGTTTATGACACCTATATGCACCAGATAGACATTCTCCGCGCATATAGGGAACTGATTACAGATGCACTTACAATATACACGACAAACATATCAAACAGGCTTGCTACGGCTTCAAATAACTTGAATAAAATAGTCAAGAGGCTCACTGCAATGACAGTAATACTGATGATCCCGACCCTGATTGCAGGCATCTACGGCATGAACTTTGACATACCTGAATTCCAGTTTGGCTCGTCAGGTTATTACATGGCGCTCGTCTTCATGCTTATATCAATTGCTGCTGTTCTCGTTTATTTCAAGGTAAAGGACTGGCTGTGATTTTATAGCAAACCGGATAAAGAATTCGGTATTATAATTTGGTTCGCTATACAAGGTAAAGCAAAGCTTTACCTGTACAGGAGAATCTTCAATTCTCCTTGTATGTGACCAACTTAGGCTGTATAGCTAATATTAAGTTGGTCAGCTATATACTTATTTGACATACTTTTGCTATGGCGAAAAGACGTCTTCAGCTTGAAATTTTAGCCAGGGCTAAAAATTGCGGATATGTGGCAAGCGATAAATCAGCCAAAAAATGTGCTTATAGGCTGCATGCAAAGGGCTATTTGGAAAAAACAAAAATCGGTAGCAGAACAGCGTATAAGCTAACGTCAAAAGGAAGCCTTCACCTGGAACAATTATTATCAGCGCCAAGTTACACAAAAAGAAGATACCCTTTACGGGCAGTGGAATATGAAAGAGAATGGCAACAATATTTTATGGGTTTCACAATAGTGCTTTTGCAGCAAAGCAGCCCGATAAGCCTGCCAAGAAAACCAAGAGACCTGGCAGACGCAATGGAGATGTATTTTTACATGCATTTGGAAGAGCTAATGTACGAATGATTCATCCATGCAAAAAAACAAAAAATCGCCTTTCATGTCAACTTTAAATACATTATTTCTCAACTAAATGTTGGTTGGCGACCAAAGCGGAGAGGGTAGACCCGGTCTCATTCCGAACCCGGAACTCTGGAAGCAAGCAATTCACAGGATGTTTCCTCAGCGGGAAAGTGAATCTCTCCAGCGATCTGGAAAGTACTGTAAGAATATTACGGGAAATTCAGGACGTTGCTAACCACTTTTTTTAATTATCACAGTTTTATGTATTTAAATTATTAGTTCTCAAGTATTGAAAAGAATAAAGCATCTTTGTGCTTTTATTCGCAAATGCCTCGATGGTGTAGAACCAATCACTAAGATTGGTACAGATTGGTCCAGCATAGTGCCCTGTCAAAGCCCTTTTTCGCTTCGCAAAAAGCGCTTGCGGAAAAGCATAAGGCTGCTGATCGGCGCTGACTCGGGTTCGAATGATTGAAGTGTGTAGCGCTTCTGTCCGCAATTCCCGATCGAGGCGCTTAATATAGAACTGCTCGCAAATAATATTGCACTTGTGCCTGATAGGAAAAAAGTTAGGCGTAAGAGAAGCTTGTGGATTGAAGCCAGAGGCGTCAGTTCGCAATGGTTTTCTTTTCGCACGGGCCTGTAGCTCAGCCTGGTAGAGCATCGGCCTTTTAACGCACGCGTTGAAAGACCTAAGGAACAAATCATGTTTGTTTCGGTGAAGAAGTAAGCCGAGAGTCGCGAGTTCGAATCTCGTCGGGCCCATCAAAAATCTTCTAGATCTCATATGAAGAGTCTAGGATGTCTATCATTTTCTCAGGTATAATAATTTTTATTCCTCTGAATTCTTTTAATTTCAGCAAATGATTGTCATAGGTTACTACATAGCTGGAAGCAGATGCTAAAGCACATTCTATTATTTTATTATCGTCAGGGTCCGCTTTGACGACATCTATTTTCTCTTCTTGGATTTTTTCCGTGGTAGGCCTCCTGATCTTTCAGATTCCACTGCATCTAAAGCTTTCAGCATTTCTTCCATAGACTTATAAACTCCAGTAGAAAATTTTCGGTTCATAGCGTTATATGCACGGTTTGTAACGCCGGGTACAGGCGTATCGCTAACTAAAGTAATTGCAAAATCTGTGTAAAAAGAAGTTCTTGAGCAATAAGCACACCCCTGCAAATGTGAAAATTCAGTGCTGTTCAAACCAGCATTGCCAGTGGCAAAATATATCAGCCTGTCATCATCAATGCAATTCCTGCGGCTTCTAAGGCCTTTAGATGCAGCATATATTTTCCATGTTTCTTGATGTGTAAGAGAATTCACAAAATCTGCAAAAGAGTAGGCCATAAAAAATTTATAATAAGTAACTTTTTAACCTTACGATAAACTGAATATAAATGCCATCAATAGCAATTCTCTGCGGTTCGTTTCATGCAAAAGAAGTCGAAGTCATGCTAAAGGAAGCTGAAAAAACAGCAGACAAACACGGATTGGATGTAGAAAAAATCCAGTGGGTGCCGGGCTCCATGGAAAAGCCTCTCGCGCTGAAAAAACTTTTGCAAAGCAAGGGTATAGACGGCGCAGTTGTTCTGGGCATAATAGAAAAGGGCGAGACAAAACACGGCCTTGTAATGGCGCATGCTGTAATAAAATCAATAATAGAGCTGGAGCTTGAATTCATGAAACCTGTCGGCGTTGGAATATTAGGGCCTGAAATAGAGCCGCACCAGATAGAATCCAGACTAAAATTATATGCGCACAATGCTGTTAACGCAGTCGCAGAAATGCTTGAACAAGTTTAAAAGCTTGCTGCATCAATAAATCAAGATGTCAAAGGCTTCTGAAAAAAAATCTTTAAAGGACAAGGAAGAGCAGGTTGATATTTTTAAGAGCAACCTTGTGCCAAAGCACGAAATCATGTCAGAGTCAGAAATAGCAGACCTGATGCAGAAATTCAACATCAAGCTGAAGCACTTGCCGCGCATCAAGAAAGAGGACGCGGTCATAAAGCTTCTAGATGGTAAGCACGGCGATGTTGTAAGAATAACAAGGCGCTCGCACACAGCAGGCGAATCTTTATACTATCGGGTTGTTTCGTAAGTTCACTTTTTCTAGTCTAGGCATCTTTTTCCAAGCCTTCTCCTAAATTCACCCATTTCTCTACAATCAATAGCGTCTGTCCAAAATTCCAGGTCCAGGAGCACCACGTCTCCTCTTTGCGTTAATATTGAATTTTCAGGATTGAATGCATCAAATGGGTATATTTCAAAATCAAGAACTTTTTCTATTTCAATGTCCCTCATGTGCAACGCATGGCACAGCTCATGTCCAGAAAGTTCATGCATTGTACGCCCTTCTATCAGCTGCATTGCTAAAAAGTTTCGGTTGTTAAATTCTTCGGCACTGTACATTTCCGGGACCTTTGCTATGCCAAAGATACGACGGCCAATTTCAAATTCGCGCCTTGTGTGGTACGGAGAAAATCTGTCACGGCGCGATTTCGCTATCACATTACAATTGACCAAATAAATGCCTTCAAGTGAATTATAAATTCTGTTTTGCTCAACAGCTTCCCTAAGCTCATCCATTGTATAGGGCTTCACACTTTCTGCCATAAAATAATAACTTTTTAGTAGTATTTAAACCTTTAACTTTCTTTTTGATACGGTAACTTTTTCTTTCCAAAAGAAAAAGCTAGCTATAAATACTTTTCCATAGAAAAATCTAAGCTGATGTGCAGTGCTCTAGTCTGACTTATCATATTTATCATCTAGGCGACAGAATGCGCTGCTCATCGTATAGCAAGTGGCAGAAATATTCATATAAAATTCTGTCATTGGCATAAATATAGGTGTTTATATAGTGAGTTATCCAGTTCTTTTACAGTCTTTTAAAAATTCAGTAGGTTTTGTAGACCACCAGATAAAATCTTTCAACGAATTCTTGGATTTTCGCATCCAGAAAATTATTGACGAGATAGGGGAAATCCAGCTGGAAACTCCGGAGCTTGCAGAATTCAAGATAAAGCTTGGAAGGGTTAACATTCCAAAGCCGCAGATCAAGGAAGCAGACGGCGCTGTGCGCGAAATAACGCCCATGGAAGCGCGAATGAGGGACCTGACTTATTCTTCACCGATAATAGTAGAAATGATACCTATAATAAACGGCGTAGAGCAGGAGCCACAAGACGTAAAATTAGGCGACTTGCCGATAATGTTGAAGTCAAAATTGTGCGCGCTTAATGGAATGACTCAGGATCAGCTGGAAGAAGTAGGCGAGGACAAGACAGACCCTGGAGGATATTTCATAATAAACGGCACTGAAAGGGTTATAGTAATGGTTGAAGAAGTGCTTTCAAACAGGCCTATAATAGAAAGAAAGAATGAGCTGGAAACAGCAAGGATCAACAGCGAGGCATCAGGCTTTGTGCAGCGCCACTTGCTTGAAAGGAAAAACGGCATCGTCACGATCTCGTTTGCAAACCTGAAAAAACTGCCTGTAGTTGTGTTATTGAGAGCGCTTGGAATGGAGACGGACAAGGAAATAGTGGAGGCAATAGCAACAGACAAGGATGAGATGCAGGAAATATATTTTAATTTGTATGAGCATGATGTCAAAAATTCAGAGGAGGCAAGGGAATTCATAGGCGGAAAGCTGCGAATCCCGCAAAAAGAGTACAGGGATAAAAGAATCGTGGACATAATGGACAAGTACCTGCTTCCGCATCTTGGCCAGACAAAGAAAAACAGGCAGGATAAGGCAATATACCTGACAAAAGTAATAAGAAAACTTCTGAAGCTTGGCCTGCACAATATTGAACAGCAGGACATAGACCACTATGCAAACAAGCGCCTTCGCCTTGTAGGCGATTTCATGGAAATACTGTTCCGTTCAGTTCTGCTTGGAAAATACGGCCTCGTCTCAAGAATAGTATATTCATATCAAAAGCTCGTTAAGCGAGGAAAAATGCCTTCTATAAAATCAATAGTAGAGTCTGATTACCTGAGCAAGCGCATAGTATCGCACATGGCAACAGGCCAGTGGATTGGCGGCAGGACAGGAGTATGCCAGCGTCTTGAGAGAACAAACTATGTAAGAACAGTTGCCCATCTGAGAAATGTTATTTCGCCGTTGT